>PVBE011423709.1_pt1 | contig 152484 bp, 148 predicted proteins | sample 1631181 | NCBI WGS metagenome assembly PVBE01 (sample SAMN08397723, study PRJNA350692) | Marine metagenome, whole genome shotgun sequencing project. | isolation source: water | place: Pacific Ocean | collected 2012-04
CGAACCGTTTGCCAGCAACGATTCGAGTTGCGCCTGACGCGGTGCGCGTTGATGCGGGTGGTGGTGTTGTCCTGCCAGGTTTCATCGATTGCCATACTCACCTGATATTCGCTGGTTGGCGAACAACGGAGTTTGTCCAACGCATAGCTGGTGCTAGCTATCAACAAATCTTAGCTTCTGGTGGAGGTATTCATAACACCGTAGAAAGGACCCGAGTGGCATCCGAAGAAAAACTTACCAAGGATTGCCAGGGTCGTTTAAACCGGATGCTCTGTTCGGGTACAACGACCGTCGAAGCTAAGAGTGGTTACGGTCTGACTTTGGCTGACGAGGCGAAGATCCTGCGTGTCGCTGGGCGGCTCGATGGCATCGGTCCTTGGGATGTCATCCCGACACTGCTGGGCGCCCACGCCCTACCGGGCGAATACAGTGAAAACCGAGATGGGTACGTGGAGTTGGTTGAAGAGATGATCGAAACGTTGGCCGACCGCGCGGTCTTCGTCGACGCTTTTTGTGAAATTGGTGCTTTCACTTCGCGGGAGTGCCGCCGGTTATTCGAGAAGGGTTGCGCGGCGGGGCTGGGCATAAAACTTCATGCTGATCAGCTTTCCGACAGTGGGGGTGCGACGCTAGCGGCGGAACTTGGAGCTAACTCTGCCGACCACTTGGACTTCGTATCGGTAGATGGCATGGCGGCGATGGCTAAGGCTGGTGTCATTGGTGTCATGCTTCCAACAGTCCCGCTTTATGTCGGCTCGCGCCGCCAGGCGCCGGCGGCAAGGCTGCAGTCGGCCGGTGTTCCACTTGCGTTGGCGACTGACTTTAACCCTGGCACCTCGCCAGTGGACTCGATGGGTATCGTTGTGGCGCTCGCTTGCCTCCAGATGCGCATGAGCCCGGCTGCAGCATTAGTGGCTGCAACACGCAATGCTGCCTACGCTGTTGGCCGTGGTGATCGAATCGGAACGCTGGAAGTTGGCAAGCAGGCGGACCTCCAAATCTATGCTGTCGATGATTATGCGGAACTGCCGTACAAGTTCGGCATGCAGCAGCCTGCGGTGGTGATTAAGGCTGGGCGGGTTGTCGTTGAAGATGGAATTGTTGTCAGCTAAACGTTTTCCATGCTCTAGATTTTGTATGTCCCACTCATTCCTTCCAAATAAATTGTGTATACGGTGCGCACTTTATCTCACGCGCCTCGCGGGATGCCGGCACGATTGGTTGTTTAGACAGAGCATTGATTTGACACCAATTCCGTTGTGAACAGGAACGCTGTGTCTGGCCGAATTCTGTGCTCAATACAGCTGGTAGAGCATGAGGTAAATGACCACGCCGGTTACTGATACGTATAGCCAGATAGGGAGGGTCCACCTCGCCAGGCGGGCATGAGCCTGGAATCGTTCTTTCCACGCACGCCATAGAGTCATGATCGCTAGCGGTGGCACCAAAACTGCCAGCGTAACGTGAGATATCAAGATGGAGAAGTACAGTGGCCGTATCAGGCCACTGCCGGGAAATGGCATAGACCCACCGTAGTAGTGGTAGACCAGGTATGAAGTCAGGAACAGCATTGAACAGCCGAATGCGCCCAACATGCAGACCTTATGCACGCCGGGCCGCCTTTGCCGGATCATGATATAGCCAGCTACTAAGAAAACGGTGCTGAGCGCGTTCAGGGTGGCGTTAACAGCTGGTAGTGAGTAAACGCCATTGAGCACCGTTAAACCTTGGGCAATCGGTCGATGACCAGCATGGCCATTAACACGGTGAGATAAACCAGGGAGCCGAGGAACACCCAGCGCTCGTGGCCGGCACCAAGAGTTCGCAGGGACCAGACGGTCACCGCTAAGAATCCAGTACCTAGCGCTAGGCTGCCGTAGAAGTAACTGGCACCGGCCAACCCCAATATTGCCGGTAGTACCGCGACCGGGACCAGTAGAAGTGAATAGGCAACGGTGAGCTGTCCGGTGACTGCTCCGTCAGTATCGTACACCCCAATCATTGGAAAGCCTCCGCGTTTGTAATCATCGCGGTAGTGACGAGAGATGGCGAAGAAATGCGGGATTTGCCAAACGAAGATGATAGCGAACACTGACCATATGGCAGGCTCAAGGGTTCCGCGGGCCGCTGCCCATCCCACAAGTGGAGACACAGCTCCCGGCACTGCCCCGATTAGGGTGGAGGCTGCTGTTCGTTGCTTTAGCGGTGTGTAAACCAATACATAAGTCGTCCAACCGCCGAAGGCCAGAGCGCCAGAAATTGGTGCCACTGCGAACACAAGAAGCACAAGCCCCACGAGCGAGAGGACCATTCCGAAGATCATCGCCTGTGTTGATGTTAACCGGCCGGTCGGCAGTGGCCGGTTCCGGGTACGGTCCATAAGGGCATCGACGTCGCTTTCCCAGTATTGGTTTAGGGCGTTGCCGCCACCCACGATTGCAATCATGCCGATGATCATGAATGCCCCGGTAACCCAGTCGATTTCGCTTGGCGATCCAAGCAAGAAGCCGACCATTGCCGTAGCAATAACTAAAGAAGTTAGGCGCGGTTTGGTGAGTTCCAGATAATCTGCGGGCATGGAGGCGCTCTTGGCGGCTGGTTTGTTCACGCCACCGCCTCTTGCTTGGTACCTGCCGTAGTGGCTGGATTGCAGAGATACTTCTGGTAGGCACGCAATGTGAGTGTGAGTATGGTGATCAGCAATAGAGCGCCACCACCCACGTGAGCAGTCGTCGGTTCAACTGCGAGTGTGTTCCATACGGTGAGTGCACCGAGTAAAAGTTGTATAGCGACTAGAGTCAGAGCAATTGTGGCAGGAACCACGAGCGCAGATATTGTCGCGTAGCCGCTCAAGACGAGTCGGTACACCCAGATCACCATGAAGGCGACGGTGATTGCTCCGAGTCGGTGCATGAGTTGCAGGGCAACACCGATTGAGTCAATGGGGGGGATGACCTGCCCGTGGCAGAGTGGAAAATCGGGACAGGCGAGACCTGAGCCGGTGTGACGCACCATAGCGCCTATCAGAATCTGCGCGTAAATCACCAGGGTTGTGGTTGCCGCCAACCGTGGTAGCGAAACTGACCCTGTGGAAGCTGCGGGGTGTTCCTGATCGACATTGCCGAGCCACGAAGGTGAAGTTACCAACGCTAGGGCGCATGTAATCGAAAAGAAGCCCACTGCCAGCCCGGCGTGAGTCACCGAAACCGCTGTGGGCAGAAGAAAAATAACCGTCAAGCCGCCAAGGCCCGCCTGTATTAGGATTGCAAGAACAGCAGCTCCCGCAAGACGGCGCACCCACCGCCGCGGTTCGCTGCGCCACACCCAGAGGGATAGAAGTATGGTCATGATGCCAACGGTACCCGCGATCATTCGGTGACCGTGTTCGTAGAGAATGCCACCGACCATTGGCGGGAAAAACATCCCGTACGACAATGGCCAGTCCGGGACTGCAAGTCCAGACCCGGTGCTAGTCACGAGGCCGCCGGAAATCACCAAGAGGAACGTGCAGGAAGACGTCAACATCGCATAGCGGTGTAGCCACGCGTTGTATGCGGCTATTTCGCCCATCGTCGTTTCCTCTCCGGCGGGCCCCAAATTACCTAATGGGGTGGAAAGAGATTCACCCCGAGGGCCATCAGGCGCCCCGGGGTGAACAAGACCAGCCGCGTGTTAGTTGCCGAAGTCGAACGAAATCTCTGCGGTTGCGTTCGCGCCGACCGTGACGTTCTGTGTCTGCTCGCCCAAGGACTCGTGCCAGGCAGCGATGACGTAGTCACCGGCGGGCAGGTTGTTGATTGTGAAGCTTCCGTCTTCACTGCTGACAGCAAAGTATGGATGGTTAGTAACGCGGATATAGGCCTGCATCCAGGGATGCACATCACACTTGACCGGGATTATCTCGGCCGATGGAAATGTGACCGCTGTCGACATGCCCTTGATTGGCTGGGCAAAGTTGAACGGATTGTTGCCAGTCCCACTCGGTTGCCCGTTGATGTTGTGTAGGGTGTCGTCGTTATTGATGATGGTGACCGCTTGATTGGCCTGTACGCCAAGCACGCGGGGTACGTACATGCACCCCTCTTGGCTTATCTCAATCGAGCTGCCCGATGCAATGAAGGTTTGGTCGAGGCCTTCTGTGACATAAACAAATACATTGCGCAGGGTGCCGTTGTCGTTGATGACGACGCGTTGCGCCATGACCTCGGCACCGGCATGTGAGGTGAGGCAGTAAGGGTCGGCAGCCATCTGTAGGAGTTGCCCTTCCGGAGTGGCCCCACCGAAGTTGACGGTGCCGCTGATGGTTCCAGGATCGGTGACAGATGCTGGATCGATGGCACCAGCCGGCGCAGCTGCTGGCGTGCTACTACCTGCCGTCGGTGCGTCGCCCCCGCCGCAAGCAGCGACAGTGACAACAGCGAGAACGGCTAGAGAGACAGTGATTGCTTTATTGTCCATTTAACTTTCTCCATGCACCGGATTGGCAAGTAATGCCTCTGCCGGTCGAGGTGTACGGACTGATGCCGCCGGGAACGTTCGCGTATTCAGTCGTGAGGGTGAACCGTTTAGATAGGGAGGGGTAGTTTATGTTTCGCGCGAATCCTATTGTCCGATGGACATGATATAGGCGGCAAGTGCCTCGATCTGTTGGCGTGTATTGCCGTCAAGGACGGGTGATCCGTTGAGTGCTGTAAAAAAGCTGGGAGTGTCGAGTTCCTGCCAGTATTGCGGCATTTTCGTTCCTGGGAAAATGCTCTGCGGGTCAGCGATCCAGTCCTGGATCCACTCGTAACGTAAGCGTTGGGCGGCCAACGCCAAGTCCGGCGCCCACTGGTCGGGGGCCTGTCCTACTGGGGGCACGCCATCTTGTACGTGGCAACGGAAACATTGCAACTGTCCCTGTGCGAGTGTGCGTCCGGCAGTAACTAGCGTGCGCGGGTACTCATGCGCCACAGTGAACTTGTCATCGAACGGATATGCGGCGTCATCGAGAGCCGAGAAATATGCCGTTAGCGCGTTAAGTTGCTCGCCATTGAACCCAAACGTCGGCATGCGAACGTTGAGCCATGGACGAATCTCTGTGGGTTCGTTGAGGAATCGGTATAGCCATTCGGGTTGCGTCTTTGCACCCTCAGTGTTGAGGTTTGGCGGTGAATAGGCAGCCGCGACAGCCCGGTCCTGCCCGGCAGCGATGCCAAGTGCCTCAATAGGTGCCCGAATCGCCCCGCCGCGATCCTCAATGATATGGCAGGCACGGCAGTTATAGTCGTTCACGATCTGTCGTCCCGCCTCCATCGAGAGCTTGCGTGGTGTCTGCGCCGGTTTCTTGATGTCAGGGATGACCTCGTCGGTGTAGCCGAGGGTCGCGGTCGCCACGGCCTGGATCTCGGTGGGGGTCAGGCCGAAGTTGGGCATACGTGCCTTTTCCTGCGGTAGCTTGATCTTGCCATCGTCGACGCTACGTGGAGATGTCAGTTTGGCGCGCAGGAAGGCGCCGCGTTCGTGGGGAATGTCGAGGTAGCCGAAGTCGATTTGGGATGTTGCCTTGCTTCCCCAGTCCGAAAGCGAAGTACCAGTGCGGCCAGTTTCCTGAAAGCCTTCGATCAAGTGGCAGCCATAGCAGCCGTAGCGGCCGATGAGCTGGTTGCCCAGGTAGAGCTTTTTTTCCTCATCTTCCATAGAAGCAAGCATTGCTTCCGCATCCGGAGTCGTAAGCATGTTCTTGAGGTATTCAAGTACGACCTCGTTGCGTAACGCCGTGTCGACGGACGGAGTAGTCGGGTTGTCCCAGTTGGGATTTGTGAGATCCATCAAGAAAGCTGTGACGTCGGCGGCCTCGCGGTCGGACAGACGCAGGTTCGGCATTTTGGTGTCAGCCCAATAATGCTTCGGATTCCTGACCCAGGTGTACAACCAGTCGGCGTTGACTTTACTTCCGACGCCCCACAGGTTGGGTCCTTGCTGCCGATAGCCGGTAAACCGAGGCTGGTCCTCGGGATAATCTGCCCCCCCTGGTTCCTCAACGATGTGACAACCGAGGCAACCTACCGAGTTGATGATGTCAGCACCGTTTGCCGAGTTACCGGTTGGTGCCTTGTCGAGATCGACGTCTGTCGAAGCATCAAAGATGTAGGCGACGATGGCGTCTGCTTCGACCTGGTTGCGTCCTGACCAGTACTCGTCCGACGTGTTGGCCAGATTGAAGAACTTCGGCATCGGTGTGTTGGGACGGAAAGACTTCGGATCCATTACCCAGTTGTAAGCCCACTCGGAGGTCGTTTTGACTCCGACGTATTCGAGGCTTGGCCCTACCTTGCGCGCGTCGTCGAAGCGGTCAATTTGGTGGCACCCGAAGCAGCCAACATTCTCAATGATGCCCAAACCGTACTCCAACGTCGGGGCGTCGGGCATCCAGGTGTCACCGACGTGGCATTTGAGACAAGAGGCTTCGGTCTCGGCGACGGTCCGCATCGGCCACTCCCAAAGCTCGATGTGAGACCAGCCGCGTTCTTCCTCCCAGCGGTGCTCTTCGCTCTCATTGGAGGGCGTGTGCACGGCAGAGTAAAAGGAAGTGGCAAGGCCCTTGCCTTGATGGCAGACAGCGCAGCCGAACTCACCGGCCGGGTGAACTGCCGTGTCGGCGACGTACAGGTCAAGATTTGGGTGGCTGGTAAACGGCTGCGAGGAGTTGACGTAGGCTTCGTTGTCGGCACCCAGATGACAGCTTTGACAACGATCGACGCGAGGCGCGTCGGCGAAGTTAAGATCCAGGCGCAAGTCGCTAATTACTGCCTGGCGGATCCGTTGCGAGGGATTCAAGGCGTCGAGCATCGGAGCGTTGCGTATGGAGTAGGCCAATCCGAAGCGCAGCGAGTCCAGGCGAGCTTCGAGCCGGTTGATCTCGCGCGTCGTGTTGCCAATGCCCACCTCGGCTTCAGTCAACGACTGCCTCAGGGTATCGAGTTCACCTTGAATGCGGAGCGCTTCGATCTGCAGGCGTTCCTCTTCCGCTTGCGTTTCAGCCAAACGCTCCTCGGCTTCCTTATAGTCAGCCTCTGCGCCACTTGAGCCGCTGTTCTTGTGGACTGCCTCCTCGTAGTTCCAGCGCTGGGTATCGAAGACTGAGCGCGCGAAACGAAACTCCTGTGTGGCCAGCTCCAAGTCCGTTTGTATGCCCTCCAGCTCTGCCTCGAGGGCCCCGACTTGTTCTTCCTGGCCGCCCAAGGTCTGCTCGGCGGTGTCACGTTGTTGTGTCAACTGGGCCAGTTCGGTTTGATCGATGCTGGCCTGCTCGTTGGCGAGCTGTTGTTGCGTCACTTCTTGTTCGACGACTTGGAACTGGCGCTGATAGCGCTTCCATTCTCTCGAATAGTCGTCCCAAATCATCCAAACGACGCTCAGGAAGGAGGCGATTGCCACCGCGGCAAAGATGATGTTGAGCTTGTCGATATCACGCGCGTAAACCCCCTTGCGCTTAGCCATCGGTAGCCTCATTACGTGTTTTTATATCTTGGCCCATGTTAGATATTGAGAAAGAATTCGGGAATGGCGACGAAATACTTTAGATTTAGTGTCCAGCGAAGGTACATTTTGATTGGTACCAGCAGCATCCAAAGCATCAGATGCGAGCCAATCACGTAAGGGAGAAGGTTCATCTGGACGTAAAACTTTTTCCAGATCGTTTTTGCCAGCAAAACGGGCAAGACGACAAAGTACAGGCTGATTAGCAGCAGACCGAAGATCTCCCGTACTAGCCAGAAGCCCGGCATGCCGACCCCTAACAACCGTGCCCAGATGAACTCGGAAAGGTTCACGTTGGTTAGCGGTACTACCTTGTGAACGTCCCAGTATTCGTATGGGCCGTAAAAGTTCCAGTTCGGCCCCCTTAGGAATGTTCCTTGAAAGACCAGCAGCACCCATAGAATTACGAAACCAAATAGGAAGATGAAAATTTCATTGCGGCGCTCGGCGAACGTGTAGTAGCCGTTTCCCTTTGGGTTGGGGTCAATGTAGGGAATCGCCACCAGTCCGATGATGATGAACGTCGGAATCAACACCCCTGCCAGCCACGGATCGAAGTAGACGAGGATTTCCTGCAGGCCAAGGAAGTACCAGGGTGCCTTCGACGGGTTTGGCGTTAGCTGTGGGTTAGCTGGTTCCTCAAGTGGCGCTGGAATCAAGATCGACCAAGCTACCAGCAATATACTGACAAGAAGCAGGCAAATCATTTCCGTGTAAACCAAATCAGGCCAGACGAAGACCTTCTCTTCCTCTTCGGGTTCGGCCTCGTAAACGACTTGCCCCTTGGCTATTCGGTCATCGTTTTCGACCCCTTTCTTCATTGCAAGCCAGATGAAGAAGACGACGAACCAAAGCATGAACGAAATTGGCACGTTGTCTGGGCGCCGGAACTGGATCCAGAAGTTCTCCTCCATAGCCGATATTGCGAAGAAGACGATCGGAAAACCGAGAATGGCACCCGACATAATCTTGTTTTGGGTGCAAAACTTACGGTATTTACAGAACGCCAATAGCCCGAGAATCGATATACCCGTCATTATCTCGGGTCGAAAGAGGACGTTGATCCAGCTTTGGATAGTATCCAATGTGTCCCCCCTTACATCGCCAACGGGCCGCCTTTGCCGGGCCCGGAGATTCCTCCATCACGCCTTATTCGCCAGAAATGGGCGGCGAGAAGCATGACGAAGATGAATGGAATGCCGATGCAGTGCAGGACATAAAAGCGCAGCAACGCCCCCTCGCCGACGAAGCGCCCGCCGAGCAGAACGAACCGCACGTCAGAACCGGCCGTGATCAGCGGGATATCGCCAATCGCCATCAGTTGCGAACCCGGTCCCTCAACACCCAAGCCCGGTGAGGCTCGGGCCATGTTGCTTCCTACGGTAACCGCCCACATAGCCAGCTGGTCCCAGGGCAGCAAATAGCCGGTGAACGAAAACAACAATGTGAGCACGAGCAGCACCACACCAATTACCCAGTTGAACTCGCGTGGCGGTTTGTAAGAGCCGGTCAGAAAGACTCGCAGCATGTGTAGCCACACGGTGATAACCATCAGGTGGGCTGCCCAGCGGTGCATCTCGCGCATCAGCCCAAGGGTCGCCGACTCGGTCAAGTCGACCATGTCCGGGTAGGCATGTTGTGCCGTCGGACGGTAGTAGAACATCAGCAGGATGCCGGTGACGGTCAGTGACAGAAACAGGAAGAACGACACGCCTCCCATGCACCAGGTATAGGAGATCCTTAGCCCTTGCTTACGCATGCGAACCGGGTGCAGGTGCAAGAAAACGTTTGTCAGCACGGCGAGGGCCCTGTTCTTCGGGTCCTTGGGCATCTTGTGGCGGAACACCGACTTCCACACTGGCGTGCGGGTAAAATCGGCGAACCCGCGCCTCAGGCGACTGATCATTTGTGACTACTCCGTCGGTGTTTCACGCGAAAAAGAGAAATGAATTGGGATCGTCCCAGCCTCCCTTTTCATAGAGAAACTTCTGGGACTTGTCGACGAGGATCTGGCCGTCATCAGCGAGCGAAATTGCAGCTCTTTCCAGTGGTCGGGGTGCCGGACCTTCGAAGTTTATACCGGTCATGTAGAAGCCGCTGCCATGGCAAGGACATTTGAACTTGTTTTCATTTGACAGCCAGTTGGGAGTGCAGCCGAGGTGCGTACAAACGGAGGTGAGGGCATAAAATCCCTGATCATTTCGAACCACCCAAACGCCGAACTTGTCCTTGAATTGTGTCGAAACCGCACCGGTTTGAAAATCATCCGGAAAGCCGATCTTGAACTGCTGTGGTGGTTCGAACAGGACGTTGGGATAAAGAAATCGCAACGTGCCAGCCAGAATGCCACCGATCGCGGCCGCGAAAGCACCCCATGCAATCCCGAGCACAGGAAGATTCTTGAGAAACTCCCTGCGTCCCGGTTTTTCCGGGGCGACAGTTTTGTCGACGGTGGCTTCGCCTATGTTGTCGGCCATTTTCTCGTCTCGGTCGGTTTAACGCTGCCGGCCCGTCATGGTAGAGACGGTCGGTGCATGGAATTTAGTGCGGCGCGTGCGGCTTCCCGCACGCGCAGGTCAGGGTCGTTGTCGCGGACATCAGTGAGTTCCCCCATGGCACTATCGACGCCAATCATCGCGAATGCCTGGATTGCTGCAATCATTGCGTCTTGTTGCTGCTGCAGATTAAGTTCGTCGATTGTCATCAAATAATCTCGGTCGATCATGCGATGTAGCTCTGCACGGCCGGTATCGGTTCCGAGACGCGCCAGGGCCACGGCAGCGTTCCAGCGTACCTGGCCCACAGGGTCATTGAGCGCCACTTCCAGTGGTTTAATGACTTCTCGGTTTTCCAAGGTGCCGAGCACATACGCCGAGTAACCTCGAACCGTTTCGTCGTCGTCTTTAAGGCGTTCGGCAACCTGCGGCGCGGTCGCAATGGCTTCGGGAACCCCGATGTTGCTAATCGCCGCAATGGCATTGAGTCGCACGTCGGCATTAGGGTCGTCCAGGTATTCAACGACGATAGGGACCGAAGATTCATGCCCCACGCTGCCGAGTGCCAAGAGCAAAAAGGTACGTACCCTGGGAGCAGCTTGAGCAGAGGGATGGCCAAGGGCAGCCGCGATGCGGCGCGCGGTTCCTGGATCCCTATGAAGGCTCTCATCATGTGCCAGCTTGTTAGCAAGGCCAAAGGCTCCCTGCCAGGGTTCGTTGATGCCCCCACCAGTAACTTCTGCAAGGTACTCATCAACAGATTTATCCTCATGGGCGATGAGGCCGAAAAGAAGAAAAACACCGATCGCACCGAAAACCAGCAGCATCGGGAGAATGAAGAAACCAAGCGCGACTCGCAGCCGACTTGGTTCTCCGGAATCTTCTTGACGCTCGATGTCATCCAGCGCACTTGTCTCGTTCATTGTCTCCTGGAAATCTCCACCTAGGAGGAAAAATACTGGACACCCTGCCCGCTGTCAAACCTGCTTCTATACACTCGAAACTGGCGTTTTGGAGCACTTTCTCGACTCTAATTCTTATTGGGATCGTCCTCGGTCTCAGGCACCTCAAGTTTCAGTTCTTGGCGCGCCTCACGGCGAAATCTTTCGGCCAAAAGTGGATCGTGGGCGCGGTGCGCCGGATTGTGTTCAAAGCGCCGATGGATGGCATCACAGGCATAGCAAACGACGATCTCGGGGACAAAGGAGTACAGCCCGTAGTCCAAACCCATGCAGACAACCAGGCTGAGCCCATAGGTCCATGGCGAAAGGGCGGCGCCAACAATTACGATAGCCACTCCGAGTTTACGGTTGAAGTCCTTCTGTGTGTACAAGCGATTGCTACCACAAGCCAAGCACACAGAGATCGGATCGAGCAGATTACCGGCACCGTCGAATGCACCTGTTGCCATAGGTTGTTGGTAACTGCAGCTTGCGCACTCAAGGGTTCTGCCCGTAACGTGCCCCGCCTCACCATGCGTGGCCATGGTTTTGGGTCCACGTGTTTGCTTGAAGCGCTTCGTGGGGAAGTCGTGTTGGTTGGGTTTCTCGCAGGCGTTGCACCGCCAGTCAAAGCTATAGCTCATGCGCTGTTTCAGTAAGGTTGGCCGGTCGCGAGCGACAGGTAAATGGAAATAGTCTCGCCAAAGAGCACGAAAACGACGGCAGCATACAGAATACCTGTGGCCGACTGAATCGAGCGCAGCTCTACAGTCTTCCAGGTCATCCATGCAAGGCCGATGGGGGCAAGGACACCGAGGAAGGCACGCATAAAGACGAACAATGCATTGCCAAGAGTAAAGGCGCGTACCAGTCCACCATCCATTTCGGTCCATTCAGGCCAGTGGTAAGCAATCACCCCAGCAACTGAGACGAGGAGAAAAAACTGGGTAGTGACGAATACGATCAGTACCCGCCGCAGTGGTTCAAGCGGCATCCGCGGCTCAACCAGATACCAGTGTGCCAACAGCATTGCGAACAGGACCGAACCCACTGCTGGTAAAACGCTAATGATCCCAGCATGGTAGAGGGCTCGGCCGGTCCAGGTGATCGATGTGGCACCCGCAAGGATGGCAGGATCGGTCAGTATCGCGAGCGTCCCGCAAATGGCTGCCGTCGTTAGTTTCATGAATGATTGCGTGGTGCCAGGCTGCAAACTGATGCCGAAGACGATCGTCGCTACCACTGCGACCACGTAACTTACCCCTGAAAGATTCATCGGTATCGGCATCGTTTCAGAGGCGGGTCCCAACCGCAGACCGAACCCCAATATTAGGCAGGCGAGAACGATGAGCAAAATCATTCGATAAAAGCCCGGCCCCGCAGGTGAGCGGGCAATGGCAGCGCATACGAGCATGCCGATGGCAGCGTGGATTAAAAGAATGGCCACAGCGGGGAGCATTTGGAGATTTTAGACGCCGACAGTAAAAGCCGCGAGCCAGACGTATCAGAGTTTGACTATTGTTTGGTAGCAGCGGAAGTCGGAGGGGGTAAACTTCAGACGTGAGTTTTTCTGTTTCTATTGTCATTCCCGCCTTGAACGAGGAGGAGGCGCTCCCCAGCGTCATCTCGGAAATTCCCTGTAGGATTTCTCAGCGGATTGTTGTTGTTGACAACGGTAGCAACGATGATACTGGCAGTGCGGCGCGTCAGGCTGGCGCCGAAGTTGTCTCGCAGCCGCGGCGTGGTTACGGGAGGGCTTGTCTAGCAGGAATGGCGCACTTGAAGTCGAGCCCCCCCGATATTGTGGTTTTCCTGGATGCGGATTACAGCGATTACCCCGAAGATTGTGGCGCGCTTTTGAAGCCTATCCTGGCTGGTGACATTGACATGGTTTGTGGCAGCCGAGTGGAGCTTGCTGAGGGCGGAGCCCTCGCACCGCAGGTTCGCTATGGCAACTCTCTGGCGACTTTTCTGATTCGCGTATTGCATGGCTTTGCCTATACCGACATGGGACCATTCCGGGCCATTCGCTGGGAGGCACTCAGGCGGCTCGAAATGTGCGATCCTACCTACGGCTGGAACGCCGAGATGCAGGTTAAGGCGGTGCAACGGGGACTTAAGGTTGCCGAGGTTCCGGTTCGGTATCGCCGCCGGATAGGCCGGTCCAAAATAAGCGGTAGTGTCAAAGCTACGGTGTTGGCAGGGCTGCTAATTATCTGGACAATTATCGTGTTGAAGGTTTTTCCTGAGCAGCAGGAGCGCCGAAGAGAAAATGGATCGATTGAGCCTGTACCGTAGCCTGGCGCGGCCAGCTGATACTCGCGTCCTGTATTTCATTGCTGATGGCATTGGTGGCCTTCCACGCGGCCCGGGTGGCAAGACTGAGCTAGAGATGGCCACAACTCCGACGTTCGATCGTTTGGCGAACGAAGGCTCGACTGGTCTAGTGACGCCCGTGGTTGCCGGTATTGCCCCAGGTTCAGGGCCTGCACATCTTGCGCTTTTCGGTTTTGATCCGCTCCAAACGAGGGTCGGTCGGGGAGTGCTCGCGGCCTTGGGCGTCGACTTTGACCTGAAGCCAGGTGATATCGCCGCGCGGATTAATTTCTGCACTCTTGACAATAACGGTAGGGTTACTGATCGTCGCGCCGGCCGGATTGGGTCCGAAGTCGGAGCATTACTTTCCGAGCGCCTCGACGGCATCGATCTCGGGTTTGGCATCAATTGCATCGTACGCCATGTAAAAGAGTATCGCGCCTGTGTCATATTCCGCGGCAAAAGCCTTGAGGGGAACGTTACCGACACGGACCCGCAAGACACTGGCGTCGAGCCTCTGGCGCCGAAGGCGCTAGACTCGGTTGCTGAGACAACTGCTGCTTTGGCAAGAGAATTTGTTGTCAAAGCAGGAGAATTGCTCTCACGCGAGAAGGTCGCTAACGGTGTTCTCTTGCGGGGCTTTGATAAGTACGTTCCATTGCCTTCGTTCGCCGAGTTGTACGGTGTCAAGCCCGCCGCTGTTGCTGCCTATCCGATGTACCGTGGTGTTGCGCGTGCCGTCGGGATGACCGTGTTTGCGTCCGAGGACACAATCGAAAGTTGCGTTAGTCTGACCCGAACGGCTATGGAAGATCATGATTTTATCTTCGTTCATTTCAAGTCCACCGACAGCCGAGGGGAGGATGGGGACTTCGATGGGAAGGTTGAGCAGATTGAACTTGCCGACCAGACCTTGGCCGAGTTGCTTGAACTCGACTTTGATGTCGTAATGGTGACAGGGGATCATTCGACCCCTGCAACCTACAGGGCCCACTCCTGGCACCCGATACCGGTGCTGATTCGTGGCCCGCACTGCCGGGTAAACGCCAGGCAAGACGGGTTCGGTGAGACTTCTTGCATCACTGGGGCCTTGGGCCCATTGCGCAGCATGGATGTGTTGCCCTTGGTCCTGGCGCATGCTGGAAGGCTGGGGAAATACGGCGCCTAACACGTTGCAAGATGTTGACAACCTCCCTGGAGGTTATCAGCAGGCACGTGGCCGGACTTGCTAGTTGATCCTCCGGCTGCCTCGATGTTCTTGGCTCTTGGCAGATAGCAGCTTCTTGGCAAGCGAGAGGTCCTTCGGTGTATTGATGTTTAGTAGGATTTCTGTTGGCTTCCCGACTTCCTGAAGCACATCAGTTTCGAGAGGTGTGGCGATTTCGTCCAGCAAACCGTAGAGATCAAACACTCCACGGTCCAAACGCTGCCGTAGTGGACCTAACGCCGCCTGCGAGTATGTCGCGCACAATGGGTGCCAACGCCCTTCCCAACGTGGGGCGCAGATAATGGCGCCTTGGTCGACTACTGCGAGCGTTTCTAATAGGAGCTCTGGCGGAACGAACGGTAAATCGAGGGCGAGTACTATTACGTGAATGCTCGCATTGCTCAGGGCGGTTTCGATGCCCGCCGCTGGCCCGGCATCCTTTCGGGCGTCGGGAAGATGCCGGTGTTGCAGATCATCGATTGGTTCGCCGCCAACGAGAATGACCTCGGTGGACAACACCGAGAGGGTATCGCTGGAGCGGGTTGCAAGGGACAGGCGGCCTAGTTGGACTTCTGCTTTGGGACGACCCATGCGCGTGCTAAACCCGCCGACGAGCAAAGCCCCTATTGCTTTGGGGAGGTTCACGCCGCGCCCGCCTTTAGGCCATGGCCAGTGACGACGACGAGTGCATCTTCGCCGTCACCTACCTGCATGTGTCCAGCCATTGCTACAGCGCCGGTCGGCTCCGCCCAGACTCCCATAGTTGCCAATCTTCGCTGGGCATTTCGGATCTCCTCGTTACCGACGACGATTACCCGGCCACGTGTCTTTGTCACTGCTGTAAGGAGCGCCTTTCTACGAACCGGCTGGTCGATGGCGATCCCGTCAGCAATCGATGGGACATCATCGGGACTGGGCTCTATCGCAGGGCCATTTGTATGGGTTGCCTCCCAGAGCGGGGAGGCGGTGCGGTGTTGAACGGGCATGATCGCCGGAACAGTAAAATCGGGTATAGCAGCATTGATCTCAAGGAAACCGTAGAACAGGCCGAGGACGATCGATCCCTGGCCTGCGGGGACGTAGATCCGTTTCGGTAATTGGCCTTTGTGCTCCTGCCACCACTGGAAGGCCATCGTCTTAGTTCCTTCCAAAAACATTGGGTTCCAGGCATGGCTACAATAGGTTCCGTCATTGTCGGCTATGGCAGCTTCGGTGGTGTTAACTCGCGGCCCATCGATCCTGACGACTTCGGCGCCAAACGCGTGCAGCGTTGCTATCTTTCCAGGGGGAGCCGACGCTGGAACGTAGATACGACACGGAAGACCGGCAGCGGCGGCGTAAGCGGCGAAAGATCCGCCAGCGTTCCCCGATGAATCCTCGATAAGTGGGGGTTGCGCGGCGAGGCTGGCCCACGCCAGAAGCGTAGTGACCCCGCGGTCCTTGAAAGAGAGTGTTGGTTCCAGGTGGGCCAGGGCAATCGAAGGCTCGTTATTAGCACGGAGCCAGCGACCACAACCCTCACCCAGGGTTGGATAGTGACCAGCGGGGAGACGAATTTGACGCTGAAATCGCCAGACGCCGCTAGCGGCGCTGGTGATTGCGTCGGGTTCAAAAGGTGGGCCGGGCGGTAGAGACCAGGGGCCTCCACAAACGCATCTCCAGCTGCTCGGTTTGAGAGCCGGAGTCGATTTGCCACAATGTTCACAAAAGAATTCAATACTCACACGTTGCGAATAGCACGTGGATGAGTCCTCTGCAACAATACGCCCATGCTCAAGAAGCCCCGTTTGTTTACGGCTGGGCCAACGCCGTTGCATCCAGAAGCGATTCGAGCCGCGGCAGGGCCGGTACCGTATCACCGTACTCCTGAGTTTGCCGCGTGTTTTGATCGCATTCAGTTTGGCCTGAAGGCCGCGTTCCGAACGCAAGGCCCAGTCGCTGTCCTTACAAGTTCGGGAACTGGTGCCATGGAGGCGGCGCTTGCTAGTTTGTTCGCCGCCGGTGATCGGGTTGTTGTGGTAGTCGGTGGCAAGTTTGGTGCGCGCTGGGCCGAGATCGCTGTGGCGTATGGTCTGGAAGTCCTTGAGCTGACTGTCAAACCGGGACAGTTGGTTACGCCTGCGGACGTAGCAGTGATGGTGGAACATTCGGCGCCGGTGCGGGGTTTGTTCGTGACCGCCAGCGAGACATCCACAGGAACTATCTGTGACGTTCGAGCAATCGTCGATGCCGTTCGCGATGTCGAGCCAGAAATTATAACTGTTGTCGATGCAATTACGTCGATCGGGGCGTTGCCGATTGCTACTGATGAGTGGGGCCTCGAAGCGGTCGTCGGTGGGGCGCAGAAGGCCTTCATGATTCCACCAGGGCTGGCGTTCGTCGCCTGCTCTCCGCGTGGCTGGGAATTGGTCGGAAACAGATCTGCGAGCCCCCGTTATTACCTTGACCTAGGGAAGTATGCTGCGTCAGCGGAGAAATCGCAGACACCTTTCACCCCGGGAATTGGCTTGTTGCTGGCGCTAGAGGCTTCCCTCAAGGCAATTGACGAAGCTGGAGGTATCCAGGCGCTTGAAAGGAATGCGGATCGACTGGCGACAGCGTGCCGGGCGGCTGTGGCCGCGCTCGATCTCCAGTTGCTCTCTTCAGCGCCTAGTCCAGCAGTCACGGCGATCAAGGCGCCGGTACCCGGGACCGGCCCGGATATAGTCGCCGCGATGCGCGATCATTATGGTGCGCAGCTTTCGGGAGGCCAGGGTGAGCTGAAGGAGCACATCTTCCGTATCGGTCATATTGGTTATGTCGATGACCTCGATCTTCTTGCGGTTCTTGCTGCGCTCGAGGGGGTGCTTGCCGACCGGGGACACGATGTTTCCATGGGTGCCGGGATGGCTGCCGCAGTTGCCAGTTTGGCATCGGCTCGGGGGTCCGAAGGATCCACGGAATGAAATTGCGTGCCCCCAGGATTCTTGTATGCGGCACGTTAAAAGGCCGTGGCCTCGAAATTCTCGAAACGGCTGGCTGCGATGTGGATTACCAGCCCGAACATAAACCGGGTTCCCTTGCTGACGTTATCGAGCCTTTCGCCGGCGTCATTGTGCACTCCCGCCACTTTGTTGATGCTGCCACGATCAACGCCGGTCCTGCTCTGCGGGTTGTCGGACGGGCCGGCGTAGGGGTCGACAACATTGATGTCCAGGCAGCGACCGAGGCGGGGGTTCTGGTCATGAACTTGCCGTGGGGTAACACCATTACCGCTGCGGAGCATACGGTCGCTCTTACGCTCGCCTTAGCCCGCAACATACCGCAAGCTTCAGCCGCATTACGTGCAGGTACCTGGGACCGAAAGCCGTACCTCGGTGTTGAGCTTTCAGGAAAGATTCTTGGTGTTATTGGCTTCGGGCGTATCGGTCGCGAGGTTGCTCGGAGGGCACATGGGTTCGAAATGAAAGTCATTGCCTCCGACCCTTATGTTTCTGAGCGTGTTGCTGCAGATGTGGGAATCGAGGTCGTGTCGCTGGCTGAACTGCTCTCACGAGCCGATGTACTCACTGTCCATGTTCCGCTTAGCAGTGAAACACACCACCTAATCGATGCCGATGCGTTGGCGGCGATGAAACCCGGTGCGAAGGTAATCAATTGTGCCCGCGGAGGCCTTGTGGATGAGAAGGCCTTATTGGCAAGTCTTGAATCCGGCCATACCGGAGGTGCAGCATTTGATGTATTCGAGAAAGAACCCGGAGTGGATCTGGACTTGCTCGCCCACCCGCACTTCATCGGGACACCGCATCTTGGCGGCGCAACATTAGAGGCGCAGGAGAAGATTGGCGAAGGGATTGCCCAACAACTAGCAGACTTTTTATGCGAAGGCACCATTCACCACGCGATCAACGTCCGGGCACTGTCACCGGAGGAGCAGAGTCCGATGCTCCCCTATATGGATCTTGCCCGTCGCCTCGGGTCGATAATGTCGCAGTGTTTCTCGGGTATCGACACGCTGTACATCGAGTACTTTGGGGAAATCGCTCAGTATACGGTTAAGGCGGTTAGCGCTTCGCTCCTGGTTGGCTTTTTCGAGCCTCACCTCGCTGGGTCTGTGAACGTGATCAATGCCTGGAATGTAGCCCGGGATCGTGATGTTGAGATTGAAGAATCCACCAACAAAGCTACTCGAGGGTACTCGAGCTTGCTGCGGGTAACCGGACGAACCGCAGATGGTGAACATGTCGTTGCGGGGACTGTGTTTGATGAAGAGCGTTCCCGCATCGTTGAACTTGAGGGTTTGCCCATTGAACTCGCGCCCGCGGGGCACCTGCTGATGTTCGCCAATGATGACCGGTCCGGTGTGGTTGGCGCCGTGGGAACCTTTCTCGGAGAGCGCGACATCAACATTGCTGAAATTCACCTTGCCCGGACCGAAGAATCTGACAAAGCGATCGCGGTCATAAAATTAGATTCGGCAGTGGATACGGACACGCTCCGTGAATTCAAAGATCTCCAAGTTATCCATTGGGCTCGCTACTTAAAGCTCTAGGTGTCACCCGCCATTTTCTTGCCCTGTCGCGGGTCCCGTGTAAAAATCATCCCAGTCTGGTAACCCGCTTTTATGCCCTCTCTAGCGTCGCGTGCCAGCTTCGATTCGCCCGCTTCCGAGTATCCGAAAATGCGTCCGAAGCCCGCGGTTTTTTGAAGTCGCGAACTTCACGCTGATCTGCGAACCGGCACGCTCACCGCGCGCCCGTACACATTGGATTGACAAATGTCAGCGACCATCAACTCGCCCGCCGAGGGCGCGAAGATCACAGTTGAGAACGGCAAACTGCACGTTCCCGACAACCCCATCATCCCCTACATCGAGGGCGACGGCATCGGTGCCGATCTGTGGGTTGCGGCTCACACAGTATTTAATGGTGCTGTTAAGCATTCCTACGAGGGTGCGCGCGAAATCGCGTGGATGGAGATCCCTGTAGGAGAGAAGGCCAATGAGGAATTCGGAGAGCACCTGCCGCAGGTATCGCTCGATGCGATTGAGGAGTACAAGGTTTCCATTAAGGGTCCACTGACGACGCCGGTTGGGGGTGGCATCCGTTCGTTGAATGTAGCCATGCGTCAGCTTCTCGATTTATATGCTTGCGTCCGACCGGTGAAGTACTACAAGGGAACTCCCTCGCCAGTGAAGGAGCCCGAGAAACTCGACATCGTGATCTTTCGGGAAAACACCGAGGACGTCTACGCTGGCATCGAGTGGGCCGAAGGCACTCCTGAGGCCATGAAGGTTATTGATTTCCTTACAAATGAGATGGGAGCCAAGATACGCCTCGATTCCGGTATTGGCATCAAGCCGATCTCGATCACGGGAACCCATAATCTAGTTCGTAAGGCAATAAAATACGCCATCGACGAGGGACGCGACAGTATCACCTTGGTACACAAAGGCAACATTATGAAGTACACGGAAGGTGCCTTCCGCGAGTGGGGGTATGAGCTTGCCGCGACGGAGTTCGGCGACGCTACGATTAGTGAAGATGAAGTCTGGGAGCGCTACAACGGTGAGGTTCCCGAAGGTAAGATCCTTATTAAGGATCGCATTGCTGACGCTATGTTTCAGCAAGTTTTGACGCGGCCCGATGAGTACGACGTTGTCGCAATGCCTAACCTCAACGGTGACTACATGTCCGATGCGGCCGCGGCACAGGTCGGTGGTCTTGGTATTGCGCCGGGGGCCAACATTGGTGATGAAGTTGCCCTTTTCGAGCCGACGCATGGTTCGGCACCGAAGTACACCGGTCAGGACAAGGTCAACCCGAGTTCGTTGATCCTGTCTGGAGTGATGATGTTCAAGTACATGGGCTGGCCTGAGGCCGGCACAATAATTGAAGATGCTCTCGAGCGCACCATACAGGCAAAAACGGTCACTTATGATCTTGAGCGCCTGATGGACGGGGCGACGACCCTGAAGTGCTCAGAGTTCGGGGAAGCCATCGTTTCCAACATGGAGTAGGACCATGGGTCGCAAAAAAGTAACCGTCGTCGGCGCCGGACACGTGGGTGCCACCACTGGGTTGGCCATTGCCAATAAGGGTTTGGCTGACATCGTGCTTACCGACATCATTGAGCGTATGCCACAGGGCAAGGCGCTTGACATGATGGAGGCGACACCGCTTATGGGCCGCGACGCTGAGATCACTGGAACCAATAACTACGTCGACACGCAAGGGTCTGACATTATCGTGATCACTGCCGGCCTAGCCCGTAAACCGGGGATGAGCCGGGACGACTTGCTTTTCAAGAACGCTGAAATCATTGGTGGTGTCGTCGACGAGGTCACCAAGCACTCGCCCGACTCGATCATAATCATGGTCACCAATCCACTCGATGTTATGGCCTACTTAGCCTACAAGAAGTCGGGTTTTCCGCGGGAACGTGTTATCGGCATGGCTGGCGTGCTTGACTCGGCACGTTTCCGTACCTTTATCGCGATGGAACTCGGTATTTCAGTGGACAACACGCATGCCTTCGTGCTCGGTGGCCACGGTGACTCAATGGTCCCGCTCCCGCGCTACTCAACTGTTGCTGGTGTACCGATCACCGAGCTGATGAGCGAGGAACAGGTAAACCGTATCGTCCAGCGTACCCGCGACGGTGGCGCGGAGATCGTTAGTCTGCTCGGCACGGGCAGCGCCTACTTCGCTCCCGCTTGGTCGGTGGCTCAGATGGTCGAAGCCATCCTTCTTGACCGGAAGGAGATACTGCCGTGCGCTGCCTTTCTACAGGGTGAGTATGGAGTCGAGGATGCTTACGTTGGTGTGCCCGTGCAGCTTGGCGCCGGTGGAATGGAAAAAGTTTTTGAAATAGACCTGTCCGACGATGAGCGCAGCGCCTTTGAGGACTCGGTTGCCGAGGTCAAAGATTCGATCGCTAAACTCGATCTATAAGGACTCACCAACACCCTCTTAAAACCGTCTTGCGAAAAGGACGCGTCATGCCTGCAGAACGTACTCTCGCCATGATCAAACCCGATGCGACGAGTCGGAACCTGATCGGCAAGATCATTGCCCATTATGAGGCCGAAGGATTCGAAGTCGTTGGCCTCAAGAGGTTGCGCCTCACCCTTGATGATGCCCGTGCCTTCTACGCGGTGCACGCTGAGCGTCCGTTCTACGGTAGCCTTACTGAATTCATGAGTTCTGGACCGATCTGCGCTCTCGTGCTGCAGCGTGACAACGCTATCGTCCACCTGCGCGAAGTCATGGGTGCCACCAATCCAGAAGAAGCTGCCGAGGGAACCATCCGTGCGTTATATGCTAGAAGCCTGGAAGCCAATAGTGTTCACGGCTCGGATGCGCCGGAGACGGCGGTTACTGAAATCAATTTTTTCTTCTCGGAAGAAGAGTTGCTATAGAAACAGGGCGTTTCCAGCTCAATGTTTCGCTACAGGCTCCCTGTGTTCGATGCAACTAGGTCGCGCGGTTCAATTGGCGAAGTAGTAGCGGGTTGTTCTTAGCTACCCACTACTTTGAGGATGTCGAAGGTGATGACCACGAGCATAAACGTGACGAGTAAAACGACTCCTACTGTCATCATCCGTTCTTTGAACTGAGGACTCAGGTCGTGCCGGGTTATCCCCTCAAAAAGAATCACCGCGATATGGCCCCCGTCGAGCACTGGAACCGGCGCTAGGTTCAAGAGGCCTAGCTGCAACGACACGACTGCCATGAACCAGAAGAGCATAAAGGGGTCCAAAGTGCGAGCTGCAGCGCCCGAGTAACGGGCGATTTCGATCGGTCCTGACATGGTGCGAACCGATAAGCGCCCGGTGAACAGGCGCGAGAGAATCTCTCCGACTAACCCCGCCTGCCGCCGAATTTCTGTGACTGATTGCCCCATCGCCCCAACTACACTGAAACTACGCAACTCGGTTTCTTGGAGCCGATAAATACCCAAGGCGCCCCCACCCCCTTGGTCCTCGGGGCGGGTTGCCGGTGTGATTGTGAATTCTTTCATTGTGCCACCGCGGTCAACGACGAAGTCCAACGGAGTCCCGGGGTTGACGCTGACAACATCGAGCAGTTCTGCCCAACGACTCACTGGGGCACCATTGATCTCAACGAAACGGTCACCTGTTTCAAGGCCTGATTCTTCGGCCGGGCTGCCAGCGACGAACGACCCGATGAGGGGGGCGAAGTGTGGTGAGGCACCTAATTTCCCCTGAGCGGATGGACCGATACGCTCCGGTATAACTGGAATGGTCCGTGTCCCGGTGTCGTTTTGCACCGTGAGGTCGATCTCCTGCCCGCCGGACATCATCACTCGGAGTTCAAATTCCTGCCAGGTTGGCATCGGATCGCCATCCACGGCGACAATAAGATCGTTGGCCGTAAGTTCGGTCGTAGCTGCCGCGGATTCCGGTTCAATCCATCCGATCAGCACCGGATCATCACGCCAAGTTTCAACCTGAATCCCGTTCGTGAAAACCATCGTAAAGAGCACGAATGCGAGCGCGACGTTCATCAGAGGTCCATTCAGCAAGACTAAGAAGCGCTGGTATTTGGGGCGAGATAAAAACTCATCAGGTTCCCCGCAGATCGCTTCGTCTGGGTTTTCGCCCTTCATCTTTACGTAACCACCGAGTGGAAAAGCGCAGACACGGTAATCAGTGTCACCTCGACGAAAACCAAACAATCGGGGGCCAAAGCCGAGGGCAAAGACGTCAACACGGACGCCGAAGTACTTCGCGGTAGCGAAATGACCAAACTCGTGCACGAAGATCATGACACCGAGCACGAAGAGTAGAGCAAGTATGTTAGTGAGTATGTCGAGCATGGTTTGTTAACTGTAACAGGGGGTGCAGTGACCCGACTAATTCAGGAGCGCCCTGCTATCGTTGATTATTCAACGAGGTGGCGCTTTGCGGCGGAGCGGGCTGTGGCATCGGCTTCTAAAATCGTCTCGATGTCGTCGGCGTCAGTAATGTTGCAGCCTTCTAGTACCTCGGCTACGAAGGGAATGATTCGGGCGAAGGCGAGTCGACCTTCAAGAAACGCAGCCACCGCTATTTCGTCGGCAGCGTTCAGAATTGCCGGGGCTGTCCCACCCATTTCCAGCGCTTGTCGTGCCAGTGCAAGTGCTGGATAGAGCTCGGGTTCGGCTCGCTCAAAAGTCCACGGGGCGCTTGAAACCAGGTCGAGTGGTTCAACCGAATGTGTCCATCGTGCCGGGTAGGACAAGGCGTTTTGAATCGGCAGTCGCATGTCCGTTGGACCGGCATAAGCGATCATCGAGCCGTCGACTAACTCGATAAGCGAATGCACGATGCTTTGCGGATGAATGACTACTTCAATATTTTCGGTTGGCACACCGAAGAGCCAATGAGTCTCGATGATCTCGAAGCCCTTGTTCATTAGAGTGGCGGAGTCGATTGTGATGCGCGGACCCATTTTCCAGGTCGGGTGCTCAAGGGCATGTTCGGGGGTAACGTGGCCAAGGTCGTTGAAGCTCCACCCAAGGAATGGGCCACCGCTGGCGGTCAAAACGAGGCGCCGCACTGCGGCAGCTTCCGTAACGCGCAGACATTGATGCAAAGCGTTGGGCTCCGAATCCACTGGAAGCACGGCGGCTGTGTTGGTCTGCGCCGTTGCCATGACGAGCTCTCCGGCCATGACGAGCGATTCCTTGTTGGCCAGAGCCACATCGATGCCGCGCGAGAGTGCGGCATGAGTTGCCGCAAGGCCAGCTGCACCGACCACTGCGTTTAGGACAACATCGGTGTCGGCGCCGGTGGCCGCCAACATCAATCCGTCATCTCCCCAAACCACCTCGGGACTGTCTCCATCGAGAAGATTTCGCAACGCGTTTGCTGAAGATTTCGTTGCCAGCGAGACAACCGAGGGTTTCCACATCTTGACCTGGTCAGCGAGAAGCTCGTAGTTGGAGCCAGCGGCGAGCGAAGCAACCTCAAGCTGATCGGGGTGCTGGGAAATGACGTCAAGGGCCTGCATACCCACTGATCCTGTCGAACCAAGAACTGTGACACGTTTGCGGGCCATCAGAGGAGCCCGAAATACACGGCTGCGTAGAGTGCTGCGCCGCCGAACAGCAATGCGTCGAGACGATCTAGGACACCACCGTGCCCAGGAAGGATGCTGGAAGAGTCTTTTGTGTCTGCAGCGCGTTTGAGCGCAGATTCAAGCAAATCGCCGGTTTGGCCGAGGATGCCCAACAGTAGCCCTATGGCGACCCCGACGGGCCAAGTAGTGTCGACGATCCAGTAGTGAACCACTATGAAGCCGCCGATGCTGCTGCCCACGAGTCCGAATAATGCTCCCTCGATAGTTTTGCGGGGAGACAAAGTGGGCACCAATGGTCGACGGCCGAAGAGGCTGCCCCCATAGTAAGCAGCGATGTCGCCCAAGCTTACGGCCGCGAACAGCAAGATAATCAGTGCAACCCCACGGGGTTCGTAGCGGAGAGCAACATAGAAGCCTGGTAACACACCCAGCCAGCAGATGCCCCCGACCGTTGCGATCGTGCGCCGTATTGCGAGCTCCGGCTGGTGTCGGCCTGCTACCAGTCCTAACCCGGCGGACAATAGGAGAGTAACCCCGGTGGTGACGATCGGCGTACGTGGGTCGGGGGCAGCGAACGACGCGGCGCAGGCAATCGGCAGTAAAGCTCCAAAGCCATGTAGAGGGGGTGCGCCAGCCGATGTCGCCAAGTTCACGTATTCACTCCAAGCTAGAGCAAGGAATCCGGCGAGGATAATTACGAACGCGTACGGTGGTAACCAAACGGCAACCGAGAGGATCAAAAGGAGAACAATACTCGTCAGGATTCGGATCAAGGCTTGGGGGGCTCAGGCATCGCCGGCGTCGACGTTTCCGTAGCGTCGCTCCCGGCGTTGGAAATCAACGATCGCCCTCAGCAGGTCTAGGCGGCCGAAGTCTGGCCATAGCTTATCGGTGACCCAGATTTCTGCGTAGGCAACTTGGTAGAGAAGGAAGTTCGAGATTCGTAATTCTCCGCTGGTACGGATCAGCAAGTCGAGTTCTGGCAGGTCATGAGTGTAGAGGTACTCGACGATTTTTTCCTCATCGATCTCAGTAGCTTTGATCTTCCCCTCTCCAATGTCTGCCACTACATGGTGTAAGGCGTCGACGATTTCTGAACGACCACCGTAGTTAAGTGCAATGACAAACCGCATTCCGGTGCTGTGCGCAGTTGCTTTGGTAGCTGCCTCAATGTCGCGCTGGACGTTTATTGGGAGGCCGTCCAGTCGACCGATGGCGTCGAATCGGATCGAGTGCCTAAGCAGCGTCGGTAACTCCCGTGCTAGATACTGTTTCAATAGTTCCATGAGCGCGTCGATTTCGGACTGAGGCCGCTTCCAATTCTCAACTGAGAGGGCGTAAAGGGTGAGTGCGCCAATGCCGGCTCGAGCGGCCGTTTCAACAACCTCGCGTACAGCGCCAATGCCGGCCTGATGACCTTCGATCCGGTTCAGGTTGCGCTGATTGGCCCATCGTCCGTTGCCATCCATGATGACGGCAATCTGACGAGGTAACCGTGCCCAATCAATCTTGTTTACTAGCTTAATGGCATTGTCACTTGAGCCGATGTACTCAAGTAAATCGCTCGGTGCGAAAGTAACTCCAGCGCGCTGGTTCACGGGTTTGTCTCGATGTCATGGTTGCGCACTATGTGACCGTCTATATAGCCCGCACCACTGATGACGAGGATGTCCATAGGCCAAGAGATTATTTGGTACCCCTGGTACCCAGGCTTCGAGAAGAGCCGTTCGGAGGAGTTCAGTTTATCACGTAGTCAATTAGTTAATTGTATTGGACGTCCACCAGGAACAGCCCCTGCGCTGGTGCTTTGACCATTCGAGGGTGTCCCGGCACAACTTGTGCCATGGCCCTGATTTCATCTGGTTGACGGCGCCCGTAACCGACCTCAAGCAGGCTGCCGACCATACCCCGTACGGCGTGACGCATAAAACTGCGGCTCTTTACGGTGAAGACCACGAGCCTATCTCTCTGCACCGAAAAATGATCGATCGTGCGTATGTCCTGATTGCCTTCTGCTTGAGACGCGAACATTCGCTCGCAGATTTCCCCACGCAGGTGTCTGCAAGCCACGCGCATGGCATCAAAATTTGTCAGTCCGGGCCGGTGCCAGACAAACAACGACAGGAACGGTGAGGCGATAGGAGCCGGGTCGATGTAGTAGCGGTAGACTTTCTTTCGGGCGTCAAAGCGCGCGTGAAAGTCGCCGTTGACTTCTTCGCAGGCGAGAACCCTGATGTCCTCAGGTAATAGCCGTTCGAAAGCTCGCATCCACTGTGCTGTTGGGATTGAGCGCGGCACGTCGAAGTGGCAGACCTGCCCCAGTGCGTGGACTCCAGCATCAGTGCGGCTCGCACCGGTGACCTTAGTCACGGACTCTGTGAGACGCGTTACAACGGCTTGCAATTCACCCTGAATGCTAGGTTTGTCCGGCTGTACCTGCCACCCGGCATAGGATGTACCACGGTATGAAACGGTGAGTTTGATGCGCATGAGAAGTTTATGCTACCGCGGAAGGATGCGAGCATGTTTCGCGGGCGTTATTCTTCAACCATGGCTTTACGAACTCTTGTTAAATACCCGGACCTTGGCCTTCAACAGCCGAGTAAGCCCGTCGAATTTTTCGACGAAGATCTTCGACGGCTAGCCGATGACATGGTGGAGACGATGCGTGCCGAGGCGGGAATCGGACTCGCTGCACCGCAAGTCGGCGAGGCAGTCAAGCTAACAGTCATTGACTTGTCGGCTGGCGTTGACCCTGAGGCGTTGATCCGGTTAGTTAATCCAAAGGTGGAGTTCGAGGAAGGTGAGAGTATCGAAGAAGAGGGTTGCTTGTCGTTTCCCGAGGTCATCCTGAAGGTTAAGCGCCCTGCACGCATTGTCGTCTCAGGCAGGGATATTGAGGGGAAGGCAGTTTCAATCGAGGCGGAAGGGCTGTTGGCGCGTTGCTTGCACCACGAAATTGACCATCTTGAAGGCGTATTGTTTATTGACCACGTCAGCCCGCTGAAGCGAGATATGACGCGACGCAAGATCGCTAAGCGGATTCGAGCGGGAGACTGGTAGGTTATGCGCATCCTGTTCATGGGGACGCCGGTGTTTGCACTACCGACGTTGATCGCCGTGGCATCCTCGCATGAAATCGCCGCGGTTGTAACGCGTCCGGACAAGCGACGGGGTAGGGGACAACAGGTAGCTTGCTCGGCGGTTAAGGAATGGGCTGATACGGCAGGCTTCCCGATAGAGCAGCCGACGACGCTGCACGATCCCACAGTGCAGACTCGGCTAGCAGGCTACGGCGCGGACTTAGTGGTCGTTATTGCCTATGGATTGATTCTTCCCAAAGAAATCCTAGAGATGCCACCGTTAGGTTGCGTGAATGTGCATGCATCCTTGTTGCCGCGACATCGTGGTGCCGCACCGATTGCGTGGGCGATCCTCAAGGAGGACATTCGGACAGGTATCACTACTATGTTGATGGATGAAGGGCTCGATACTGGGCCGATACTGTTGCGGAGAGTACTCGACTTGAAGCCTCACGACACCACACCATTAGTAACTGAAAAGTTGGCTTCAATTGGTGCGGAGGTCCTTGTTGAGACTCTCGGCGTGTTGGACTCGGGAAACATTACCTCGGAACCGCAACCGGAAGAGGGTGTAACACTGGCACCAAGTTTCAAGAAAGAAGATGGAGAACTTGACTGGAATCAGCCTGCTTCCTCTATTGATGCGCGGGTGCGAGCACTGCAGCCTTGGCCTGGAACATTCACGTTTCGCGGGGATGAGCGATTGCTCTTGTGGCGGGTTGAGGTATTTTCCGAAAGAGGTTCGCAGAACGCTCCGCCGGGGGCGGTCCTGATGGTAGGTGAGACCGTCATTCGGGTTGCCTGCTCAGCTGGCCACGCTGTGGATGTCCTTGAACTGCAGCGTTCAGGGGGACGTCGCCAGACAGCGGCTGAATTCTTGAGAGGCAGACCCGTGGCTGTTGGTGAGCAGTGGGGCCCGGAATCAGCTTGAGTTCCGGTGACGCACGGCACACGGCTTTGGATGTTTTGCTTCGCGTCGAACGTGGCATGCCTAGTGATAGGGCTCTTGATCGTGCCTTGCGGACAAGTGGATTAGACCGGCGCGAGCGTGGCCTGGCAACCGAGCTTGTGTACGGTGTGTTGCGTCGCCGGTTCAGCCTCGATCAGCGAATCGCAGTACATAGTAAGCGTCCACTGGTTCAGCTTGATGCTCCAGTGTTGGAAGCGCTTCGCCTCGGAACCTATCAGGTAGCGTATCTCGATCGCATTCCCTCCCACGCTGCGGTTGATGCAACCGTGAACGCGGTCAAGGCGCATGCTCGTGATGCAGCTGGCTTCGTCAACGCTGTGTTGCGTGCCCTCGTGAGCGAGAGGAGCTCCCGCCCCCCGGAGGCCCACACAGGGGAAGCGGTGTGGGGCGAAGCACGTTCCGTTCCATTCGCTGATGTTCCCCCGTGGTGGGCGACAAGATGGCGTGAAGAATACGGTGATGAGGTTGCCGCCAATTGGTTTGCCACCACACTGACACCAAGTCCCCTTGTCTTGAGGCCTCATCCCTACGTTGCCCCGAAGGACCTCCTTGAAAGGCTGTCCGGAGAGGGTATCGAGGTCGAGGCAGCGACGTATGCTCCCGGGGCGCTACGCACTGTTTCGGGGAATCCTGCAGCTTCCCCACTACTACGAGAGGGTGCTTTCACGCTTCGCGGGGAGGCGAGCCAGTTGGTAGCTGCCTTACTGCCCGTTCAACCGTCGGACCGTTTCCTGGATGCGTGCGCTGGACGCGGGGGCAAAACCTTACAAATTGCTGAAGATGCTGCTCCTGAGTTCCTCGTTGCCTGTGACATCAGCCCGTGGCGTGTTGCAGCAGCTCGCCGTGAGGGAATCGCTGTGCTTGCTCCCAATATCCACTACTTGGTTGCTGACATGTCGGTGCCGGCACCATTCACTGGGGGTTTCTCGGCTGTGCTCGTTGATGTGCCGTGTAGCGGGCTGGGCACGGTTCGACGTCGGCCCGAGCTTAAATGGCGTAACAGCATCGAAAGGTTACAGAGACTTGCTCAGCTTCAACGAAAAATCCTCTACTATGCTGCTGATACCTTGGCTCCTGGGGGCAAACTACTCTACTCGACATGTTCTACCGAGCCAGAAGAAAACGAGGAAGTTGTCGAGGCCGTTCTCTCTGCTCGGAACGATCTCTTTCGTGTTCCAGTGCCCCTTCCACCAAGGGCCCCTGCTGGCTTCGTCGCCAATGATGGGTATTTTCGGACATACCCACTCTTCGACGATCTCGACGGTTTTTTTGCTGCTCTGCTAATTAAGACGGAGTAGGCTTCGCGTGCTATAAATGGAGGTGCCCCGCCCACTTTTCGCCAGGATCCATGAGCAAAATTCTCCCAACTATCGTGTCTCTCCTGAAGATCGGTTTGGTGCTAGCCTTCCTTGTGACTCTATTCGTTACAAGCGGTTATACAGGAGTCCAATGGGCCCTGAGCGCCGAAGAATTTGATGTTCCGGACGTCAAGGGAATGGACCTCAACAAGGCTATGGACTTACTCGCCCAGAACCTGTTGATCGTCGACATCGACCCAGAGCAGTTGACAGATGACAAGGTTCCTTTGGGGCATGTGCTTATGCAGAATCCCTTGGCGGGTACAGCGATCAAACGCCAGCGCGGCATTTGGTTGACGCTATCGTCAGGACCACCGCGTCGCGCCGTGCCCATGACTGTCGGCAACGCCTTGCAGCACGCTCAGATATCTCTGCAACAGCAAAACGTAGGCATTGAATACGTCGCTCGTGTGTATTCCTCTGGATTTTCTAAGGATCAAGTCATTGCCCAGCAGCCGACTACAACCGATCTTCCCGAAGGCGAAGTGGTGGATGCGCGGTTACTGGTGTCGCTTGGATCACTACCCAAGAAGTACGTCATGCCCGATATGGCTTACCGCAGTTCTGAGGAAATCCAGTTGCAGCTCGAGAGTCTTGGATTTCAGGTTCGTGTGCGTAACCATGGCACCGTTATCCGTGGCCTTTCATCGGATACCATCATCCGGCATGTCCCGTCCCCGGGCTTCCCGATCTCAGCGGGCGAGCCGATTACGCTTTACCGGAATCAATGAGCCCGATGCGTAACATCCAGCTTGCTCCATCCCTACTGGCGGCGGATTTCGCCGATCTTAGGGGCGCTGTAAAGCTTCTTGACGACGCTGTTGACATCTTTCACATCGACATTATGGATGGTGACTTCGTCCCCAACATAACCATGGGACCAATGATTGTAGCGGCGCTCCGTCAGCATACCGATGCGGTTTTCGATGTCCATCTGATGGTCAGAAATCCCGACGTCTGGATTGGCCCATACCGGGATGCTGGAGCTGACTGGATTAGTGTTCATTACGAAACGGCGCCACATCTTGAGCGAACGTTGAGCTGTATCCGAGAGTCGGGCGCGCGTGCTGGCATAGCCCTCAACCCTGGTACCTATCCGGATGGGCTCGAATATGTGCTCAACGATACCGACTTCGTTCTTGTAATGTCGGTAAATCCGGGCTTTGGTGGCCAGAATTTCTTGGTGTCGAGCTTGAAGAAACTTTCTGCTCTGCGGACGCGGCTTGACGAAAAGGGACTTTCCCTGGTCCAACTCGAGATCGACGGTGGCGTGGATGCTACCAACGCAAGCGACATCGTTCGCGCTGGGGCTGACATACTGGTGGCTGGTTCGTCGGTGTACCGGTCGGAGGACCCACTGCAGGCTGTGGAGCAGCTTCTTGCCAATGCCCGCGCGGGTCTCTGAGTGAGATGCGGCATATTAAATGCCGTTCGGTGATTCCTGGAGCTGATCAGCCATGAAGATGCTGGTGACTGGGGCGGCAGGGTTTATCGGTTCCCACCTGTGTGAGGATCTCGTTCGCCGTGGCGATAGCGTTGTCGGTCTTGATTGCTTCCTTGGCAACTACGACCGGCAACTAAAGGAGGGGCATCTGACCCGGCTCGCCGGAGAGGCAAGATTCGAATTGATTGAGGCGGCGGTGCTTGACGCTGACTTAAGCTGGCTACTAGAGGGTGTCGACCATGTGTTCCATCTCGCCGCGCTACCTGGCGTGCGTTCTTCTTGGGGACATACTTTTGCCGATTATCTGACGCATAACGTTATGTCCACCCAGGTATTGCTTGAGGCTTGCAAGAGGGCCCGCATACAGCGATTCACCTACGCTTCATCATCGTCCGTGTACGGTGATACTAGCGTGCTGCCGATGGGAGAGGACTCCTCGACTTGTCCCTATTCCCCTTATGGGGTCACCAAGTTAGCGGCTGAGAACCTAGTACGTTTGTATCATAGAAACTTCGGCGTGCCGACTGTATGTGTGCGGTATTTCACAGTCTACGGACCGCGCCAGAGGCCCGACATGGCTATTCAACGCTTTTTGCGGGCAGCCCTCGCTGGTACGCGCATTCGGGTGTTCGGTGATGGCGAGCAGAGTCGCGACTTCACATACGTCGACGATATTGTCGAGGGCACCTACTGTGCTGCCGCGACGGGCCAACTGGGTGGCGTATACAATATTGGAGGTGGTAGTTGCGTGACGCTGAATGAGCTGATCGCTTTGATCGAAGCGGTGTCCGGTGTCCATTTGCAGGTTAAGCGCGAAGAGGCTAAGCCGGGTGATGTCCGGTCCACCGAGGCGGACTGTAGTCTTGCGAAAGCCGCGCTCGATTTCATCCCTAAGACGTCATTGAAAAATGGAATTGCCAAGCACTGGGAGTCGTTGGTGTCCGGGGACTTTGGAAACTGATATGTATTCGTCTTGGTCATCTTTGTGGATAATCTTCGTGTGTGTCCTCTCCCTCGTGTTGGTTGCCACTGGATGTGGGGGCGGCGCTGCGATACTGACCGCTGATCCAACCGGAGCACCGCTTTTCGAACAGGGGCAGGATGCGCTAGTCGAGGAGGACTGGAAAAAAGTGGTCGCCGCCTTTGATACCCTTTTGCGCAACTACCCGTCCAGTCCGTACTTGGCCGAAGCGCGACTTGGGATCGGCCGTGCTTACTATGAGCACGGTAGGGTCGAGAGTCTAATCATGGCGGTGGATGCGTTTCAGGGGTTCCTGACCTATCATCCGTCCCACAAATTTGTCGATTACGCTCAATACATGATCGGCATGACTTATGTGAAACAGATGCGGACCCCGGATCGTGATCAAGCTCCAACCCGGAGCGCCGTAGATGCCATGGATCAATTTCTCGTAAATTATCCGGATAGTCCCTTGCACGCTAGTGTCGTGGAGGAACGAATAAAAGCTATCGACAGTTTGGCTACCCACGAACTCCAAGTGGCCCGATGGCAAGCCAGTCGTGATGAGGACTGGGATGCGGCGATTGACCGGGTGAATTTCGCTCTTGAGTCATTTCCTGAAACGACGCTCAAATGCGACCTGTTATTTACAATGGGAGACGCATACAAAGAGGCAGCCCAATTCGAAAACGCAGTTTTGTATTACGAGCGTGTCACTAACGAGTATCCGGACTGTGACCTTATAGAAGATGCACAGGAGCGCATTAGAGAGATCAATGGGGGTTAACTTCTCGAGAGCAGGATAAGAAGCCGAACCTCTGGTCGACGAGTTGCAAGCAAATTGCTTGCGTGTTCCAAAGCTTAATTAAAAGACCTGCGCCCTGAGACTGGGTACCGATGCATCCCATCGTTTTACTTGGCACTGGAGTATCAGGCGGCAGTGCTTAGGAGCGCGAGCTCAAATAAATCGCTCGTAATTGACTGAGGTTCGGTGGAAGGACCAGCGCTGCCAGTTCAACCGCAGGAATCTGGTCAAAGAATTGATTGATTGCGTCGAGGCGGTCCCCCAGTGTTTCGGATTGAAGGCCAACGGCCAATGATGTAAATCGAGGGTCGTTTTGAGCCAAGACGCGTGCCTCTTCAAGGTCGGCCTGGAACCATTCCCCCGCCGACCGGTCGCTCATTGTTTCAGTGAGCCGCTCCAACTTCTGTAGGGAATCAAGGCGCTCAAGGTCCAAATTCGGCTGGTTCGGATCGCTCATCACTGCTCCTGTGCTTCGGTCAGCACCAGTTGGAGCTCGAGACGGCGCTCATTTCGCCATACACCGAGGGTAACGTGGTCACCGACGAACCGTGGCACCAGGGCGAGCTGCGCATCATCAAAGTTACGGACTGGCTTGTGATCAACATCGAGGATTACATCATCCCGGCGAAGGCCTGCCTCGGCAGCGATTCCTGGATCTGCCACCATCAGCCCCTGTCCTTCTTCTAACCCGATCGAGGCGGCTTTTTCGTCGCTGATGCTCCGGTAAAACTGGAGGCCGGAAAAGTCGACACGCCGGACGCGCCCATAGGCGCGTAGTTCACTCGCAGCTTTCAAAGCTCGCTCGATTGGAATGGCGAAACCGAGCCCTTGAGACCCACCGGTGTCACTAAGGATGAACGTGTTGATACCGATGACCTCTCCCGAGGCATTGGCCAGCGGCCCCCCGCTGTTACCGGGATTGATGGCGGCATCGGTTTGGATCATGTCCGGATAGAATAACGACGATCTTGTCTGCTGCCGCGTCGAAGGGACAAAAGACCTCTCAAGTGCCGATACCACCCCGACCGTGACCGTTGGGCGGAACCGGCTCTCCTCGGTGATGCCTCGCCCGCCCACAGGGTAGCCAACGGCGACTAGCCATTCACCAACAAGCAGGTCTTTAGCGGCGCCTAGCTGTGCTGGCTCCATCCCGTCCGGATCGCATTTAAGTAGCGCTACGTCAAGCTCCGGGCTAGTTCCAATCACCTCTGCCAAGCGTGATTCACCATTCGGGAGTAGCAGCCTGATGGTATCTGCGCCGCCAACGACATGTTGGTTGGTGAGGAACTCGCCCGCGGGCGAAATCATCACTGCGGAGCCTGATTGCACCGTGAAGCGACGCGTTGTCGCCGGACCTAAACCAAAAAAGTCCCGATAGAATGGATCGTTGAAAATAGGCACTCGTTGTATACCGGAGACAACCACAGAGGCTACAGAAGGGGAGACTTTCTGGACGGCCTGGACGATGACACTTAGACGCTCCTCGGCGATGGCCTCTTGTGTGTCCGCGGTACCTTGTCGTATTGGGAGGGCAGACGTCATTGTGGCGCACAGCGCCAGGACAACTGAGCTAGTAGTTGTGCGAAAAATCATGAATTTGGCACCGGAATCTTGGAATGTTAGGAAAGCGAGGCGCGTCCATCGACAGAACTTGTAACAATAATGATATGACAACCAGGGTGCGGTGCGCAGTCACGATAGCAGGCTCGGATTCCGGTGGAGGCGCAGGGATTCAAGCTGACCTCAAGGTCTTCCAGGCGTTCGACTTATACGGGGCATCGATCGTTACTGCGGTGACGGCACAGAACAGCGGTGAGGTACTTACCATCGAACCGATCGATGCCCTAGTCGTCGACGCACAAATTGAATCCGTCGCTGCCGATCTTTGCATCGATGCGGTTAAGACCGGGATGCTTGTCAATGCTGCTACCGTTTCCACAGTAGCTGCCGCCTTCGATCGCCATATGTTGCCAAACCTAGTCGTAGATCCAGTGCTCGTCGCGACAAACGGTACACGATTGCTTGATGACGAAGGAATCACTGTTTTGTCAGAGTCTTTGCTACCCCTAGCTCGTTGCGTTACGCCGAACGCGGCTGAGGCAGCGATATTGGTTAGTGAGCCGGTCGAGAGCATTGAACAGATGGGGAGAGCGGCAGAGCGCCTTTGCTCGATGGGGGCGGATAGCGCAGTAGTTACTGGTGGTCATCTAGGTGTTGATGGTGCATTGATCGACATCTTTTGCGACGGGGCCCAAGTACACGAGCTGCACGCGGGATCTTGTTTGGAGGGTGGGGGTCACGGAACGGGTTGTGCCTTCTCAGCCGCCCTGGCTGCGGGACTAGCTAGCGGGTTGAGCGTTTATGAATCTGTTCGGGGTGCCCAGCACTACGTCGGACAGGCACTTGCCTCGGGATTTCTTGGCGGTGTTGGCGAAACGCTCCTTTGGCACGACGTTAAACCGGCCATCTTCCTAGAAGGAGACGATCAAGAGTAAGTGCAACTGACTAAGCAATTTGAACGTGGGTATGAGTCTCCGACTCCAATTTGCAATTATAAAGCCGGTTGCGCCAGGTGCTTCTAGCTGCTGAGGGGAACCGTTTAACGATTGTCCTTGTACACAACACCACCCTTCATGACGAAGCGCACACCATCCTCAAGAACACGGATGTCTTCGAGCGGGTTCCCCTCGACAGCGATCAAGTCGGCCCACTTGTTGACCATCAATGTTCCGACATGGTCTTCGACTCCAATGAGTTCGGCGGCATCAGCGGTGGCCATTTTGATGGCCTCGAGTGGCGGCACACCAAGTTCTTCGACCAGGATGCCGAAGTCTCTAGCGTTACGACCGTGAGGGAAAACTGCTGCGTCAGTGCCATAGGCGAAACGCACGCCCTCTTGGTACGCACGACGTAGCTGTCTGCGTTGCGCATCGGCGATGGCGATCGCTTTGTCAATTCCGTACTGTGGCACGCCATTTTCTGCCCCTTCATCGATAATGAAATCTAACGCGTAGAGCGTTGGCACCATGAACGTGCCGTTGGCTTTCATCGCCGCAATGCCAGCGTCATCGACTAGGCTGCCATGCTCGATTGACGCGACACCAGCGTTGGCAGCATCGACGATGCCGGATGCGCCATGGGCATGGGCTGCAACTTTTATTCCTGCCCTATTTGCTTCCTCTACGATGGCGACGAGTTCCTCGAAGCTGTACTGCTGCGCCCCAACCGCATCGCCTGCAGATAGAACGCCGCCAGTCGCCGTAACCTTTATTAGGTCGGCTCCGTACTTGACCTGCCGGCGCACCGCCTTGCGAACCTCGTCGACTCCATCGGCGATCTCAGCGTACCCGGGAAGGTCGATATGCGGGCTCCAGCCGTTGATGTCTGCGTGTCCGCCAGTGATGCCGAGACCACGAGTAGCTACGTAGATGCGTGGCCCAGGAATCACACCAGCGTTGATCATGTCGCGCACCGCGACATCGCCGTAGCTATTAGAACCAGTGTTACGGATGGTAGTGAAACCAGTGTCTAGGGTGATTTTGGCATTTACCACCCCATGAATGGCCCCGTGCCCTTCCGTTTCCCGTAATGCTTGCGTGTCACCACCATCACCCGGCGTACCGGTGATGTGAACATGGCAGTCGATAAGACCGGGAAGGATGGTGAAGTGCCCTAAGTCTATGATCTGAGCGTCGGCTGGAATCGATACGTCCGCGGCAGTACCGACCGCCATGATTATGTCGCCGCGTACTAATACGACGGGGTCGTCGATTGGTGGGGCGCCGCTACCGTCGATCAGGCGCGCGGCCCGAATTGCACTGACACGCTCCTGGGCTACAACGGGTGTGGCAAAAAGGGAACTAAAGAAAACGAAAACGATTACTTTCACGACTCGCTTCAAGACAGCCTCCAGATGTTAAGTAAGAGTTGGGACAACGCCCATACTCTATAATTTCTTTTCCTGTTGGCTATCCCGGAACTTGAACATGTCTCTTCTACGCCTACAGCACATTGGCATCGTCGTAAAGAATCTGAAGGATGCGTGTGAGCGTTTCGAGGTTTTGTACGGGCTGAAGTCGTGCGATTTTCGTGACGACCAGGGCAAGGGCATGCAATACGATGCTCGCATATTGCTCGGTAACGAGTGCTGGTTGCACTTGGTGCAAAACTGGGATGAGCGGGCCCGGGTCAATAAATTCCTACGGCAGCGTGGTGAGGGCCTCGAACACATTGCCATCGAAACTGACGACATTGAGGGTGATGTAATGCACCTGCGGGAGATTGGCGTCCCGATCTTTGAGGACCGGATATTCCCGGCCAACGATGGTTATGAAGCGTTTGTCTTTCCCGGCCAGCTTCCCGGCCTCACAGTAGAACTTATTCAGGGGCACGAAACGAGTTGGGTGTACCCTGAAGAGGCGCTCGGCAAACCGATCAGTGAAACGCTTAAAATCGTTGGTCTTCAACACCTCGGCTTGGCAGTGAAAGACGTACAGCATAGCTGCGAGCGCTTCGAACACCTATTTGGATTAGAGGCCCGCGATATTCAGACGGCTGATCCCACGAGAGCCGGCTCTGGCTCTTTAAGCGAGGCCCACATACCCTTCAACAACGAGTGCTGGCTTCACCTGGTGCATGACCAAGACGAGTCTCCAACAGGCGAGTTCTTACGCCAACGAGGTGAGGGACTCGATCATTTGTCGCTACAAACCAACGATCTCGATGCCGACGTGGAGCGTTTGGTCCAGCTTGGCTTGCCATTTTATGGTGGCGGTATTAACGAGAGCGAAGAAGGTCGTTCTGCGACCGTCTATCCGGACCAACTGGCAGGCATCACCGTCGAGCTCGTGCAACCGTACGGGGCGGATTGACGCCGGGGAGCAAGGTTCATCGCCTACGAGCTAGATGATCGGGTCGAGGTCGTGCGCTATTCCGAAAGTGTCTTACGCGCGTATGTTGAATGCATGCTAGCGGCGATGGGTGCTTCTGTGGAGGAACGTCGCACCGTAGCCGACGGGCTGATTACCGCCAGCTGTTGGTGGCACCCGGGGCAGCATCAAGGACTCGAAAAGTTGTTTCGCTACGCTCGAAGGGTGGGCAACGGGGGCATCGTTCCCGGTGGAGCAATGGAATACGTGCGGGATAACGCTGCCACGGCATTGCTCGATGCTGCCAAGGGGTTTGGTTACGTCGCTGGGCAGCGTGCCATGTCCGGCGCTGTGCAGAAAGCAAAAAAGAGCGGCATTGGGATGGTCGGTGTGTACAACAGCAACCATTTCGGCATTGCTGGATACCATGCCATGCTTGCAGCGCGGAACGATCTGATAGGCATCGCTCAGACTAACGCCGGTGCGGAGATGGCGCCGTGGGGCGCAACACGTACGGTGCTCGGGACCAACCCCTGGGGTATTGCGATTCCGAGATCTAAGGGGAACGATCCAATTCTGCTCGATATGGCTCTTACCCAATCCGGCAAGGGAATGATGCGATGGCTCGAGCGTGCCGGTGTGTCAATGCCTGATAACTGGGCGTTGACGACCGACGGTGAGCGCACCACGGATCCCGGCAGTGCCATGGAAGGTCCGTTATTACCAATTGGTGAACATAAGGGTTACGGACTGAGCCTAGTAACCGATGTGCTGTGTGGCGTGATGACGGGCGCACTGTTTGGTGGATCTGTGTTCCAGGACGATACTAACTATGGCGTAGGCCACGTTATGATCGCTATCGATCCGGAAGCGTTCCTCCCGCGTCCGGATTTTTATGCGCGTCTCGATGAATTCGTCGAAGAGGTTTTGTCGGTTCCACCAATCGATGCGAATCGCCCGGTGATGCTTCCGGGTGGGGCTGAGCACGCACGGGCTCGTGAAAGACTCGAACATGGTATTCCCATCGATGTCGAGACGGTTAAGCGACTTCGTAGACTGTCCGCTGAGCTCGGTGTTGCGTTTCCGGTCGCAGGTGCGACGGGTTCATTGGAGAAATAAAAGTGACTGAACTTCTTCACATTGGAAGCGTCTCGGCCGAACGTGGCAGCGTGAGCCGTGGCGGGATACCGGTGGATATAGATCTCCGTGGTGGGACCGCCGATATCCCGATCATCGTGTGTCGTGGCGTCCAGGATGGGCCGGTGTTGTGGCTTAACGGAGCAACGCATGGCGACGAACCGGAAGGTGCTTTCTCCATATTCAAGCTGCTGGAATTGATCGACCCTCGACAGTTAAACGGCACGATAGTTGGCGTACCGGCGATCAACGTGCCGGCGTTCGCTGCCGGCACTCGTGGCAATCCGGCGGACACCTTTTCCTATGACATGAACCGGATCTATCCAGGAAGCGCGGAAGGCTACCCAACCGAACGTACTGCCTGGGCCCACTGGACCGCTATGGAGCCGATTTGCGACCTTCAGATCGCGATTCATTCGGGTGGCGATCACTCTTACTTAGCGCACATGATTTTTGCTTCCGACAATCCTCAGAGCCTCGAGCTCGCCGGCGGGATGGGGCCACAATGGGATTTGGTATTTCGAGCCCCTACCGGGGCAGCTAACCCATCGTCAAAGATCGCCGAACTTGGCAAAGCCGGGATCACTGTCGAACTGGGTGGCAACTGTCGCAGCCTGACGAATGATTTCGACATTGTCGCCGCCGACCTTGCGGGTAGCTACGTAAATGTGCTGCGTCACTACGGGATGATCGAAGGGGAGGCACAGTATGCTCGCTCCTGGCGCATGGGGCACCAGCAGGCGTTATTGGCGCCAGCCTCGGGAATGTTTGTTGGCAACGCTGACCTTCGCTTCGAAGAGCCGATCGATGCGAATACCTTGCTGGGAGAAATCTATAACCTGCACGGCATGGTTGCCGCCGAAGTGAGGGCGCCTTGTGATGGCGTGGTATTCGGCCTGCGGTCCCGACCATCGGTGTCCGCGGGCGAGTGGTGTTGCTTCTTTGGGATCATCGACGAAACTCGCGATGACCTGTTGTCGGGGGCTTCAGGGTAGCTCTGTCCGGTCGCACGCGTGTCGTGCTATGAATTCACCTCGCCCCGCTGTCGCATCGGGCACTCCGTCGCGATTAATTACCTCGCCACGTGACAATGTCAGCGTCGGCATGCCATATAGCCTCATCCCCGAGAAGGGGCTGTAGTCTATGTTGGAGTGAAGCTTTTCGTGGGCGATTTGTATTACTCGCTGTGGGTCGATGAGGATCAAGTCTGCGTCCGCGCCAACTTGCAATGAACCCTTTTTCGGATACATACCGAAGATCCGTGCTGGTTGGGTCGAAACAAGCGCCACAAACTCTTCTTGGGTCAGCCGTCCAGTTTTCACACCCTCGGTGTAAATCAACGGCAGGCGCGTCTCGATGCCAGGCAGCCCGTTGGGGATTCGAGTGAAGTCGCCGCGCCCTTGTTCCTTTTGGCCAGCAAAACGGAACGGTGCATGATCGGAAGCAACCTGCTGAATCGAACCGTCAGCGAGGCCTTCCCACAGCACTTCGTGGTGCTCGGCGCCACGTAACGGTGGACTACAGACAAACTTAGCGGCTTCGAAACCACGCGTGGGATTGTATTCATTATCCGTCAATACGAGGTATTGCGGACAAGTCTCGCATACTACAGGCAACCCTCGAGCCCGAGCCTTTTGAACGTGCCGTAGCGCATCTGAGGAAGTGACGTGTGCGATACAGAGCGGCGCGCCAGCCAACTCTCCGAGCACCAGAGCGCGGTGCGTAGCTTCCCCCTCGACCAAGGGAGGACGACTTTGTGGGTGAAATTGGGGACCTGTCTTTCCGCTGGAGATGAAGCCATGAATAAGATGGTTCACCGCGCAGTCGTTTTCACAGTGCAGGTAGGCAAGGCCATCGTTCGCCGCTGTTACTTCAAGTAAGCGCAACAGGGCGTCGTCGCGCACGACCTTGTCCGCATAGGTCATGTAGATCTTGTACGAGGGGAACCCTTCTTCTATGAGAGCGGGTATCTCTTCAAGCACATCATCCCGCACATCGGTAACGATGATGTGAAACCCGTAGTCGATCACCGGTTTGCCGTTGGCATCTTTGAGCCGTCTGCTTACGGCTTCACGTAGGGTCTCACCATGGCGCTGCAGCGCAAAGTCGACAATCGACGTGACCCCACCACATGCAGCCGCGACTGTCCCAGTGTGGAAGTCATCGGCTGTTTCGATCGATAGACGATCGATAGGGTGTTGCAAGTGAACGTGAGAATCGATACCGCCAGGCATCACCAATTTTCCACGCGCGTCGATTATCGTGGTGGTATTTGGTAGCTGGGATCGGATCGCTGCAATTTTGCCATCACGGACCAAGAGGTCAGCACGTGTTGACTCCGAGTCAGTTACCAGGGTACCGCCCTGAATCAAAAGCTCCCCTTTCATCTCGTGCCTGCCCGGAGCTTTGCAATATGGTCTCCCAAGCGTTCGAGTGCCTCAATAATCTTGGCATCCTTGGCCAGTAAGGAGATACGAACGAAGTACTCCCACTTTTGCCCAAATGATTTCCCTGGGAACATCAACACGCCGGTCTGACGCAGCACATCCAAGCAAAACTCTTCGGCCGGAACACCAAAGGGTGAAATATCTGCCCACATGAATAGTCCGCCACCCGGGTGCCCATAGGAAATTCCCATGGCGTCGAGGCCGGCAGTCATACAATCGCGCCTTCGTTGATAGATCGCACGGAATTCCGCAGGAACATTCGGTGCTTCTTCCAGAGCAGTAAGTGCTGCGTTCTGGGACAGCAGTGGGCATGGGCCAGATGTCGCTGCCTTGAGCCGTTCTACTGCGTCAATGAAGGCTGGGTCCCCGATTAGGTAACCAACGCGGAAGCCTGTCATCGCATAGGCTTTTGAGAAACCAGACAAAGTCACTGTACGCTCCCGCATTCCCTCACAGGCGACCGTCGATAATAGTCTCTCATTGTCGTAGACAACTTCTTCGTAAATCTCATCGGAAACCACCACGAAATCTAGATCACGCGCTGCTTCGGCTATGCGTCGCACGCCGTCCGCACGCACAAGTGCTCCCGTCGGATTGCTTGGGTTCACAAGTACGAGGATTTTGGCATCCTGAATGCCTTGGCGAAGGTCATCCGCATCAAGCTCAAAGCGTAGGTCTTTTCCAGTAGGAATTTCGACGATACTTCCACCGGCAGCGCCGATCGCTTGGTCGTATGACGAATAGCGTGGGTCAGGCGTCGCTACACTATCGCCCGGATCTACAAGAGCTAGCATGGTCAGGAACAGGCCCTCTTGGCCACCGTTGGTAATGATGATTTCCTGCTCCGGGTCGAAGTCCAAGCCTTTCGTGATCTGATAATGGTTGGCGACGCTACGACGCAGCTCGAGAAGGCCGCGAACGGGGATGGAAGAAGGTGTTGTCTTCATCCGACGCCAAGTCCCCTCAATGATTTCAGCGGGTGTATCGAGATCAGGGTCGCCGCGACCGAGCGAGATGACATCATTCTTTTCGGCGGCAAGTTCCATGAGGTTGTAGCGTAGCGAAGTCGCCTTCTCGCCCGACGACACCGCCCCATTTTTCATTGCCTGCAACAGCCTTTTTGGTCAATTGTCCAGATGGCGGCGCGCTGCGAAGGCGCTGCTGTGCAGATAGAAAAGGCCTGCTTCCATGTCATGATCTTCTTAACTAAATCCTCCGGACCAACGACATAGCCAAGTCGAAACGAACTGATTCCGGCAAGTCCATCGAAGTTGCCGATCACCACGGTATGTGGACCCACGGCGGGCCAACCAAAAGTGGAATCACCGAACGCTAAGCTGCCGACATTTACGATGCACTTCGTTTTCTCGTCTGCTTGATAGCTCGTGTCACCGACCATGGTTTTCCGGAGAACCTCGTCAGCGTCTGTGGTACCTGCGGCAGATTTTTCAGTAGCTAGCTCAGAGTATTGAAGTGGGGGAGGGGCCATTTTTACATCCGCCGGGTGCACGACTTGTATCCCAAGAATGGCGAAAAGCTTCGAGTGTCGCCCACCTTCATCATCCGCGCAGGCTCGAGCACCTTCCGATAAGCCCAATCCCAAGAGAGTGGCGAAAAGTGCTTCTCCTTCGCCGGCGGTAATGATGGTCTCCTGTTCTGCGTCGTATTGCGGCCCGCCAGCTATAACGATTCGTTGGGTGAGCTGCTGGCGTAGTTCGAGAACACCAGGCCTGGTGGTGTAATGGGTCTCGCCAGCGAGCAGGTGGTTGCGCAAGTCTTCGAGCAGCTCTGCATCTAGTGGCTCTGCGCGTATCTCGATCGGTGGTACGGAAGTTCCACTAAGCTCGCTAGTGCGTCGTGCCAAGGCGCGCTTTGTGCTTGATGCTCCGTAATCGCTCATTCGGCTAGCTCGTTAATACGGGTCAAGACACTATTCACACCTTCCTCGTTCAGTGCTGCTGACAGACGTTCGCCATTGAAGCGCAGTCCCTGGACTTCCCCAGTGAGTCGGGCAAGAAACGTGAACGCTGGCGCCAGTTCGAGCGGGTCTGCCCATTGCTGCTGTTGTTTCGGTGTGGCTTCAACGGTTTGTTTGTCGGTCAGCCCGGTTGGCTTTATGTGCAGGCCCGGCGTGATCGTGTTGACGCTGAGCGGCAGTGTATCGAACTCCAGCGCTAGACACTTAGTCAGCGCTTCCAGGCCGTACTTGGAGGCACAATAGGCAGCCTCGCCCCGAAAAGGCGCAATACCGGCGCGCGATGACACGTTGATTACCGAGCCGCCCTTCTCAAGCATGCTAGGGAGAAAGCCTTGCGTGAGCACAAAAGGCGCTGTGAGGTTGATTGCCAGTGTAGACGTCCAGTCCTCGGAGCTTGTTTTAGCAACCTCAGCCTCCTTCAGCACCGCAGCGGCATTGACTAGTACCTGAAGGTGTACTGCCTTGGTTTTGACCTCGGTAATCGCCTCATGGCATGCAGCTATCTCTGTCAGATCGAAACGCAGTATTTGCACCTGGCCGCCAGCTTGTTCGATAGCTGCGGCAGTTTCATCTAGCTCTTCGGTGGTGCGGTCGCAGACCCACACTCGAGCCCCATCGGCGGCCAGCGCGAGGGCAACGCCGCGCCCGAGTCCTCTGCCGGCTCCAGTGACCACAGCCTCGGTTCCCGCCAGGCTGTTCCTCAAACCAACGTCGCCACGAGCCAGGCACAGGCGAAACCAAGGTAGTTGCCGAGCGCATAGCCGAAGATGCCCACGATGACCCCCGGGGTTACCAACTGGTTCCACTTCATTGCCATCGATAGAGCTAGCGCCGATCCTGGCCCACCGATCGCCGCTTGGCTGGCTACCGATACGGTGGACAGGTCTATTCGGGCCAGCCAGCCTAGGCCGTAGGCTACTAGCATGTGCAACAAAAGGATTGCGATCATCAGAGTGAAGATAGGAACCCCCGCCTTAACTACTTCAGAGAGCATCGACGAGGAGCCTAGAACGATGAAGAAAACGTGCAAGGCGAAGTACGACACCACCGTTGCCCCACGTAGTCGCTTGATGATTGGTAACTGAGCTATCACTATCGCGAACGTTGTTAGCCACAAAACCTCTGGGATCGCCGGTAGCTGTGCGGCTAGTTGCCGGGCTATCCAGAGGGCTAGCAACGGCAAAGCACCGAGTATCGAGATGTCAGTAATACTCATCGTGGTTTCGATCCACCCACGGCGGACTTCGTCTATGGCACCCTCCCCAGTTTCTTTGACGTTCTGCGCCTGGTTGGTCGTGTCGGACGTGTCCACTCCTGAGGTGACCACTGTATGAGCTAATCTGCGCGCGAAAATCGGGGAGAGGACTGACACGAGAGCAACCTGGGTGAGCAGGTAGGGAACCGTTGATAGGTTGTCAGCGACGGCTGCGGCCGCAAATGTACCGGCATCGATCTCCAGGCCCCGGCCAACTGCAGCAAAATTCATCCCGCCGCCAGCGAATGCGCCCGCAAACGCGCCGCTAAGCTTCCATGTTTCAGGCCCAATCCAACCAGAAAGGACTATGCCAGCGACTGCTCCCCCTACGAAACTTCCCGCGCCAGCAAATAGGTACGCTAAGATCATCGGGCGCCCGGCCCCCGCAAGCTGCTTGAGGTCTGAGCCCAGGATGATCAGCACGATGGCATAGGGAACAGCGAATTCGTACACCGCTTCCTGTGTCGGCGAAGTAAACGGGATGACTCCCAAATTCGCGAGCGTGATGCCAAGCAATGTGCACACTACTGCGGAGCTAATTTTCTCAATAAAGAGAACCCGGCCTTCCAGCCAGCGGGTAAATGCCACCACGGAAAGCATGAACGTGAGCAACAGGATCGGATCGCTGATCACAACCACACCGCACGCTCTGTTGGCTCGAATAGGTGCTCCGCCTGGAGACCTTGCGCGACACGGGTGATGTTAGTTATCACGTCGCTTGCCATACCCTTCTGGCCTCCTCCGCCGCCACCGCCAACATGCGGGGCTAACAGCACGTTGTCCAGGCCCATGAGCGGATGACCTGTGGGAAGGGGCTCCATTCTGAATACGTCGAGACCGGCACCAGCGATTTCCCTTTTACCCAGACAGGCAGCAAGCGCGTCCTCGTCGATGAGTCCGCCGCGTGATGTGTTGATAAGGACTGCCGTTGGCTTCATGGCAGCCAGTTGATTCGCTCCGATAATGCTTTCAGTTTGGGGGGTGTGAGGTGCGTGCAGGCTAAGGATATCTGACTGGGTGACGATGACTTCGAGGGAGACGTAGCGGAGACGCAGGATTTTCTCGAATTCAGGAGGAATCGGTGTGCGTTTCATGTACAGAACTTCCATATCGAAAGAGCGTGCTCGACGTGCCACCTCCAGCCCTATATCACCTAGGCCCACCAGACCGAGTACCTTACCGTACAGTTCGCTCAAGTCGTCGAACCGCATCCAGTTAAAAGCGATCGTGCGCTCGTCGGTCAACACAGGTTCCATACCGAGATCCTTGTAGGCTGCCGAGACAGTCTGTAAATGACCCGGAATCAGCTTGCGGTAGACACCTAGTGCTAGTGCTAGCGTATGTTCAGCAACCGCAATCGCGCCCCGATGCGGCATGAATGAAACTGGAACCTTGGCCGCGATCGCAGCATCGAGGTCAACTGCCCACGGGGCGCGCCCCTGTACCTGAATGAGTTTAAGGATAGGGCCTGCCGCATTTATCATTGCTGCCGTTATTCGTTGTTTCCCGGTCACAATCACGTCCGCGCCGCCGATTGCCTCTAGGCCCTCGGTGACGGCACCTTCATCCAGCCAATGCAAGCTGAAGTTATCGGGAAGCAGCTCGGGTGTATAAAAGCTTCGGACCCACTCTGGTAAAGGCTCCACCACGACAATATGGAATGGCGTTCTCATAGCATTAAGTGTCTGGGATATCGTCCTACGGTTTCAAGTGCGGAGAAGGCTTGGAACGGGACCATTCGAAATCTCAGCGCAATAGGTCATCAAGTCGATAGGTCTTGCCGTTTTTGATCACCGTGTGGATGTTCCACGTTGCTCGGATATCGCTCAAAGGATCTCCGTCGATGATCACGAGATCCGCTAGCTTACCCGGCTCAATGGTCCCTAGGTCTTCTTTCGCTCCCAAGGCCTCTGCCGCCCACACTGTTGCAGTCTGGAGAGCCTGGAACGGGGTCAGTCCACCTTCAACGAAGTTCTGAATCTCGGTATGCAGGCTAATGCCGGGAGGGATGATCGGCGAATCAGTTCCAGCAACAACCTTCCCTCCACGCGCGATGAGGCGGCGAAGGGTGTCACCATAAGGCATGATGAGTTGTGTGACCATAGCGTTCTGTCGACGCGGATCTTGACGTAAATCACTTGCCTGCTGCGTGACTTGTTGTACTAAAGTTGCCGGAAACAGTTCGCGAAACCGCCGATCATTGAGCAGCGATGGATCCCTTGCGACCGCTAGCCAGAATGCTCCCGTGCCGGGTGAGCCATCGGCGATTCCCATGGTTGGTGTGAGCGTCATCCCCGAGGCAGCGAGCAAATCGATCACATCTTGATAACTTCGGTTGAGCTGGCTTACCTTTGGAGAGTACCCGCGTCGACTGGTGCCACGAATGTGCTCAACACCGTCGGCACCATACGTCATAGCCGGATACAACTCGTGCGAAGTCACGGGAATTCCGTACCGATGTGCTCCTGCCACTACACGCTTCTGCACCGCGTCCGGCAGCCGGACGTAGGTCTTGATTAGGTCGTAGCCAAGAAGGTTAGCTCGTTCCAACTGCAAGTCGATTTCGGCGCCAGCGTCGAGAGCCATCGAACTCGAGTAGTAAATTCGGCTCCCGTCAAAACTTTCACCGGTGAAAAACTCGCGCGGACCCGGCCGCACATCTGCGGCAATAGCCTCACGCATCTCCACTGCTTGGTATGCATTGGTTACTGGCTCGCGGACCGTCGTTACCCCATAGGCAAGCCAGATACGGTGAGTGACGGGTGACTGGTGCGTGTGCATCTCAATCAAACCGGGAATGACGGTTAGCGAAGAGGCATCCAGGATCGGGTCCGAAATCGGAACCTGAGAAACCTCGCTTTCGTCCCGAGCTTGTTGGCGCACGTCCTCGTGGAGCGAAGCGGAGTGGTTTTCGACAGCGGCGATTCGGTGTCCGTCAATTACGATGTCCACATCGGCACGAAGTCGATCGGTTTGCCCGTCGAACATGTGTCCCGCGTGAACTAGGCGACGGCGAACCGGGTTATGTCGTCGCCAGGTAAGGTTAAGGGGAATCTCTTCGATGTGACCATCTGCTAAGTTGACCCGCTTAAGATGTCCGTTGTTGAGATAGGCAATGCTGCCGGTGTCGGCTGTCCAACTTGGACTATCAGCGAGCTCGTTGGTGAGGCGACGAGCGGGGCTGATTGGTTCGCCATAGGGGTTTACATCGACTACCCACAAAGCACCGCTGGCCGTGAAAGCGATTTTGTTTCCGTCTGGTGACCAGACTGGCCCATCGTAATTCCTAGTCCCTATTGATCGATGTGGGAACGGCGAGACCAAGCGGTCATTGTCACCGTCCAAGGAGATCAGTAGAAACTCGTTACGACCCTCGCGAAAGCGTCCTGAGTACGGAGTTAGAGCTGCCACTGCTACGGTACGGCCGTCGGGGCCCCATGTTGGGCGACCAGGGTAGCGCAGAGCCGTATGCAATGTGGCCACCTCCCCTGAGTCAACTTCTACTGCCATCACGCGCCCACCTTCATCGAGGAAAGCTAGCTTAGAGCCGTCAGGGGAGAATGATGGAGCGAGCTCACGCCCTGGGAGATTAGTGAGCTGCTGTTCGTTGCCCGTGGCAAGGTTTCGCAGCCAGATGTCCAAGGTACCGGCACGGTTGGTTACAAACGCCAGTTGCCGCCCATCCGGAGAAAATGCCGGGTCGAGTTCAATGAAGGGATCCGATGTCAGGCGGACGGGTATGGTGCCTGATGAGCTCGAGAGGTTTCGTGGGTCAGTTGTTGCGAGTGCTCCGCTCGGGTCGGCATCAAGTGCCCCAGCAGTTGGGGTCACTGGTAAGAACCATAGATCTCCCACCGCCACGAAAGCAACGGCATCGCCTGCTGGCGAAATTGAGGGCGAGACGATCCCGCGTACCGGTTGAGCATCTGTAGAATCAAAGTCGCGTCGGCGCCGTTCGTATGGTTCTCGATCGAATGTTACACGCGCCTCGAACTCAACTATTTCGCCTGACTGCTGTTGGGGGCTGTCCAAATTGCTCGGGGGAAGCCGCTGATGTTTAACTTTGCCATCGGCGGTATAGAGGAACTCGTTGTCGGAGATCCAGGCAACCCGGAAGGGAAAGACGTCTTCGGCTAAACCAGATACCGTACGTGGCCCAGCATCGGATGTTCCAACTCCCAATTCCAACAACAGCAAACGGCTCGAGCCCTGCCCGATCTCGTTGAAAATCAGGCGTCTGCCGTTTGGGCTAAAAGATGGGCCCGCAATCTCCCCGTCGACCTGAGCGACGGCACGCTCGTTGCCATCAGCCTGGCGAACAAGAACCTGTCCCCCTGGATCTCCGGATTTCACGTAGGCAATGGCACTGCTGCTGGGAGCGTAGACCGGTGCAAAGTCTGGCATAGGATCGTTGGTGATTTGGGCAATGAGACCGCTTGTAACGTTCAGCTCCCAGATATCGTAGTTACCACTTCGGTCCGAAGAAAAGACGATTCGGCTTCCGTCATGTGACCAGGCTGGCTCACGATCGTCGAACAACCCAAAAGTGTGTTGTCTTAGATCCTGGCCATCTTTGCCGACGCTCCAGATGTGCCAGTTTCCGTCGCGGTAGGCTTGAAAGGCAATTTGTTCCCCATCGGGCGCCCAATCCGGCTGGCGAGCATCACTGAGTTCATCGGTGATTCGGTGGGCCACGTGATTCGAGCCCGGGATGACCCAGATCGAGCCCAATAGATCGATCGCCAGTGTTTCACCGTTCGGGGACAGCGCTGCCGCGAGATTTGTGCCCTCGTGGATCACAACTTCGATTTGGCGGGGAGGGACTCCGGCTAGGGCATAAGCACCTACCACGAACGCCCCAATCACCACTAGAGAAAACAAGAGTCGGCTCGTCATCCGACACTCCTTGGATACAAAACTAAGTGGAGCTGAGGGGGCTCGAACCCCTGACCTCGTGACTGCCAGTCACGCGCTCTCCCAGCTGAGCTACAGCCCCACCTGAGCCCTGATGTTCACCGTGCAACGATGTGAAAATCGAAAGTGAAACTCTATCCGCTGTATACGGATCAGGCGACCTCTCCAGATGTTTCAAGCGGCTGATCGTCAGCCGTTCCGGCTTGGCGGAGTTGCTCGACTTGCGCCTCTTTGGCCGTGATTTTCTCGATTAAAATGTCCATCGTGGCGACGCCGTTAGCGAATTCCTCGACTTCAGAAAGTGCAATAGAGTCACCATGCTCCTTGAGCGCCGCATGGACAGCTTGCCCGAGCCGAGCTTGGACCGCCATTTTTTCCCGGCGAAGCCTGTGTATGTCCAGTCTGAGGCGGGAAACGCGACCGCTCTTGCGAGTTTCGCGCTCGACTTGCTTGGAGATTTGTTTGATCTCACTCCAGACGCGGCCAAGTTGCTTACTGACTTGCCCCTTTTCCCGCTTTGCTTCCATTTCAACTTTCCCACTCATGCAGTATTGCCCCTCAAAGTTTCACCGTTATTCATTCTAGCGGAATTGGTCCCGGAAAGTTTGCCCCTGCACATTTGCAGTTGCTCCAATGGTGATCGGTAAGCGGGGGTATAGAAGTAAGTGGCACCGAGTATGTTTGTGCTGTGAACTCTAATCGAACAGTCCCGACAACCAATGCATGAGATTTAGCAGGAACTGATAGTTCTCTTCGGCGGAGGGTGCGTTCATGCCCATTGGGGAGCGTTCCGCACCGGCCACCTGTGCTGAAAACATCGCTGCTTCCCCGAATGCGGCGACCTGGCCGGTGCCGTGGCGCAAAACGGCACCCTGAAACCAGCCTACTGCGGCAAGCTGAGGTGTCGTATCAGTGAACTGCGCGGCCACCTTGGGGAGTAAGACCACGACATCGTCGCCCATCACCAACAGTGGGTCGATCGGTGTTTTGGGATGGGCACGGAAGGCCTGGCCAGTAAACGTCGTTACGCTTTCAATGTGTTCGCCTACTGATCGCCCGTTGGTGATCGGATGGGGCCTCAAAGAGCCGTCGGCTCGGGTGAAAATCATCCCGCCCCCGGTCCCCTCAATATCAAATCCTTCTCGGCGAGCGTATCCGTTGGTAAACAACAGCCCGAAGTATGCGGCGAGTTCGCTGGCGGCTCCTGGAAACGGCATATGGTCGGCGACCAGAAGGAGGGAGCCGCCGCTCTGGACCCAAGTTCCAACCGCCTCAATTTCGGACCGCGTGAAAGCCGATGGGTTCGGCAGCATCCATTCCTCGACGTCGTCTTCGTTCAACGCATTGGAAATCACCAGGATGCGGGCGCCAGCCAGTGACAGTTCGGTGAACTCCGTTGCCGCTGGGCGCACGATGTAGCCGTCCCGACGCAGCAGTTCAGCAAATGGTTTATACCGGCCCTCAGCAGTGTGAAAGTTGAAGTGTGCCTCGTCGATGAGGACGACTGGGCCGGTACCGATTTCGAAGGCAGGGTCAATAATTAGAGGGCGAAATTCCAAATCGGGACGTTGCTGTGCAGTGACGGGTAGTGGCGCGGCGACCAGAATCGCAAGCGCTAGATAGAGGGTAAGCGAGCGGTTTCTAGACATGCTTGGATCCTTTCGGGCTGGGTGTGGTTAATCGCGCTTTGGTTTTGTTCACTAGACTTCAATACACACCGAGATCATCCAGCCAGACCATTCCTTGACTGCCGGGCTTCATCGCACCTTTGTCTATCACGAAGACAATCGCGCGAACCTTGTCAAGGTCTAGTTGACCATCGGTTTGCGGATTGATTGACCGGAGACTAGTGAAGGGGAAAGACACCTGCTCCCAATCCGTTTGGGTCTTCACAGACGTGAACCACCATTCTGTGGAGTCATCGGACGAGGCAAGATTCTCGTCACGAACCTGCACCCACATTCGGTACACTCCGTCAGCTCGGATCCAGAACGTAATCCCCTCGCGACCTTCCAAGTCTCGGTCTTCCAAGTTGACCAAAGCAACAAACACATCCGGATGGTCCGAAGTAGGTTGGCCGAGGCGAAATGCCATCCGAATAGCGCCACCGTTGTGCCTGTCGCCATCTGGGTCGAGAAGATTTTCGTTGACCATCGATGTCGTGTCTCGACTTGCGACGAAGACCGTATTCTCGTCGAAACGATCAAGGATCTCTGCCGGCTCGACAGTTTTTGACCTGGGGGGCCAGTCAGCCGTGCGAGCTAAAAGCCTCTCACGTTCAAACACCGGGATCGGATTTGAGATAACCCACGGTACTTGCCAGCCATCCACAGCGACTTCGACCCTATAGACGCCGACTCCGGGCAGAGGGATATTGAGAGTCTCCAAAGTTTCAGCGAACATTTCTCCGTCACGCAAGAGCCGGATTTGGGCACCTGCGGGAACATGGCCGCCGGCGCGAGCACGCAAATTGGGTTCGTATGGAACGCTCTGTCCCATAGTCCACTGCCGACCGTCCCTGGATTCGATGATGAAAGAAAACATGTCGGCTGGGGCAAGGCCGTCAAGACCCATATAGAAACGTCCTTCTCTGAGCGCACCGAGTATCAAAGCTCGATCAATGTCCGCCTCACCCGACAGAGGGTTGTTAAGCAGCAGGTGATTCTGTGCCAGAGAGAAAAGTGAGTCGTAAGAAGGAAACTTTAAAGACCACTCGTCTATGATGGACAGTCGGTTGTGAGCGTCAGCCCCAAAGATCCCGATGACATCACGCCCCTCCAGCATGTCGTCCCAGTAGGTCAGAGTATCCTTTGGGGAAGTCATGATCCTGAGGAGCGAGTATGGCCGATTCAGCTGGAACAGAGCCAAAGTCATGATTGAACGAAGTCCAGCTCGACGCCACTGGTTATCTCCATTGATGATCTCTATGCCCCAAGGACCGGTGAGATTCGTAGCCGACCACTGAAGGCCCTTCCTTGGGGAAAGCGGGTGAGCTACGAACGCGAACCCGCCAAGATCATGAATATCGACGAGCCCGTCGGTAGCGTTTCCTGAAAAACGAAAACCTGGATCTTCTTCTAGTCCTAGGGCAAGCAGGTGGCCCACAGTCGTTGAGAGTTCTGAGCCCACCAGGGCGAGAGTGTCACCGTGATAACCGGCATAGGGAAACGCATCGAGGTTGTTGTGGTCGGTAATCGCGACGAAGTCGAGGCTATTGAGACGCGCTGCGGCGATCACGTCTTCGGGGCTCCCGCCCCCGTCTGAGAGCGTGGTGTGGACATGCACTACGCCGCTTGCTCGCTCGTATCCGTCATCTATCGCAATGCCTGTGAGCGGCATTGGTCCCCAGACCGCTACACGAAAAAGGTAGACCCCCAGGATGATCGAGACAAAAAGGAGGACGAAACTGGTCCGGTTTCGTGCGAACATCAACGGAGTATTTTCGATGTTCGTGCCGAGCGTTTGTCTATGAACACGTGTGGAATCAAAAGGCGTAACTCACTAGCGGCAGCACGCGCGTGCTCCCAACATTTAAGCTGAAGGTGCTTTGGGGGCTAGTTGGCACAGTACAAACAGAGGATAACGGAGACGAGACCAGTACCTGGGGAAACACGTCGATCTTCCTTGAGAGTAGGCTCACGCAGGGTAGTTTATAGAGGAGATTGAATACGTGTTCAACGGTACAGCCTGAAACGTCTACACATGTCAAAGAAGCGGGCTTTGGTGGTTCTCTCGGGAAGTTGACAGCGGCTGAAACGGGAGCAACATGAGTAAGCGGCCAATTTCGGCCGGGCCAGTAGCTTTTCGGAATCGATGAAAGTTGCTGCTACTAAACAGTTTGACCTTGGAAGGAAGCGAATAGGGTCTGGTGGCCCTCTCGGACTTCAAATCCGACGGGCGTCGTCGAAAGGCGGCGTTGCTGGGTTCGATTCCCAGGCGCTTCCGCTTTTTCCCATAAGAGGCGAGTATTGAACAGAATCCAAGGTGAGCTTGGTAATGTGTCAACACTCGTCGTGACCCTCACGACGTCAGCGGTTCTCATGGCGGGATGTGTAGCTCGTGCGAGCCTCGAAGAGAGGCTTGTTGCTGAGGATCAACGCATCACTGCAGAGGTCATCCGCATCATCGAGGACGAGAAGGGCATCATCACTGCCGATCTACGCGTTGAAACCAGAGAAGGTGTCGTTGTGCTCTACGGTGTCCAATCTGAGTTGGAACCAATCAGCGCTGTGCTGCGACGAATCTCCCGCGTCCGCGGGGTGGTCGAGGTCATCAACCGCATACGGATAATTCGTGCTGAAGCTGAGCGATCAGACAGAAAGAATCTTCACAGCTTGTAGGGCTACAATCGCCACCATGGCGACGACGGACCGGACCTCGCGGTTACTTGCTACGCGGGCCCATGAGAATTTGGTCTCAGGAGGTTTCTGTTGTGGGCTAGGTCGGGGGACGAGCCGCGGCATGAGTCCCGGAACCTCAACCATCAGGTCCTGGTATTCCGCTCCAAAAATCGATTGCAACCGTAGTTCTTCAACGTGAATCGCGGGCAAAAAGAAGGCGATGAACAGTAGTACGTAGCCGAATGTCCACCAGGCTGCATCCTCCACGCTGACTGCGAGTCCTAGGCCCATCAGGAAGCTACCGAAATACAATGGATGGCGAACAAGACGGTACGGACCACCACGAGCCAGCTCAACGTTCTTTTCGAGGTAACCAGCCCCCCAGACACGTGCTGCTTGCCCGAGGATGATCAAGGCCACCCCGATCGTCAGACCGGTCCAATGTGGGTTGCTGAAAGCAACATAGATGAGGATGACAATGATTGTGACCCGGACACGGTTGTGTGCTACCCACCGCCGCCATCGTCTTGTCAGTTCAGCCGGCATGGTATTGATTAACCTGCCTTAGCGACCGAGGTTGATAGACGCCTGAGAGCTGCGCCGACCACATCACCAGAGGGTAGAGTTTCTAGGCAGGCTCTCGTACCCAAAGGGCACCGTCTCTGATGACAGTAGGAACATGGTTGGAGGCTGGTGACGACCTGATCAGCCGGATCAATAGGTCCGAGGCGATGTGGCGAAGTCGGCCCGAAAACCCCCACAGTCGGTGTCTGGTTGGCGACCGCCAGGTGCAACGGGGCGCTGTCGCCGCCGATAAACAACTGAGCGCGGTTCAGCAACGCGGCGAGTTGGGGCAAGGTGGTGGGGAATGCTGCCATGTTGCCTTCGCCAGCTGTGGCTGCTAAGTGATGTGCCGAGCGTTGCTCTCCCGGGCCCCAGCACCACAAAACAGTCATGCCTGTCTGGCGGTATAGATCCCGACCGACAGCGGTTTGCTGTTCCAGTGGCCATCGCTTGCTCTGCCAGTTAGCGGAGCCGTGCATGACGATGAACTTTTCGATACCTAGTTGGTCGAGTTCGGCGCCCACCAGGATCTCGTCTTCCCTGTTGTAAACAGGCGGAAAGCACCGCTTTGACTTGGATACCCCGGTTGCCTCCACAAGGTGTAGGCTGCGCTCGATGATGTGTGCCTCGGGGTCCGAAGGTGGAGCGCTGACGTCATAGAGTCGGGATGCAAACGGCTCGCGGAGATCGCGGTCGGCAAGTCCCCAAACACGGGCACCTGAAAGACGGGCGAAGATTGCTGACTTCGTCAAGCCCTGGAAATCAAGTGCTAGCTCGTACCGTGCCTCACGAAGTTGGTTTATAGCTCCTCGCATCGATCTAAGAGACTCCGGCCGCCAGAAACTCCGGCGCCAGGCGTGTGTATCGAGTACGTGAACGCTGGGACCGTTTGGGATGCGCCGTAACAGTGGCGCCGCTGATGGTTCCACCGCCCAGCCCAGATGGGTGGAGGGCCAAGCGTTGCGTAACGCACTATAAGCGGGCAGCGTGTGAATGACGTCACCAATCGAGCTTAAGCGCACGATCAATACACTGCGGGGGGCTCTTTCTCTCAAGCTTCTTCTTGGATCGTGTGCAGGATATCGGTGGTGTTGTGGGTCTTGGGCCCGCCAACGAGAGCGACGCGGACACCGACTCTATGCGCTGTTGCCTTCTCAGGTACACCCGACTTGTAGTCTGTGCCCTTACAGTGAACGTTGGGACGGAGTAGTTCGATCAGACGATCCGCAGTCGGCTCAGCAAAGATCGTGGCGTAGTCCACCATTCCCAGTGCGGTTACAAGCCGTGCTCGATCCGCGCCCCCCATGATCGGGCGACCGGGACCCTTGAGTACCCGCACGGTATCGTCAGCGTTTATGCCGACGACAAGAATGTCTGCCTCAGCCGCAGCGCCTTGTAGGAAGGCAATATGTCCTGGATGTAGTAGGTCGAAGCAGCCGTTGGCAAGAGCGATGGTGAGGTTTTCCTCCCGGCGCCGCGTAGCAAGCACTGCGGCAAGCTCTTCAGGTTCCATGATGGGCGATGTTTGGTATCGACTCACGCTGGCGCCTCCAGTGCAGCTCTTAGCTCGTTCGCTGGGACCGTTGCGGTGCCACGCTTCATTACTGCGAGGGCGGCGGCCACATTGGCGATGCGGGCGGCCTCGAACATCGACGCCCCAGCAACATGGGCAGTCGTGAATGCTGCGATGACTGCGTCGCCGGCACCGGTGACATCGGCGATTTGGTCGGTCCCATAAATTGGCAGGTGATTTATCGTACCGTTGGCTTGGAACAGTGACATTCCCCGCGAGCCGCGGGTGATGAGCGCCGCTTCGCACTCCAGCTCTGTAATCAGGCGCCTGCCGGCGTTGTCGAGTTCGTTGCCGAGTGCCCCGGCCGGAATATCTAGTGCCACTTCTACCTCTTCCTCGTTAGGGGCAACGACATTGACTCCTCGATAGTTCATCAACGCGTTGCGTGAGTCAGCTACAACTACAACGCCACGATCGCGCAATGGTTTCGTGATCTCGGAAACGGTCTCAGCGGCAACATTCCCCATCCCGTAGTCGGAGATGAGCAAGGCATCGGCATCTGAGAGACTTGAGGCAAGGGCTTCTCGGATTCTTTGATCGGAAGCATCGGACACAGGCCAGCCTCGGTCGGCGTCTATTCGCAAGATCTGTTGCCGGACAGTGTGACGTCCGCCAGCCATAATCCTGGTCTTCATAGGTGTGAGGGCGTCATTGCGTTCAACGAGGTAAGTTGTGTCGATACCCGCCGCACCGAAGGCGGTGCGCAACTCGCGGCTCGCGTCATCGCCCCCCAAAAAGCCGACCGCCGTTACCTGAGCGCCCAGTGCTGCAGTGTTCATCATTGCGTTACCGGCGCCACCTGGGCGAATCTCCTCACGTTCCCGCCGCACCACTAGAGCGGGGGCCTCACGGGAGATACGGGTACTGGAACCGTATACAAAGCGGTCTGCGACGACGTCACCCCACACGACAATGCGCGCCTTGGCGAAACTTTCTATCCAAGGGCAGAGGGTTAAGAGCGCTGGCAAATCAGGAGGAGTCAGACCCTGCATGGGATTCGTGGGTGGGCGAAGAAGAACGCGAGTTCTCACCTAGCATAGATTAGGGATGACGCAGACCACCGTACCCCTGCTAGGGTACAACCTAAACAGGATGGGGAAAATCCCTCCCCGGAACTCTTTCTTGGCTTCTTGAAATGGACGCAAGTAGTTAGGGGAGAGCTGATGCTTAGCTTTCGACAGCACTGACCCAGTAGGTTTTAAGCATTCTGTTACAGAGCTGCCCGCCAAAACCCTTCGAGTTTGGTGAGCACTCGATCCGGACTAAGTTTCACCATGCATGCGTGGTCAAGTGGACATTCATCGTAACCACATGGTTGGCAGAAGCGCTGAGTCGAAAGCTCCAGAACATGATCTCCACGTGGGCAGCTCCGCGCTGGGTCCGTAGGGCCAAAAACGACTGCCGTTGGGCGTCCAAGGGCTGCGGACAGGTGAGCACCACCGGTATCGTTGCTGACGATCATGCGGCACTTCATAAGTGCTCTCGCTAGGTCGGTAAGGCTGATACCACTGAGGTTAGCTACTTCTGTTTTGCATGCTGCAATGATGGCGTCGTTTACTGAACGGTCAGCATTACTCCCGAACAGTACTGGATGTATTCCCCATTCTTGGTGCAGGAGATCGATCAAATGAGCGAAAGAGGCTACGGGCCAGCGCTTTGCAGGATCATTGGCAGAACCGGCGAAGATGCCAACGTACGTGTTAGACGGCAGAAGGATTTTTGTTATGTGGTTGTCAGGTTCTGAAATGCGTAGTCGATCGTCATTTGGTCCGGCGGCGACGAATCCAGCGTGCTCAGCAAGACGTGCAAATCGATCTGCCTCGTGAACCATGTGTTTTGGCCGAATCTCGGAAACTACGTCGGTGAGCAATAGTTCGCGGCCATCAGTTGCGTACCCGACCCGTCGAGGAATGCCCGCTATGGTTGCTAGTAATGCCGATTCAAAAGAATTGGGCAAAAGCAGGATGGCATCAGCCTGGAAAAACCGCATCTCCGCTACAGCGTGGATCGCGTCGCTAACTCCAGCGACTCCGCATCGGCGGTGGTAGGGGAGGTAATTCGAAGGGAGGCCAGATGCCGCCAGTAACTCCAGATAAGGTGATGGTCCCCAAAGCACGGTACGCTCGCAGGAACGCTGTATGACCCGTAGAACCGGGAGTGCCATCAGGGTGTCACCGAGCCAGGTCGGTAACCGTACGACCCAGGTACAGTTCACCTGGCCGTCTTTTCGTCTGTGGAAGGTGGGCGTGAGCGCCATCGATCGTGGATCCATAACCATGCCTCGGGACAAAGGCGGATATGGCGTTCGATCTGAGTGGTCATTGCAGCGGTGAGTTGCTCGACCTTGTCGGTCCCTTGGACCGAGACCCCGGTTGTGTCCAGTGGCTCGATCACAAACCGATATCGTTCACCCTCGGGTACGCAAAACAGCATGATGACCGGGGCGCCAGACCGAACGTGAAGCTGGGCGCTCACGCGCGTGGTGGCTGCCATTTCGCCGAAGAACGGAACAAATGACGCTTGCGATGGAAGAGTATTTTGATCTACTAGCACACCGACAACCTCGCCGGCTCGTAGCGCTCGCAAGGCCGGGCGGACGCCGTTATCCTTATGGATGACACGGGCTCCAGTGCGTGTTCGGAGTCGATTCAGCACAGACTCGACTTGGGGATCGTCGATGGTTCGGACAATTACGTTCATAGGTACACCAATGTGGGCTAGTGCCACCCCCATCAGTTCCCAGTTGCCGAAATGGGCCGTCGTGATCAAGGCTCCGCGCCCCTCGGCGATGGCGGCGTCGAGGTGTTGACGTCCTTCGAAGACGGCGATTTTCCCGAGAGTTTGGTCGTTGAGAGCCGTGCTCCAGAGCATCTCTACAGCCGTGCGTCCAACCTGTTGGAAAGATTTTTGTGCAAGTTGGCGCCGGTGAGATTCGGTAAGCTTTGGGAAAGCTAGGAACAAGTTTTTCATAGCCACCGCACGGTGTCGGGCATCAAGAGCCCATGCCAACGACCCGAGAGAACGGCCCACACTGGATGCCACTGGGAACGACAGGTGGGGAATAACGGCCGCTGCGACACGGGTGAAGCTGCCGACAATACTCATTGTGCTTGCTGGCTCATGCGGCGTCGGGAAGTGAAGAAAGACCAGTAAGGTCTTTGAGCCACGAGACCAGAGTTTCAGGGGAGCTTGTTTGTAGCCGATAGCCCCATACCCATAGTGGACCCGGGAACGCTTTGTTGGGCAAGCGAACGGCGTCTTTTTCAGTTGTAACCAAAGTGTCGGCCCCACACTCCTGGGCCATTCTGACGACCCTGGTGACGTCTTGCGCACGGAATTCGTGGTGGTCGGGAAAGGCATACTGCCCTTTCAGGGTGACGCCGTCTGCTTCGAGATCTTCGAAGAAACGCTCTGGCCGGGCGATGCCAGCAAATGCGAAGGCGGAACCTTTGAAACGGATTTCTGTGGCTTCGTTGCTTTCGGTGCTTGGCCATGCCCGTGGAATTTCTTGTCCGAGTGGCCAGCAACAGGGTATTTGACGGGTTAGTTCGAACCGTGGATGTTCGGGGAAACGATTGTGCAACCCCCTCGCTGCCTCGGTATCAGCCCGGACGATCAAGAAACCATCGGCTCGAGTTGCCGCACTGGATGCTTCTCGCAAGCGACCACTTGGTATCGGGGCATCCTCCCAAAATGGTTGCTCTGGATTGACGATCAGCAAGTTAGCGTTTCGCGCCACACGCAGGTGTTGAAATCCGTCGTCGAGCAAAAATACGTCTGGTGTCACTGCTGCCGCCGTTAGCGCAACATGAGCCGCTTCCTCTCGGCGTTTGGCCACCACGACCGGGACTGTCGGCAGAACTGATGCCAACCAGAAGGGCTCATCCCCCGCTTGGTCAACCTCGACGATCGGCCCACGGGCGTCTCCGTGCGAGACCAACAGTGCCGCCGTGCTTCTACGCCGGTATCCGCGGCTTAGAATCGCAGGCTGGATACCGGCTTCTGAGAGAAGGCTTGCAACCAGCGCTGTGGTTGGGGTTTTTCCGGCCCCGCCGACCGAAAGCGCGCCAATGCTGATCACGGGACGTTCCAAGTTACGGCATGGTAGCCAGCCGCTCTCATAGAGCGATGCACGGAAGCTGGTTAGGATACCCCAGGTTGATCCCAAAATACTTAGCATGGGCTGTATCCTACCCGTCAGACTCAGTGATAAGACTTGCCACGACGCGAGCTGTGCGGCGACCGGCTGAAGCGTCGCGCAACGCAACCCGACGTGCCAGCCCTCCGATCTTCCGCCGCCGCGCATCATTCGCTAGTATCGCCGACCAAACATCCCCAAGTTCCTCGGTTCCTTGGACCTGGATTCCACCGCCGGATTCCAGCATCTCTGTTGCCAAGCTGGCGAAATTTTGCATGTGGGGCCCGAAGATGACTGGTTGTCCGTAGATAGCTGGCTCCAGAAGGTTGTGTCCTCCACTGTCGACGAGGCTTCCTCCGACAAAGCTGGCTAATGCCAACCCATAGGCGGCTGGTAGCTCGCCGATGGAATCTAACAAGAGCACTTCTGCATCGACCGGACCTCCGATACTACGGCGGCGGCACTTCCATCCCGCAGCGGTCACCGTCTGGGCAACCTGATCGAAACGCTCTGGATGACGTGGTGCAATTAGTAAAAGGGTCGACGGATTTGTTGCCCGAGCAACGCGAAAAGCCTCGAGGACGAGCTCCTCTTCTCCAGGCATCGTGCATCCAGCTGCGAGTAGAGGTGGGTCGCCATTGAGACTAAGTTGCTCAGCAAGTTCTTGGCGGGAGTGAACCGATGAGGTCAGCACCAGTGCGTCGGCCTTAAGATTGCCGGTTGTGAACACGCGTTCTGGGAGGATTCCAAGGTTACGAAAGCGCGCGGCCTCCAGGTTGGTCCGGGCACAGACGATCGATAATTGAGAAACGATTTTCCTCATAAGGCATCCGAGACGGCGATAGCTTCCAAGTGATGAACTTGAAAGCCGCCCGTTGACCAAGGCAATGGGGATGTCTCTCTGGTTACATGCATTCAACAGATTAGGCCAGATTTCAGTTTCAACCAGTACCACGGCGCGCGGTTGCAAAGTGTCGAAGTACGGGCTTATAGCCCAGGGAAGGTCGACGGGGCAATAGAAACAGGCTGCAGTGTTCGCCTTTTTTGCCAACGCCTGTCCTGTGTCCGTGGTAGTTGAAAGCACCACCGGGATCTCCGGAAGCAACTCGGCGAGGTGGCCGAGTAAGCCGCGCGCAGCATGGACTTCTCCCACCGAAACTGCGTGGACCCAAATAGCTCCGGGCTGGACGTTGGCGACGTGCTTTGGCACTTTGCCAAAGCGCTCCCTAATTCCGCTGCGGTAGGTGCCGCTTCGGATTATGCGCCAGATGACACGCGGAGCGTAGGCGCACAACCCAATCAGGTAGAGGAGGGTATAAGCGACATACATGGCAACTTTAAGGAATGGCGCCGATGATCGCCAAGTTTCTCAGGCGGGCAAGACGATTATACCCTGAGGTGCGACAATCAGTTCATGGATGATGAGTTAATGGCAAATTGTAGACCGCTGCGGTCATTGCTGGACCTTCCCGCCAGTCGGTGGCGTGAGGTGCTCGATCATAAAACGGGGGCTGGGTACCGGGGTGACCAGATTGCTAACTGGGTATTCAAACACGGAGTCTTCTCGTTCGATGATATGGAGAACGTTCCACAGAAGCTTCGTCGAGATCTCGCTGCTCGCTACACCGTCGTTCCTCCAGAGGTCGCGGCCCGTTTTGAATCTGTTGACGGCACACAACGTTTCTTGCTTGAACTCCAAGATGGCCAAAAAGTTGAGTCGGTATACATGCCATATTCCGATCGTGTCACGCTCTGTATCTCGTCTCAGGTTGGTTGCCGATTTGCCTGCACTTTCTGCCAGACTGGCTCCATGGGATTGCAGCGTTCACTGACCGCCGGGGAAATCGTTGGGCAAGTGCTACGGCTGCGGGCCGAGCGAGGCTGGCTCTCGCGTCCAGTCAACGTCGTTTTTATGGGGCAAGGTGAGCCGCTAGACAATATTGATGCGGTTATTGCCGCAATTCAGGCGTTACAGGACCCGGCTGGACCCGGCCTCAGTTGGCGCCGCATCACGGTCTCGACTGTAGGCATAGTGAGTGCGATTCAACGACTCTCGGAGATGGGGGATTCACGGCCGCGACTCGCTGTTTCACTGAATACTAGTACCGACGAAGTGCGTTCTGAGATCATGCCGATCAACCGCAGATGGCCAATAGAAGTGTTACTTAGTGCGTTGCGTGATGTCGATTGGCGGAAGGGTGAGCGCGTGACGTTCGAGTACGTGATGCTTTCGGGTATCAACGACGGGACTGACCATGCACGGCGTCTTGGCGATTTATTGAGAGGCCTCCCAGCTAAAGTCAATCTGATTCCTTGGAACTCTGTGTCGATGCTTCCGTATCGGCGCCCGAGCTTGAAAAGTGTTGAGCGTTTTCGGGTTATGGCCCGAGCCACCGGGCTTGACGTGCTGGTGCGTTATAGCCGAGGTGCCGACATTGCAGCCGCATGTGGGCAGTTGCACACTTCCGAGGTTGCGTTACCTCCAGACACATTAAGGTAACCAGTTCCTTAGAGGCCCTCTTCCTCCAGTCGTTCCTGCAATTCACTATCCATATGAATAACCTTGTCGATTTGGGAAGCTCGCTCGTCTGCAACTTTGCGGGCAATATCTTCGTCTGAAATTGCGATAATTCTTGCCGCTAGATGGGCCGCGTTTACCGCGCCTGCCTTGCCAACACCAACGGTACCTACCGGTACGCCACCGGGCATTTGTACAGTTGCGAGTAAAGCGTCAAACCCCCCCAGCGACGAAGCTACCAGTGGAACGCCGATGATTGGTAAGGCGCTGTGTGCAGCTAGTGCACCTGCGAGGTGTGCAGCAGCTCCTGCTCCAGCAATCAGCACCTTGATGCCGCGACTGGCCGCGGCGCGTGCGTATTCGCCGACGGCGTCGGGAGCACGGTGAGCGGAGATCACCCGAACTTCATATTCGATGCCATATCCTTTTAAGACCTTTATCCCGTTCATCATCACGTCTAGGTCTGAACCACTACCCATAACCATTGCAACCTGGGGGGAACTCATTGCTTGTTTTCTCCGCGGCGACCGATGTCGCTCCTGTAATGCATGCCCTCGAAGCTAATCTTCTCGATCGCTCCGTAGGCATTTGAAAGAGCCGTGTCGAGCGAATCACCCAACCCGGTGATGCTTAATACACGTCCACCGTTGGTGACCAGCTGGTCTCCCTCGCGGGCGGTGGCCGCATGAAACACGAGGACATCATCCATGGTCTCTTCAAGTCCGTGGATGGGCAGGCGGAGTGGGCTCTTGCCCGGATACCCAGGCGCCGCCAACACAACACAGGCCGCATGCCTGCCACTCCATTGGATCGGCCCGCCGCCGCCGTCACCGTTGGCGATTCCGTTGAGACGGACCGCTAAATCTTCGTTAAGGAGAGGGATCACTACCTGCGTCTCCGGGTCACCGAAACGGCAATTGAATTCAAGTACTTGGGTCCCCTGGTCAGTTAGCATCAAGCCGGCGTAGAGAACGCCTTGGAACGCTCGACCCTCTGCCGCCATGCCATCAACGGTGGGCTGTAAAACTTCCTTTAGGATCCACTCGGTACCGGTTTCGTCAAGCACATGGGTGGCTGGCGCATAGGCTCCCATGCCACCCGTGTTTGGGCCTTTATCTCCATCGTATACGGCCTTGTGATCCTGGGAGACAACGAGCGGTACAGCCTTCTCCCCATCACAGATCGCCATACAAGTTGCCTCGACGCCACGAATGAACGCCTCAACTACGAGCCGTTTCCCCGCGTTACCGAACACCTGTTCCAGCATCGCTGCTCGCACCGCCGCACCGGCTTCGTCAGGGTCATTGCAAATGACGACCCCCTTGCCAGCTGCTAGGCCATCAGCTTTTACGACCAAAGGGTAGCCCCACGGCGAGTCAGCGACGAAATTGAGAGCTGGATTCAATTCATCGAAAATTTTGAACGCCGAGGTTGGGATGCCGTGCCGCCCCATGAACTCCTTGGCGAATGCCTTGCTCCCTTCAAGAATTGCCGCGTTTTTCGAAGGTCCAAAGCAGGCTACTCCATCGGCCCTGAGTCGGTCAGCTAACCCCGCTGTCAGCGGCACCTCGGGACCGACGACGACCAGGTCAACATCTCTGTCGACAGCAGTAGCCACCAGCATGTCGACGTTGTCCGCAGGAATGTTCCAACATTGCGCCTGTAGTCCGATACCGGCGTTTCCCGGTGTGCAGTAGATGTTGTCGACCGACTTGCTATTGGCGAGGCTCCACACGAGAGCGTGTTCCCGGCCACCGCCACCAACTACGAGTACGTCCATGGAAGGAACCCGAAATTGACTGGATATTGAAGAGTCGTATGGAGCGCCTGAGAGATACAAGCGAAGCGATTATCGCATGAGGTCAAGTTCGAATCACCTCGATGCTTGTGTCGGGGTGGTTGGTGGGGCGGCAATAGCATTGTTTTTTGCCTGCCATAGCCACATAACCAAACCTGGGACCCAGATCGCAAACCGTACCCAGATAGGCTCTACCAAGGTTGAGTTAGCGTCGACCAGAATCCAGTAAGAGAGTGGGGCCAAAGCGGTGAGCGTGATCCAGCCGATATCGAGCGCGGCGGCAGCGAGGGGGAGCGGCCACAACAGGTACCAAGGATGAATTGCTGGAAGCAGGAAGATAGCGAGCAATAGGAGCCAGTAGCTGGCCCGAACCGGGTCCGTACCTCGACGCCAGAACGCGTACATCGCGCCGAAACCCACCGCAGCAGCGATGGCTTTAGCGAGCGGCTCGGAGCCGGTGACACTACGCAACAAAAAGAATCCGGCATCGTTGAATAGCCAACGGCCAGTGTAATCGAGCCACGGCTGTAGCAGTCCGAGCCTTGCGTCAGCGAACGGAAGATATCCAGCAACGATTACAGCGGCAACCAGACCGATGTGCCAGGGTGGACGCTTTGTCAGCATCAATGGCAACCAGATCAGCGGCCAAGTCTTGACAAGTGTGCCCGCTGAAAAGGCGAATGTCGAAAGCAGACTTTTGTTGCTGATGCTCGCTAGCACCCCCAGCATGAGCGCTGCTGTTGGCCAACTGTCAAAGTGTCCATTTGAAGCTGATTCGAGTATCGCCAGTGGGCTCCAAGCGTAGAGAGCGATACGCCACTCAGGTAGCTTCCAACGCCGTAGGCAACCGAACAGCAAGCCTATACACAAGAGGTCGCCGAGTGTTGCCATCGCTTGGAAGGCAATAGGGCGAGAGTCAAGTTGGTAGGTAACCCGGAACAGCCATTGTGCTAGTGGGCCGTATATGGTGCGGATGGCAGGGTAGTTAATGCGCAGCCAGAGCGGATCCCGGAGCGCAGCCAACTCCGACGAAGCCGGGGGTTCGGTATAGGGGTTTAAGTTGGCTGCTTGGACGCGACCATCCCAACGATATCGATATATATCGTCAGACAAGCTTGGTGGCACCGCCAGCAACATTACTCGAAACCCGATGGCCCCCAACACGATCGCGATTACGAGGACTTTTCTGGTTCGGGAAGGAAACCTCGACCACTGCCGATGTAACCATAGACACGTAAGGGCGTAGACGAATCCGGCGCCAAGGAGGATGATGATGGAGCGCCGTGGTGAACCACGGAGGTCGTGAAGATGGACCAATGCCAGATAAAATGTGGCAATCCCTAACCACCACCCGAACAGCTTAGCGAGAGGCTTCGACGCTTCGAATCTCATCCCGATATGACGATCGCCACGTTTATGCAATTTCCGACCCTCGCGGGTGCCTGGCTCGGTGCCTACTATGTCGTGTTGTTGTTGCTCGCCGTTTACGGAATTCATAGGCTTGTAATCGTGGCGCTTTATCAATTTGGCCGTTCGAGTGCGCCGGGGGACCTCAATACAATGAAAGAATGGCCCCAGGTAACTGTACAGCTTCCGTTGTTCAACGAGTTATATGTCGCCGAACGGTTACTTAAGGCCGCCGCAGCCATTGATTACCCGGCCGAGTGTCTTGAAATACAGGTACTTGATGACTCTACCGATGGGACCTATGGAATCGTGGCGCGCACGGTTGCTGAACTGCGCCGGGGTGGTGTTGCTATTAACCACTTGCACCGGACCGATCGGCAGGGTTTCAAGGCTGGGGCTTTGGCGTCTGGGCTTGGCACCGCCCGCGGTGAGTTTATTTGTGTCTTTGATGCTGACTTCCTTCCGCCTAGGGATCTATTGAAACGTTCTTTGCCACACTTTGGCTCGCCCGAAGTCGGGATGGTACAGGCTCGTTGGACCCATTTGAATCGTGATTATTCGCTGCTTAGCCGGGCCCAAGCACTACAGCTAGATGCTCATTTTGTCATCGAGCACGCCGCCCGTAACCGGTCGGGTCGCTTCTTTAATTTTAACGGGACTGCTGGGATTTGGCGGCGAGAAACAATCGAGGACGCTGGCAATTGGCAACACGATACGCTTACCGAAGACCTTGATCTCTCATATCGAGCCCAAGTGCGCGGATGGCGCTTTATCTACTTGAATCACGTTGAAGCTCCTGCAGAACTGCCAGTTCAGATCAGCGGGCTTAAGAGCCAACGGCACCGGTGGACCAAAGGTGCGGTGCAGACAGCCCGCAAGATGCTCGGGTCCATATGGCATAGTCCCGTTCCACTGCGCGCCAAGATAGAAGCAACCTTTCACCTGACAGCGAACGTTAACTATCCGCTTAATTTAGCTCTCTCAGTCTTAGTCTTCCCCGCTATGTTGATTCGGATGAAGACTGGATTCGAAGGATTCTTTTTGGTCGATTTGCCGGTGTTTTTGTGTGGGACACTTTCGGTCTATGCCTATTATCTTTTGGCGCAGCGTGAACTCGGTCGCCTTAATTCCGCTGTGTTTAAATCGCTTCCGGGCTTGATCCTCATGGATACAGGGTTGGCCGTGAACAACACTATTGCAGTTCTTGAAGGCTTTAAGCGAGACACTGGTGAATTCGTGCGTACCCCGAAATTTTCTCTGGCCCGAACCGCAGATGATTGGACCGGTAAAGCGTACCGTGGTGGCGACAGCTGGATTTGTGGAATCGAGTTAGCTATCGGACTTTACTTCAGTGTAACTGTGGTGGTTGCTATTCAGCTTGGCATGTGGCCGGCATTGCCATTTTTGATGTTGTACCAGGCTAGCTATCTCTACATTGGCCTCCTGTCATTGATTCAGAGGCGTCGAGAAATAAGCGCCGCCGTACTTGCCAGTTCATGAAGATTGGGCCTATTGACGCCGTGATTGCGGCGGCGGGAAGTGGAGCTCGTCTCGGAGCCGACACGCCGAAGGCTTTTGTAGAGATCGGCGGCGTTCCTCTATTGCGCTACGTACTTAGCACTCTGGAGTCTCTTGGGGTTGGGCGGACTGTCGTTGCTGTGCCCGCTGACGATATTGATCGTTGGACTGACAGGGTGTTCGAAATAGCCAAACATCCCCTTCAGGTGGTCGCGGGCGGTTCGACGAGGCAAGCATCTGTGCATGCGTGCCTTGAGGCTTTGCAAGAAATTACTGACCCTAAACAAGACGGTCGAGATCGCATCGTAATGGTTCACGACGGGGCAAGACCATGCGCAAGCTTCGACCTGTGGCGGCGAGTTGCAGAAGCAGCAACCACTTATGGGGCTGCGATACCTGTTTTGCCTTCGGCGGATTCGCTCAAGCAACTGGATCACAGTGGTGACGAGGTGAGATCGATCGATCGCGCCCGCATTGTTCGGTCCCAAACGCCGCAAGGGTTTCGCTACCCTGTGTTGATTGCTGCGCACGCTGCTGCGACAGCATCCGGAACCGAAGCGACTGATGATGCGACCTTGGTCGAGTTGTCCGGACATCCAGTAAGAGCTGTACGGGGAGAAATGGAGAACATCAAAGTGACCACTCCGGTTGATCTTGACTTGGCAGCCCAGCAACTAATAGGCGAAAGGTCGACTGTTATGCCGATGCGGGTTGGTTATGGCTATGATATTCACCCGCTTGTTGAGGGTCGGCGGCTTGTCCTCGGTGGAGTGGAACTCGAGTACGAACGTGGGTTAGATGGGCATTCCGATGCCGATTCGCTAGTGCACGCAATTATTGACGCTCTCCTCGGGGCAGCTGGTTTAGGAGACATCGGCCAGAAGTTTCCTTCTGACGATCAGCAGTGGAAAAATTCCGACAGCCTCGCTTTATTGAAAATTGTTGTTGATGATCTCGCCATTGCTGGTTACCAACCGGGCAACGTTGATGCGACGATTTTGGCTGAGGAGCCGCGGTTGGTACCGCATCTCGGACTGATACGGCATCGCCTTGCCGAGAGGCTTGACCTCCCGGTGGGTGCGGTCAACGTTAAGGCTGCCCGGGGAGAGGGTATGGGTAGTATAGGGCGGGGTGAGGGTATCGCAGCGCACGCTGTTGCAACTGTGTTGGCCGTGGCACAGAGTTGAGCTAAGTGTGAGTGAATGGCTATCGGGTCGCCGCGTGGTCCGCGAAATTCTACGTGGATCAAACCGAGAGATTGATTCCATTTGGGTCGAGAGAGGGGCAACCGGTCAGGTCCTCGACGAGATTCGGTTAGCAGCAGAAATCCGTGAGGTAGAATTTCGTGAGGTGGAGGCCGACGAATTCGCCGGCCTCCACCTTCCGGACGCACAGCGTGTCGCGGCAAGATGTGGTTCCTTCCGCTATCGTGACGAGGGAGATCTGCCCAGAGCATCGGGCAAATCCGGTGTTCTAGTGGTGCTTGACCATCTTGAGGATCCGCAAAACACCGGGGCGATTATGCGGACTGCTGAGGTTGCTGGATGTCTCGGTGTTTGCATCCCGAAGCGTCGATCCGCCATGGTGACTCCTGCCGTTGTGCGGGTTTCGGCAGGTGCTACCGAGCACCTCGATATATACCGGATTGGCAATGTTGCCAACTTGGTCAGGTGGTTGCAGGATAACGGCTACTGGACAGTGGCACTTGATGCTGAGGGTGAAGAACCCTGGAGCCAGGTTGACTACCGGGGACATATAGCCTTGGTCGTGGGGTCGGAGGCTAAAGGCGTGCAGCGGTTAGTAAGGGATAGGTGCGACTACCGGGTGGGGTTGCCTCTGCGTGGGAAAGTGGGGTCACTCAACGCGGGCGCGGCGTTTGCTGCCGTCATGTATGAGGTTGTCAGGCAGCAGACGGCGTGAGAAGGGAGTGGGCTGCCCATTTTTGTTGCTTCTGGCAATTTCTTGCCAGGCCTCGAGAGGCCGCTTATCATCTGGTTTCATCGCTGGCGTAGCTCAGGTGGGAGAGCAGCTGATTTGTAATCAGCAGGTCGGAGGTTCGAGTCCTCTCGCCAGCTCCTTAATTCTCATGGGGAGTTGCCCGAGTGGACAATGGGAGCAGACTGTAAATCTGCCGGCGCATGCCTACGGAGGTTCGAATCCTCCACTCCCCACTATATACTTTGAGTTATACTTTGAGTTCAATCGTAGAGTCGGGGCAGAATTTAACCTGGCTTGGCTAGCATGCGGCGTGGTCTGCTGTTAAAATCCGGCTCTCAAATTTGGGGTAGTTTGCGCGTCATCCGGCTGTTGGGGCGGGAATAGCTCAGTTGGCTTAGAGCACCAGCCTTCCAAGCTGGGGGTCGCGGGTTCGAGTCCCGTTTCCCGCGCTTCCTTGTCTTGAAGCCGCCGTGTCCGCGGTGTCCGTCAGTGAGGTCTGAGGAACGCAGCATCTGCGGCATCTACATGTAGTGGGGCCCACGTGGCTCAGTGGTAGAGCGCTTCCTTGGTAAGGAAGAGGTCACCGGTTCAATCCCGGTCGTGGGCTCCATTCCCACATTTCGGGTAAAAACATCGACGAGCGGTGCGTGGCACCGAGAGGATTGCAACGTCTGCGGAGGTAATTGATGGCGAAAGAGAAATTCGAACGTACGAAGCCGCACGTTAACGTGGGAACAATCGGACACGTTGACCACGGCAAAAGCACGTTGACGGAAGCGATCACCTTAGTCCAAAGCAAACAGGGGATGGCCGAGCACGTACCTTTTTCGAGCATTGACAAGGCTCCGGAGGAGCGTGAGCGGGGAATCACGATCGCGATCGCCCATGTCGAGTACGAGACTGAGGCACGACACTATGCTCATGTGGACTGTCCTGGCCACGCTGACTATGTGAAGAACATGATCACGGGTGCGGCGCAGATGGATGGGGCAATTTTGGTGGTGTCGGCAGCGGACGGCCCGATGCCGCAGACGCGCGAGCATATTCTGTTAGCACGGCAGGTGGGGGTTCCAGCACTCGTTGTGTTCCTGAACAAGACAGACCAGGTGGACGATGAAGAACTACTTGAGCTGGTGGAACTCGAAGTCCGGGAGCTGCTGAGTGAGTATGACTATCCAGGCGACGACATTCCAGTCGTGCAAGGTTCAGCGCTCAAGGCGGTGGAGGCCGGTGGCGAGGGGGAGGCAGCCGAGCCGATTGCGGCACTGATGGAGGCGCTGGATAGTTCCATCCCGCAGCCGGAGCGTGAGATCGACAAGCCGTTCCAGATGCCGATTGAGGATGTTTTCACGATTTCAGGCCGCGGTACGGTGGTGACGGGGCGCATCGAGCAAGGAATCGTGAAGACAGGTGAAGAAATTGAGATTATCGGCATTCGGGATACGCAGAAGAAGGTGGTTACGGGTGTGGAGATGTTCCGCAAGATTCTTGATGAAGGTCAGGCGGGGGATAACGTCGGTGTGCTGCTGCGTGGAACGGACCGGGACGAGGTGGAGCGCGGGCAGGTTCTGGCGGTGCCGGGGTCGATCACGCCGCATACCAAATTCGCTGCAGAAGTCTACGTGTTGACAAAAGAAGAGGGAGGGCGGCACACGCCGTTTTTCAAGGGCTACAGGCCGCAGTTTTACTTCCGGACGACAGACGTGACCGGGTCGGTGGAGTTGCCCGATGGTATCGAGATGGTGTTGCCGGGAGACGGCATTACGTTCAAGGTCGAGTTGATTTCACCGATCGCTATGGACAAGGGGCTGAAGTTCGCCATCCGTGAGGGTGGTCGGACCGTTGGTTCTGGAATCATCACCGAAATCACCGACTAGGGAGCGGAACCGAAGTAGTACCGGACGGTTGGGAGGCCAGTAGCTCCAATTGGTAGAGCACCGGACTCCAAATCCGGGGGTTGGGGGTTCGAATCCCTCCTGGCCTGTCAATAAGGCTCTTTCGAGATGATTAAGCGATTCATTCAGTTTTTAAAGGAGGTACGGGCTGACTTCCACAAGGTCACGTGGCCAAAGCGGAAGGAAGTTTATGGCACCACGATCGTAGTAATCGTGACTTGTTTCGTGTTCGGTTTCTTCTTGTGGGCGGTCGACATCGTAATGGGACGGATAGTCACCTGGTTGTACGGGTACTTCAGCTAGACAGCTTTGCACAACTCCTGAGATGGTGAGCGCGTTGGAACAGAGTGAGCAGATAGAGTCGGCAGGCGACAACGACGAGGCTGTAGTTGACCTTGCGGCACTAGCTTCCGAAGCGGACGCCGAAGTCACTCCGGAACCAATGTCGACGGGGGATGAAGAGCCAGATGACGGCATGCATTGGTATGTTGTCCACACATACTCCGGGTACGAACGAAAAGTACAGCAGAGTCTCGAGGAGAGAATCCGAACGCTAGAACTTGGCGATCAGGTAGCGGAGCTGCTCATTCCCACCGAGGACATCGTCGAGATGAAGTCAGGTAAAAAGGTGGTAACGGCGAAGAAGTTTTTTCCCGGCTACCTCCTAATTCGTATGGCGATGAATGACGGCCTGTGGCATGTGGTTAAGAACACACCTCGAGTGACGGGCTTTGTTGGTTCCGGTTCGAAACCGATCCCTTTGCCGCCACACGAAGTCAAGAAGATCGTCAACCGGATGGAGGAGTCAGTTGAGGCTCCTAAACCCAAATTCCAGTTTCATAAGGGCGAATCCGTGTGCATTATTGACGGCCCGTTCACGAACTTCCAAGGAAAGGTCGATGAAGTCGATGCGCGGCGCAATACGCTGAAGGTCATGGTTTCAATCTTCGGACGAAACACACCTGTAGAACTCGATTTTTTTCAGGTAGAAAAAGTTTAGCGTGACTGTGACAAATCAGGCGGGGTAGTTATCGAATAATGGCTAAACCAAAAGGAAAACCGGTATTGGCGCAGATCAAACTGCAGATCCCTGGCGGGAGGGCGACACCGGCCCCTCCGGTGGGTCCCGCCCTTGGCCAGCATGGGGTCGCTATCATGGACTTTTGCCAGGCATTCAATGCCGCAACCAAGGATAAAGGTGGCCTCACTACCCCGGTAGTAATCACAGTCTACCAAGACCGAACTTTCAGCTTTATTACTAAGACACCTCCCGCAGCTGTGTTGCTGAAACGGGCCGCTAACATTGTTTCGGGAGCCGCTGAACCCAACAGGGAAAATGTTGGCACGGTGACGCGAGAGCAGGTCAAGGAGATCGCACGCACCAAGATGCCCGACCTGAACGTCTACGATGTCGACGCTGCGATGAAAATTATCGCTGGTACAGCGCGCTCGATGGGGATCAAGATCGAGGGAGCCGAGGAAGGGGCCTGAATATGCCGAAGCATGGAAAGCATTACGCTGCGGCACTCGAGGCCATCGAGGATCGTGAATACCCGCTTGACGAGGGGGTTGCAGTTGTCAAAAAGAACTCTTTTGCCAAGTTTGATGAGACCGTCGAAATTGCTCTGGTGCTCGGCGTCGACCCGAAGCACGCTGACCAGTCGGTTCGTAGCACCGTTCTGCTCCCGCACGGGACCGGAAAGAGTAAGAGGGTTGCGGTGATCGCTCAGGGCGAAAAGCTAAAGGAGGCAGAGGCGGCAGGTGCCGATGTGGTTGGTGGCACAGACCTCTGCACCCGGATTGCTGAAGGCTTTCTTGAGTTTGATGCGGTTGTTACAACACCCGACATGATGCGCGATGTCGGCAAACTTGGCAGAGTGCTCGGCCCGCGCGGCTTGATGCCGAATCCCAAGGCTGGAACTGTCACATTTGAGGTTGGCAAAGCGGTGGAAGAGATACTGGCCGGCAAGCTCGAATTCCGTGTCGACAAGAACGGTGTCGTGCACGCGCCCATAGGCAAGGTTTCATTCGAAGAAGCGGCGCTCAGTGACAACATTCGTGCTTTGAGCACTGAGATCTTGCGGGTGCGCCCGGCCGCAGCAAAGGGTAAATACCTAAAAAGCGTTCACCTTGCTTCGACCATGGGCCCCGGAGTGTCGATCGACCCCGGTGACCTGATACCGACGAAATAGCGAACAATGGCCATTGATCGGGCACAGAAAGAACAGAATGTGAAAGAGTTGCGGGCCGATCTCGCTGGAATTCCGCATGCGATTCTGGTCGATTTCAAGGGGCTTGATGTTGCTAACGCGACGAACCTTCGACGGAAGCTCCGCGAGGATGAAGCGAATTTCAAGGTGGTGAAAAACTCAACCGCACTGCGTGCTATCGAGGATCTGCCGCTCGCCGAATTCAAGGACCTTTTCGTTGGTCAGACGGCGATCGCCTATACCGACGGTGATGTTGTCAGCTTCGCCAAGACACTACGCGAGTTTGGGGAAGAGTTTGAGACGCCGAGCTTCAAAGGCGGCATCGTCGATGGTGCGCCAATCTCCGCGGAAGAATTCGAGCAACTTGCCAAGTTGCCGAAGCGCGACGAGCTGATTGGCAAGGCTTTGTACCTTATGAACTACCCGATTCAAGGCTTGGCCACGGTTCTCGGGGGCATCTTGACGGGTGTCGTGACGGTGCTGGACCAGATCCGTGACAAACGGGAGCAGGGGGGCGGCGAGGCGGAACCTGTGGAAACTAGCCAAGAGGAGGGGCCCGTCGAGGAACTTACAGCAGCCCCTGAGGAAGCTCAGGACGCAGCGTCCGATTCGGTAGAGGAAGAAGGGCCCGTGGAGGAAGTTGCTGAGGCTGAAGAAGAAGCTGAGGCCGAGGAAGTTACAGCAACCCCTGAGGAAGCTCAGGACGCAGCGCCCGATTCGGTAGAGAAGGAAGGGCCCGTCGAGGAAGTTGCTGAGGTTGAAGAAGAAGCTGAGGTTGCAGAAGAAAAGTAGCGGATTAAGAAAATGAGTGACGTTAAGGCTGTCGGAACATTGGTAGCCGACGCAAGAAGATGGAGGGAGTCGTGGCAAAGGCGAAAGTTTCGACCGAGGACTTGATCGAGCAGATTGAGGGTATGTCGGTTCTCGAGCTGGCCAACCTGGTCAAGGAGCTCGAGGAAAAATTTGGCGTTAGTGCCCAGGCCATGGCCGGACCTATGATGGTTGCAGGTGGTGGTGCGGGTGCCGCTGAAGAGGAAGAGAAGTCAGCCTTTGACGTTGTCATCACCTCGTTTGGTGAGAAGAAGATCAACGTCATCAAGGTAGTCCGACAGGTTACTAGCCTCGGCCTTAAGGAGGCCAAAGACCTAGTAGACAACTTACCTAATCCCGTCAAAGAGGGGATCGAGAAGGACGAGGCCGACGAGATTGCCAAGAAGTTTCAGGAAGCTGGCGCCGAGGTTGAGATCAAGTAAGCAGCTTGCCTTGCCGGCCCAGATGCCAAGTCAGCTCCCCCTGGTACCGCACAATGGTATCCAGGGACCCAGTACACCCCGGACTTTATCGATAACGGATAGCACCGCCAAGGAGTCGTGTACCCATGGCTGATACCTCACTGATACCCCTGCGAGAGCGGGTGAGTTTCGGCAAAATTCCTGCTGTTGTTGATTTGCCGAACCTCATCGAAGTACAGCGGAAGTCCTACGACCGCTTCCTCCAAAAAAACATTCCGGCCGAACAGCGCGAGGAAATCGGCTTACAGGAAGTTTTTAGCACCATCTTTCCAATTAGCGACTTCCGAGAGAGCGCTACGATCGAGTTCGTGGAGTACTCGATTGGCGATTGGGACTGGCCGTTCGACGAAGAAGAATGCCAGAGTCGTGGCATGACCTACGCCGTAGCCTTAAGGGCTACGATCCGGCTGGTCGTTTGGGATAAGGACCCGGAAACAGGTACGAAGACAATCCGTGACATCAAGGAGCAAGAAGTTTACCTTGGTGAGATCCCCCTGATGACAGCACGCGGTACGTTCATCATCAATGGGACCGAGCGAGTAATCGTGTCGCAGTTGCATCGTTCACCGGGTATCTTTTTTCACCCCGGTAGCGGCCGCACACTATTTGTTGCGCAAGTGATTCCCTACCGAGGCTCGTGGGTTGAGTTCGAGCTGGACAGCCGGGACCTAGTGCAGGTTCGCATTGATCGGCGCCGCAAGTTTCCCGCAACAGTCTTTCTGAAGGCACTGGGCTTGGAGAGTCCTGAAGATGTCCTGCGGGCCTTCTACCGGCCAGTAAAACTGACAGTAAAGGGTGGGTTGAGTGTTGGCCTTAACAAGGAACTCATTGGTCGCTGTTTTTCAAATGTATTGAAGGGCGCGAAAGGCAAGAAGCGGGACAAGGAAATCCTTGCCGCCGGTGCCAAGCTGACGCGTGGCTCACTCAAACGTCTCATCGAAGGAGGCATCAGGAAGGTCAACCTGGAGGTTCCCGACCTTGAGGGTGCTTACACGATCCATGACATTCCCGACTCTGAGACCGGTGAGGTGATAGTCGAGGCCAACGAAGAAATTACTCCCAGTGTGATCGATCGTCTTAATGAGGCAAAGGCTTCAAAGGTCGAGATATTTTTCCCGGAAGCTAATCCTGGCGGCACGGCGATTAGTAACACACTGCGGAAGGATAGCGTTTCAACCCGGAAAGAAGCGCTGGTCGAAATCTACCGCAAGATGCGCCCCGGTGACCCGCCAACGGCGGACAGCTCGCGCAACCTGTTCTCCAACATGTTTCAGAATTCTCAGCGTTACGACTTCTCGCGAGTCGGACGACTGAAGTTCAACCTTAAGCTAGATGGAGACAAGGAACTTGACGAACGGTTACTCGATTGCGACGACTTCGTCCAGGTGGTTCGGTACCTGCTGGAGATCCCTGGTGACCCGCGCACGGTCGACGACATTGACCACTTAGGAAATCGCCGTGTGCGCTCGGTCGGTGAGCTGCTAGAAAACCAGTTCCGTATTGGCCTGGTCCGCATGGAGCGCGCTGTACGGGAAAAAATGAGTGTGCATCAGGAGATCGAAACGGCAATGCCACATGATCTGATCAACGCGAAGCCGATCATGTCAGCGGTGCGCGAGTTCTTCGGCTCTTCGCAGCTGTCACAGTTCATGGACCAGACTAACCCACTCTCCGAGGTTACTCACAAGCGGCGCCTTTCGGCCCTTGGCCCAGGGGGACTTTCACGTGAGCGCGCTGGCTTTGAGGTCCGGGACGTACACCGAACCCATTACGGTCGTATCTGCCCAATCGAGACACCAGAGGGCCCAAACATCGGTTTGATTTCTTCACTGTCTTGTTATGCCCAGATTAATGAGTTTGGTTTCATTGAAAGTCCTTACCGCAAAGTCGAAGCAGCAAGGGTCAAGACGCACGTTCTGATTACCGAAAAGGGTGGCACCAAGTTCAAGGTTGGTGACGTGCAAATGTTGAATGTCGTCGAGAAAGAGAACCTCCGCGTTGCCAAACTTAAAAAGGGGCCGGCACAGTACACCGCGGAGCCCTTCTTTCTTTCGGCGATTGAGGAGGACCGGGCCATAATCGCGCAGGCAAACGCACCAATCGATAGTAAGACCGGTAAGTTTCAGCGCGATCGGGTCACAGCCCGAGTCGGGGGTGAGTTTAGGCTAGTGCCGGTTGAAGAGGTTGACTACATTGATGTCTCCCCCAAACAGGTTGTTTCGGTGGCAGCGTCCCTGATCCCGTTTCTAGAAAACGACGATGCTAACCGTGCTCTAATGGGTTCCAACATGCAGCGGCAGGCTGTTCCGTTGTACAAACCCGAGGCCCCCCTGGTGGGTACCGGGATGGAATTTGTGACAGCTCGGGACTCTGGGGCTGTGGTGATCTGCAAGCGTCGCGGCGTTGTCGACTCAGTCGACTCGGAACGCATCATCGTTCGCGCCGATGTTAGTAACGAAGAGGATGGAACTGCGGATATCTACCGGCTCGTAAAATTTAAGCGTTCCAATCAGAACACCTGCATTAATCAGAAACCGCTTGTCAAACAAGGTGACCGAGTCAATGCTGGCCAGGTTCTCGCTGATGGTCCCGCTACAGACAATGGTGAGTTAGCCCTGGGTCGAAACACACTGGTCGCTTTTATGCCGTGGCGCGGCTACAACTTCGAGGACGCAATTCTTGTATCTGAGGGGCTTGTGAAGAACGACTCGTTCACCTCAATTCACATCGAAGAACTCGACATAGAAGCGCGGGATACTAAGCTCGGTCCGGAGGAAATTACCCGTGACATTCCGAACGTCTCTGAAGAAGCACTAAAGGACCTTGATGAAAGTGGCATCATTCGCATTGGTGCCGAAGTGAATCCGAGCAACATCCTCGTTGGCAAAGTAGCACCTAAGGGTGAGACTCAGCTGACACCGGAAGAAAAATTACTTCGGGCGATCTTCGGAGAAAAGGCGGGCGATGTTAAGGATGCGTCGCTCACCTGTCCGCCGGGCATCGAAGGCACGGTGGTCGACGTTAAAATCTTTACCCGAAAGGGTGGCGACAAGGACCAGCGCGCGATCGACATTGAGGAAGCTGCGATCGCATTGATGGAGCGGGACCTCGTCGACGAGATCCGCATTCTCCGTCGCGGACTTGCGGCCAAGGTTGCCAAAGCTGTGACTGGTAAGAATCTTGTTTCGGACGTCAAGGATCCTGCCAGCAAAGAGAAGCTGGCGAGCTCGGGCGACGTCCTGACCAAAGAGTTGCTGGAATCTTTTTCGGCCGGTGCTTTGGCCCAGATTCGCTTGGCGAAAAGTTACTCGAAGGTCGAGAAGCAAATCCACACCCTTGTCGCAGCGGGCTCGGCGCGCATTGAGGCGTTACGTAGCAGTGTCGAGGAACGTAAGGAAGCCCGCCGTGTTGGTGACGAACTGCCACCTGGTGTCATCAAAAGCGTCAAAGTCTATATCGCTATGAAGCGAAAGCTATCTGCCGGGGACAAAATGGCAGGACGACACGGAAATAAAGGTGTCATTGCTGAGATCATGCCCGAAGAAGACATGCCCTACCTTAGCGATGGTACCCCAGTTGAAATCGTACTAAATCCGCTCGGTGTACCTTCTCGGATGAATGTCGGCCAGGTTTTGGAGACCCACCTTGGATGGGCTGCCAATGCTCTTGGCTTGCACTTTGCGACCCCGGTGTTTGATGGTGCCTCTGAGGACGAAATCAAAGAGCGCCTGCGTGAAGCAGGGCTACCGGAACACGGCAAGACCGTGCTCTATGATGGGAAGACAGGCTTGCCGTTCGAGCAGGAAGTCACCGTCGGCCACCTGTACATGTTGAAACTTTCCCATTTGGTTGACGACAAGATACACGCCCGCTCAACTGGTCCGTACTCGCTCATTACACAACAACCGCTGGGGGGTAAGGCGCAGTTTGGTGGCCAGCGATTCGGTGAGATGGAAGTGTGGGCACTAGAGGCATACGGAGCTGCCCACACGCTACAGGAGTTGCTCACCGTCAAGAGCGACGACGTTTACGGCCGCGCGAAGATCTTTGAGTCGATTGTCAAAGGTGAGGGTGGCATTGAGCCAGGGCTTCCGGAGTCATTCAATGTTCTGATCAAGGAACTACAGGGCTTGGCACTTGATGTTGAGCTACGTCGCCGGCGTCGCAGCGACGCCAACGTCGAGAGCGTGGTGTAACCCATGATACTGAGATACGAAACGATGACGATAGGTTCAGTTGGTCGCACGAACGAAACGGTAGGGGGGGTAAGCCTGTGAGAAGCACCCTGGGTTTCTTCGAGATGAAACCAGTAAGCATCAACGAGTACGAGGCAATCCGTATTGGTCTCGCGTCACCGGCCAAGATTCGCTCATGGTCGCACGGCGAAGTCACCAAGCCAGAAACAATCAACTATCGGACGTTCAAACCGGAGCGGGACGGCTTGTTCTGCGCCAAAATCTTCGGTCCTGTGAACGACTGGGAGTGCCTCTGTGGCAAATACAAACGGATGAAGCACCGGGGCGTGATCTGTGACAAGTGCGGCGTTGAGGTGACGCAGTCGAAGGTTCGCCGGGAACGCATGGGGCATATCGAACTTGCTTGCCCAGTGTCGCACGTGTGGTTCTTTAAGGGCCTGCCCTCGCGTATGGGGCACCTCCTGGACATGACCATGCGCGACATGGAGCGAGTGTTGTATTACGAGGCCTACGTGGTCATCGATCCGGGGCCAACTGACCTGAAGGAACGGGAACTCATCGGCGAGGAGCGGTTCCGCGAGCTGCGTGCTGAGTTTGGTGATTCCTTTCTCGCCATGATGGGCGGCGAGGCCATCAAAGAGCTTCTCCAGCGCCTTGAGGTGGCGGTTTTGGCAACCGAGCTTCGTGCCAAGATGAAGATTGAGGCCTCGAAGCAGAACCGAGCCAAGATTGCCAAGCGTCTCAAAGTTGTCGAGGCGTTCCTGAAATCAGGTAACGACCCCGAATGGATGGTCCTGGACGTGATTCCGATCATTCCGCCCGAGCTTCGTCCGTTGGTCCCGCTCGATGGAGGCCGCTTCGCGACCTCTGACCTGAATGATCTGTATCGTCGCGTGATCAACCGTAATAATCGCCTGAAAAAGCTAATTGAACTCAAGGCGCCGGATGTTATCGTCCGCAACGAAAAACGTATGTTGCAGGAGGCCGTTGACTCGCTTTTTGATAATGGCCGCCGTGGTCGCACCTTGCGGGGGGCCAATAATCGGCCTCTGAAGTCGCTTTCCGACACTCTAAAAGGTAAACAGGGGCGCTTTCGCCAAAACTTGCTCGGTAAGCGTGTCGACTACTCGGGCCGCTCGGTCATCGTGATCGGCCCGGAGTTGAAGCTCGACGAGTGTGGCTTGCCAAAGAAGATGGCGTTAGAGCTCTTTAAGCCGGTCATCTATCAGAAGCTTGAGGAACGGGGAATGGTTGCGACGATCAAGGCAGCCAAGGAGCTGGTTGAGCAGCATGACCCGTGTGTGTACGACATCCTCGAAGAGGTTGTTCGGGAGCATCCTATTTTGCTGAACCGCGCGCCGACTCTGCACCGGCTTGGTATCCAGGCGTTTCAGCCAATATTGATCGAGGGTAAGGCAATTAAGATCCATCCACTTGTCTGCACGGCGTTCAATGCCGATTTTGACGGCGACCAGATGGCAGTGCACGTCCCGTTATCGCCACGCGCTCAGGTTGAGGCAGAAGTCTTGATGAAGAGCACCACCAACCTGCTGTCGCCTGCGCACGGGAGGCCGATAGCAATTCCCAGCCAGGACATCGTTCTTGGTTGTTACTACCTGACTAAGCTGCGGAAGAATGCGCTAGGGCAGGGTCGTTTGTTTGCCAGCATGGATGAGGTCGTCCTGGCACTGGAAGCTAATGAAGTTGCGAGCCAGACGCAAATCCGCGTGCGTTACACAGGCGAACTTATTGACTTAAACAAGTCACCAGACGACCAGGACGTGGTCCATGCTGAAGTGACCGAGTGCACCCAACAGATCATTGAGACCACGGTTGGACGAGTTCTTTTCAATCTTGCGTTGCCAGAGGAGTTTCCGTTTATCGACGGCTTGCTCAAGAAGCGTGGTCTCGGTCAAGTGGTCAACTACTGCTACCTGCGTTTCGGTGATGGCCCGACCGTCAAGACGCTCGATGCGCTCAAAGATCTTGGCTTTACCTATGCAACGCTGGCGGGTTTTTCGATCGGCATTGACGATATGACCGTTCCGGTGGACAAGGAAAGACTTGTTGCCAACGCGCGCGAAGACGTTGTCGAAATTGAACAGCAATACCAAGAGGGAGCCATAACCAACGGAGAACGTTATAACAAGGTCATCGCCATATGGTCGGATGTTACCGAGAAAGTTTCGGAAGCCATGTTTCGGCAGATGGAAGAGACCGACCGTGAAGGTGCTCCAAACCCGATTTACAGCATGGCGGACTCCGGGGCGCGAGGCTCGGCGCAGCAAATCCGACAGCTCGCCGGCATGCGTGGTCTGATGGCCAAGCCTTCTGGCGAGATCATCGAAACGCCGATCGCCGCTAACTTTCGCGAAGGCCTAACGGTTGCCCAGTATTTCATCTCTACTCACGGCGCCCGCAAAGGTTTAGCAGACACAGCTCTTAAAACTGCCGACTCAGGGTACTTGACTCGACGTCTTGTTGACGTGGCGCAGGATGTGATCGTGACCATCAGCGACTGCGGCACGATCGAGGGTATTTTCGTGTCGGCGATCGTTGAGAGCGGCGAGATTATCGAGCCGTTGCGTGATCGTATCATTGGTCGCGTGGCACTCGAAAATATAAAGGACCCATTTACCGATGACATTCTTTGTCCGGCCGGCCAGGAGATCGACGTAGAGCTTGCCGCAGAGATTCAGGATTCTGGCCTTGAGAAAGTGAAGATCCGTTCGGTATTGACCTGCGAGACGGTTCGGGGTGTTTGCCAGAAGTGCTACGGGAATAGCCTGGCAAGCGGCAAATTGGTGGAGAAGGGTGAGGCCGTAGGTGTTATTGCGGCCCAGTCTATCGGAGAGCCAGGGACGCAGCTGACCATGAGGACGTTTCACATCGGTGGCACTGCATCTCGGGTTGGCGAGGAGAGTACGTTGGAGACGAAGAACGGCGGGACGATCGCTTTTCTCAACCTCCGAACCGTTGCTGACCAACAGGGCGACCTTGTGGTCATGAACCGTAACGGAGCTATTGCGATAGAGGATGAAGACGGCAATATCCGGGAGCGCTACACGGTTGTCTATGGCGCTCATCTCAAAGTTAAGGAACGTGCCACGGTGGATCCGGGGACAGTTCTTGTCGAGTGGGACCCGTATTCGTTTGCAATCCTTACCGAGGAAGAAGGTACCGTTGATTATAAGGATCTGACCACCGGTGTTACGACACGCGAATTGGTCGACGAGGTTACCGGTTTATCGCACCGGGTGGTTATCGACTCGCCCGAGGAGAAGCAGCCCCAGCTGCAAATCATTAACCCGAAAGTGAAACGCAAGACCGTCCTTCGGTCTTACCATTTACCGTCCGGGGCCCACGTCATGGTGCCCGATGGTGCCCGTGTACACCCGGGTGACGTTCTTGCCAAGATTCCCCGTGAGACCACCAAGACCACCGACATCACTGGAGGCTTGCCGCGTGTTGTGGAGCTCTTCGAGGCCCGTAGGCCAAAGGAGCCTGCTGTTATCACGGAGATTGATGGTGTTGTCCATCATGGTGAGATCACCAAGGGTCTTCGAAAGGTAGTAGTTAAGCCCAGTGAGAAATCCGGTGAGGATCGTGAGTACTCGGTGCCTCGTGGGACGCACGTCAACGTTCGCGAAGGTGATTTAGTACGGGCGGGGGAAGCGCTCGTTGATGGCCCGATCAATCCACACGATATTCTCGACGTTCTGGGAGAACGTGCCCTACAGGAATACTTGGTGAACGAAATCCAAGAGGTATATCGACTACAGGGCGTCACTATAAACGACAAGCATATCGAAGTTATCGTGCGTCAGATGATGCGCTGGGTAAAGGTCGAAGAAGTTGGTGACGCTGATTTTCTTTACAACGAACAAGTTGACCGCTTTCGATTCCACGCAGAAAACGAGCGCGTCAGCAAGAAAAAGGGAACCCCTGCCACAGGTCGGCCGTTGTTGCTTGGTATTACCAAGGCTTCGTTGTCGACTGATTCGTTCATCTCAGCGGCGTCGTTCCAGGAGACTACCCGGGTCCTGACCGAGGCTGCCATCAGCGGTGCAGTTGACCATCTGCGGGGTTTGAAGGAAAACGTAATCATGGGCCGATTGATTCCTGCTGGCACAGGATTTGATGACTACAAGCGTGTACGGCTGGTCGAAGAAGAGCCTAAGCGCCGTCGTCCAGCCGACATCTTGGCCGGTATGGAAGAAGCCGCAGCCGAGGCCGAAGCTGCTCAAATGGCAACTACCGAGAGCAAAGACAAGTGAACGCTGGTTAAAACCAGCAAAGGCGCTGTTTTTCGGGACTTTCGAGCGTTGACTGAGGCTAAATCGCTGATATAATTTTTGCCAACGCCTGAGGGATACTGCGCTTGGTCCCCAGGATTTCAACCCTGCCATTCACATTCCCTGTCTTTGTCTCTTCCTGCCTGGTAACGGGCTAGGGGTCTGTTCGTGTGGCGGGGCTAATTTTCGGAGGCTAGATTTGCCGACGATCAACCAATTGGTTCGGAAGGGGAGGAAGCGGACTGCTTCCAAGACCTCCAGCCCGGCACTGCAGAGGTCGCCTCAAAGGCGTGGTGTGTGTACGCGTGTTTACACATCGACGCCCAAGAAGCCAAACTCTGCTCTTCGAAAGGTTGCCCGTGTTCGGTTGACTAACGGGATTGAGGTCACCACCTACATCCCAGGCATTGGGCACAACCTGCAGGAGCATTCGATCGTGTTAATCCGCGGAGGCCGAGTAAAAGACCTCCCCGGTGTTCGATACCACGTGATTCGTGGCACGCTCGATACCGCTGGTGTTGAAGGTAGAAAACAGAGTCGCTCGAAGTATGGCGCTAAGAAGCCCAAGGCGTAAGACTCTGCCGTCTAAATACCAGCATTCGCTGGTATTCCTCGATCCTGACTAAATTAGGTTGGCCAGTTAGTGTGGGGCCGCAGATTGTCTGCGGCTCGGCTAGATAGCAGGAGTGTGCGGTTATGCCCCGCAAAGGCACGAAAATAAATAAGCCTCAAGTTGGGCCTGACCCGGTTTATAAGAGCCGGTTAGTGTCGAAGTTCGTGAACCACATGATGCTGGATGGCAAAAAGAGCACAGCACAGGGAATCTTTTACCGGGCGCTTGAGGTCGTTGGGGAGAAGGGTGATGACGAACCGTTGAAGCTCTTCAAGAAGGCCATCGACAACGTATCTCCCTCAGTCGAAGTGAAGTCACGTCGCGTCGGTGGTTCAACGTATCAGGTTCCGGTCGAGGTATATCACCGCCGGAAAACTTCGTTGGCGTTGCGCTGGCTTGTGGAGGCGGCGCGTAAACGCAGTGAGAAGACGATGGACGCTCGGCTGGCCGGGGAAGTGCTCGATGCTGCTGTCGGGCGAGGCGGTGCTGTGAAGAAGAGGGAAGATACCCACCGGATGGCCGAGGCGAATAAGGCTTTCGCTCACTACCGCTGGTAAAGGAAGAGGTCGGACCGTGGCTCGCAGAATACCGCTCGATAAGACTCGCAATATCGGCATAATGGCGCACATTGATGCCGGTAAGACGACGACTACCGAACGCATCCTGTTCTACACCGGAATCACCCACAAGTTGGGGGAAGTTCACGACGGCAATGCCGAGATGGACTGGATGGTGCAAGAACAAGAGCGTGGTATCACGATTACCTCGGCAGCAACGACCTTCGAGTGGCGGGAACACCGTGTCAACATTATCGATACTCCTGGTCACGTTGATTTCACGGCAGAGGTTGAGAGATCTCTCCGAGTGCTCGATGGTGCGGTGGCGGTTTTTGATGCCTTCGCTGGAGTCGAGCCACAAAGCGAAGCCGTTTGGCGCCAAGCGGACCGCTACAAGGTTCCTCGAATCGCCTTCGTCAACAAAATGGACCGGGTCGGAGCAAACCTGGATCGTTGCGTTGAGATGATGGTCGAAAGGCTCGGTGCCAAGCCGGTGCCGGTACAGATCCCGTGGGGTACGGAGGACCGTTTCATTGGAGTCATCGACGTCATTCGCCAGGTGGGTCTACGGTGGGACGAGGAGACCCAGGGGGCTGATTTTGAAGAGGTTGAGGTTCCAGAAGAATTTCGTGCCGGGCTTGAAGCAGCCCGAGAAAAAGTCCTAGAGGTTGCCAGTGAACTAGACGACCAGGTCCTTGAGAAATACTTATCTGGTGAGGAAATCACTCCCGAACTTCTTATCGAAGCACTGCGCACAGGCACTCTGGCGCTTAAGATTACACCAGTGTTTTGTGGTACTGCCTTCAAGAACAAGGGAGTGCAGACGCTACTTGATGCTGTTATTGACTATCTGCCGTCACCTCTTGATGTTGGGGCTGTAGAAGGTGACAACCCTGAAAATAGCGAGACCGTTGAGCGGGAGCCTTCTGATAACGCTCCATTTTCTGGCCTTGTGTTTAAGATTATGACCGACCCATTTGTGGGTCAGCTTGCATTTCTCCGTGTGTATTCGGGGACAGTGGAATCAGGTAGCACAGTCTTCAACTCGACTGCGGGGAAAAAGGAACGCATCGGGCGTCTCTTGAAGATGCATGCGAATAAGCGAGAGGAAATCAAGCTTGTCCGCGCCGGTGATATCGCGGCAATTGTCGGCCCGAAGAGCGTTTCTACAGGTCACACGGTCTGTGATCCGGCGCATCCAATCATTCTCGAGTCAATGGATTTCATGAAGCCGGTCATTTCGATGGCGATTGAGCCGAAAACAAAGGCTGACCAGGAAAAGCTGGCCGATGCGCTTGCCAAGCTTGCCAAGGAAGACCCAACTTTCGAGCGTCATCGCGACGAGGAGACTGGCCAAACGATCATCTCAGGGATGGGGGAGCTCCACCTGGAGGTTCTCGTCGATCGAATGCTGCGCGAGTTCGGTGTACAAGCCAATGTTGGTCGTCCTCGGGTCTCGTACAGGGAGAGTTTGACCAAGCCCGCAAGAGGGGAAGGCCGTTTTGTTAAACAGACGGGAGGCCGTGGGCAGTATGGGCACGCCGTCATCGAGATTGAACCGTTGCCGCCCGAGGAGGGACAGAAGTTCCTGTTTGTTAACAAGATCGTCGGTGGTGCGATTCCGCGGGAATATATTTCCAGCGTTGAAAAAGGTGTTCGCGAGGCAATGGAAGCCGGCCCGTTGGCAGGTTATGAGATTGAGGGCGTCCAGGTGACACTTTATGATGGATCTTTCCATGATGTTGATTCGTCGGAAATTGCCTTCAAGGTCGCTGGAAGCATGGCATTCAAGGACGCTGCGCAGAAGGCTGGCCCGGTGTTGATAGAACCGATCATGGATGTCGAGGTCGTTGTTCCAGAGGAGTACATGGGCGATGTCGTTTCCGACCTTAACAGACGCCGTGGCCGCATCGAACGGATGGATTCCCGCGACCGCCTAAAAATCATTGTAGGCCAGGTACCCCTTGCCGAGATGTTTGGTTATGCCACTGACGTTCGGTCGGTCAGCCAGGGCCGTGCGACGTTTACGATGCATTTCGGTCGGTATAGCAAGGTGCCGGCCAACATTACTGAAGAAGTTGTCCTACGTGTCCGTGGTAAGAAGGTTTAGCTAGGGGCTGGAGCGGAGTAAATGGACCAAAAGATTCGTATCCGCCTTAAGGCGTACGATCACCGGGTGCTTGACCAATCGGCGCATGAAATCGTTGAGACCGCCGAGCGTACCGGAGCTCGTGTAGTGGGTCCAGTACCGCTTCCGACGGAACGCAGTATTTATACGGTGTTGCGTTCACCGCATGTCGACAAAAAATCGCGTGAACAATTCGAGATCCGCACCCACAAGAGACTAGTTGATATCTTGGAACCAACGCCACAGACAGTCGATGCGCTCATGCGTCTCGATCTGCCGGCCGGGGTAGATGTGGAGATCAAGGCGTTTGGCCCCGAGCATTAAGTTTACGAAAGTTAGCAGGAAGAAATGGTCAAAGGACTGATAGGCCAAAAAATTGGAATGACCCGAATCTTCGACGATTTGGGCAACCATGTTCCCGTTACCGTGCTCAAGGCGGGTCCCTGCGTCGTCCTTCAGGTAAAAAACAAGGATAACGATGGCTACAACGCGGTTCAGATTGGCCTTGTGGATGAAACCGTCAAGGAAAAACGCCAGTCTAAAGCACTACTCGGGCACTTGAAGAAGGCTGGGAGTCCGTCGGTGCGTGTTATTCGCGAATTCGAACTCGAAGGCGAAGACGAGTTCAGCCCCGGTGACACGCTGACAATCGAGCAGTTTGCTGAGGTCGACCAAGTCGACGTCACTGCAACCACTAAAGGCCGTGGTTTTCAAGGGGTCATGCGGCGGTATGGTTTCGGTGGCGGTAAGGCAACGCATGGTTCGATGCACCACCGCGGTCCAGGCTCGGTCGGTATGGCTGCCTACCCTGGTAAGGTCCTTAAGGGTCAGCGTATGCCAGGCCAGATGGGCAACAAGCGTGCGACCGAGATCGGCCTTCGTGTTGTCGAAATAGACTCCGAAGAGAACCTTCTCCTTGTGGCCGGCTCAGTCCCAGGGGCCAAGAAGGGTTATGTATTCATCCGCCCAACGATAAAGGGCTAAGCCGATGCCGACGATTCCAGTTCGAGATCGCGAAAATAACCCGGCTGGAGAGGTCGAGGTAACGGCCTCTGTTTTTGACCGAAACGTTAAACGCACTTTGCTGCATGAAGCTGTAGTGCATTACCAGGCAAGTCAACGACAGGGGACCCATAAGACAAAGACCCGCGCGGAGGTTTCCGGCGGTGGTCGCAAGCCGTGGCGCCAGAAGGGGACCGGTCGCGCCCGTGTTGGTTCAACCCGGAACCCTATCTGGCGTAAAGGTGGTGTCGCGTTTGGCCCGCAGCCACGTAACTATGGCTATCGACTTGGTAGCAAGAAGCAGCGCCATGCCCTGCAGATGGCTTTAACGGTCAAGCAGCGCGACCAGCAGATCGTCGTTGTTGACACTCTTCAGATCAAGGCACCCAAGACGAAAGAGGTTGCTAAGATGCTCGCCGGCCTCGACCTGGAGGGGAAAGTGCTGATTTACGATAGCTCTGCAAATGAAGACCTTGTGCAGGCGGCACGCAACATCCCGGGCGTGAGCGTTTCACAGGGCTTTGGACTGAGTGTCTATGACCTGTTGCTACATGACTGGTTACTGATCTCCAGAGAAGGGATTGAGCGGCTGGGTGAGGTATTGCAATGAACGCGTACGACGTTATTCGCCGGCCGGTGATTACTGAGAAAGCAACGGACATGAAGGAAAGTGACCACACACTGTGTTTAGAGGTCGACCGTCGTGCCACGGTGCTTGACATCCGAAGGGCTGTTGAGACCGTTTTCAAGGTGAAGGTTGCTGATGTGCGGGTGTTGAATGTGCGTGGCAAGAAGAAGCGCATGGGACGCTACCAAGGCACCACTGCAGCCTGGAAAAAAGCTTACGTCAAGTTGGCGGCTGATCAGCAGATGATCGAGTATTTCGAGGGAGTGTAACCGGATGGCCTTGAGGCAATTGAAACCCACGTCACCGGGCACAAGGTTCCGAAGAGCTCCGGAATATCCGGAGATCTCGAAGGGTACCAAACCCCTCAAGTCCTTGACGAAGGGGAAAAGGCGCATCTCCGGCCGTAACCACAAGGGTCAGATCACGATCCGTCACCGCGGTGGCGGACATAAACGACTTTACCGCGACATTGATTTTCGCCGCAATAAAGATGGTGTACCGGCCAAGGTGCACAGCATCGAATACGATCCCAACCGTACGGCCCATATTGCCTTGCTACATTATGCTGATGGGGAAAAGCGTTACATCTTGGCACCGCGAGGCCTCAGGGTTGGTGCGACCCTGATGTCTGGTCCCGAGGCAGAGCCACGTCTTGGTAACGCACTGCCGTTACGCTCGATTCCTTTGGGCACACCGGTTTGTTGCATCGAGATGAAGCCGCAGAAGGGTGCCCAAATTGCGCGGAGTGCTGGCGCTGAGGCGACACTTATGGCCAAGGAAGGCAAATATGCACACGTCCGTCTGCCATCCAGCGAAGTCAGGCTCATTCACATGGATTGCAAAGCTGTCGTTGGCCAGATCGGCAATGTCGACCATATGAACGTCAGTTTCGGCAAGGCCGGGCGCCGTCGTTGGCTTGGGCGCCGGCCGCATACACGTGGTGTCGCGATGAACCCGGTGGATCACCCGATGGGTGGTGGCGAAGGCAAGGCTTCAGGAGGGCGCCATCCCTGCACTCCTTGGGGCAAGCCGACCAAGGGTGCCAAGACACGAAACAATAAGCGAACAGGTAAGTACATCGTGCGTGGGCGGAACGCAGGCCGTCGTAGGCGCTAGAGGGGTTATTACTATGACAAGATCGCTAAAAAAGGGTCCATATGTTGAGCCTTCACTTGCCAAGAAAGTTGAAGCGATGAATCGTGGAGGGGAACGGCAGGTGATCAAGACTTGGTCACGCCGTTCGACGATCGTGCCCGAGATGGTTGGGCACACCCTCGCCGTGCATAACGGGAAACGGTTTATCCCCGTTTACATCACCGAAAACATGGTGGGCCACAAGTTGGGCGAGTTTGCTCCAACGCGAACCTTCCGCAGCCACTCTGGCGGTGGGAAGTCGGCCCGCTCGGTAGTCGTACGTTAGGTGGAGGGAGTGAGCGGAATGGAAACTCTCAGCCAGGCATCAGGTCGTTATGTGAGAGGCGGCGCGACAAAGGTTCGCCTAGTGGCTGACACAATCCGCGGGTGCGCCGTGTCTGATGCACTGGGAAGGCTGGAGCTCTCGACCCGTCGTGCAGCACGAGATCTTGAGAAAGTGGTTCGGTCAGCAGTTGCCAACGCCGAGAACCTAGACCCTGGGATCGACGTTGATCGCTTAGTGGTTTCTGAGGTTTACGTTGACCAGGGTCCGTCATTGCCGATGCGAATACGCCCTCAGCCTATGGGGCGGGCCCACCCGATCATTAAGCGAACTAGCCACATCACGGTGAAACTGGCAGGAAAGAAGGGCTGATATGGGGCAGAAGGTTCACCCGGTCGGGTTTCGCCTTGGCTACACGCAGGACTGGCGGTCGCGTTGGTACGCTAAGCGAGACTATGCTGATCTGTTACACGAGGATATCGCCCTGCGCGAGATGATTGGCCGCCGATTCCATCACGCTGGTATATCGCGCGTTGAGATCGAGCGTGCGGCTAACAAGTTAAAAGTCGACATTCACACAGCTCGTCCCGGTATCGTGATTGGGCGTAACGGGTCGGAGGTTGATCGGCTAAAAAAGGATATCGAAGGGCAGACCAACCGTGAGGTGTACGTCAACATCCAAGAGGTGCATCGTCCTGAGCTTGATGCCAAGTTGGTTGCCGAAAACATCGCGCTTCAATTGCAACGCCGAGTTGCTTTCCGTCGGGCTATGCGTCGCGCAGTAGAAACGGCGATGAGATTCGGTGCCGAAGGCATCAAGGTTCGCTGTGGCGGTCGCTTGGGTGGGCTCGAGATCTCTCGCGCCGAGTGGTACCTGCAGGGCAATTTGCCCCTGCACACTTTACGAGCAGACATCGATTATGGGTTCGCGGAGAGCGCCACAACCTACGGTCAGATCGGTGTCAAGGTTTGGGTGTATCGCGGGCAGATTTATGACGTGGGGGGCCGCGGTGAGAAACGCTAGTGAGTTTGCACCGATTTGGTTCTGGAGGTACTGAACAATGTTGATGCCGAAAAAGATTAAACGGCGCAAAGTACATCGTGGACGGAGGCGAGGCAAAGCCACGCGTGGAGCAGTGGTGAAGTTTGGCGAGTTCGGCTTGCAGGCGTTGGAGTGTGGGTGGATTACGAGTCGCCAGATCGAGGCGGCACGTGTCGCAATGACGCGTCACGCGAAGCGTGGTGGAAAAGTTTGGATTCGCATCTTCCCCGACAAGCCGATTACGAAGAAGCCGGCCGAGACTCGCATGGGAAAGGGGAAAGGCGCGCCCGAGGAATGGGTGGCCGTGGTACGTCCAGGGCGCATCCTTTACGAAATGGAAGGAGTTTCCGAGGGGCTCGCTCGTGATGCGATGCGGTTGGCGGCTTCGAAATTGCCCATACGAACACGTGTCACACGTCGCCTCGAGAAGGAAATCTGATGAAGCCCGACACCCTTCGTGATTTGTCGCCTGCCGAATTGACGGCTAAGTCGGAGGAACTGCGTGAGCAACTCCTTAAACTGCGCTTTCAGCAGTCGACGGGCCAGATTGAGAGTCCGCAGATGCTGCGTGGTGTCCGAAGAGACATTGCTCGTGTGATGACGATTTTACGAGAGAAAGAGCTTGTGGCGCAGGTGCCGTTGGTTTCGCCAGAATTTGATACTGGTTCTGGAGATAGATCTACAGACACAGAAGTTGGAACGGATTAAGGGAACGGGTTGATGGCTGCTGAAGAACAGGTATTGAGCAAAGCGAAGACCCGGGGACAAGGTCGGGAAGAGGTAGGCGTCGTGTTGAGTGATGGCATGGATAAAACCATCGTCGTGAGAGTTGAGCGCGCCTCAGCTCATCCGCTCTATACGAAGGTCGTTCGTGTGCGTCGCAAGTTTGTTGCCCACGATGAGAAGAACGATTGCCGTATTGGTGACCGTGTTCGGATTGTTGAGTGCCGCCCGATGTCGCGTCGCAAGCGATGGCGTGTCGCGGAAATTATGGAACGTGCTCCGCGTGCGTAGCCGTCGGCTATCGAGGATTTCGTCATGATTCGTATGCAAACGATATTGGAAGTTGCAGACAATTCAGGGGCGCGCAAGATTGCCTGCATTACTCCAATCGGCGGCTCCAGCATTGGAAGGACGGCTGGTATCGGTGACATCATCTCAGCTTCCGTGAAGGAAGCAGTGCCGCGGGGGACTGTCAAGAAGGGAGAGGTTGTGCGCGCTGTGATCGTGCGTACTGCCAAGGAGACACAACGTTCTGATGGATCCTACATTCGATTTGATAACAATGCAGCGGTGTTGATCGATGAGAGTAACGAGCCTATAGGCACCCGGGTTTTCGGTCCGGTGGCTCGTGAACTTCGAGAACGCCGATTCATGCGAATTGTATCGTTGGCTCCGGAGGTGCTGTAGCTATGTCCCGCCGAGTCAAAGTCAATATCCTCAAGAACGATCAAGTTTACGTTATCAGTGGGAAAGATCGTGGCAAGACGGGCCGCGTCATGATGGTTCTGCCGAGGGAAGAGAAGGTTCTTGTTGAGGGCGTGAATATGGTCAAGAAAGCTGTGAAATCGAACCCTGGTAAGAACATCAAGGGAGGGCTTGTTGAGAGCGAGCGGCCATTGCACATCAGCAACGTCGCGGTTGTATGCCCTGATACGAACGCTCCGTCGCGGGTAGCCCGCAAGACCCTGCAGGATGGTAGTAGGGTTCGTGTAGCCGCCAAGTCGGGCGCAACGCTGGACAAGGTTTGATTATGGTTGCACGGCTAAAAGAACGTTACAGGGATGAACTTCGCGGTCAGCTTCAGGAGGAACTCGGCCTGTCAAATCCGATGGCTGTTCCCAAATTGTTGAAGATCGTTGTCAACGTGGGTGTAGGGCGTGCCACGCAGGACATCAAGGAACTAGATCGGGCCGTAGACGAACTTACGGCGATCACTGGCCAGAAACCCAGCATTCGTCGGGCGCGAAAGTCGGTAGCTTCGTTTCGATTGCGCGAAGGCATGCCGATCGGTGCTAAGGTCACACTGCGTGGCGAGCGTATGTTCGAGTTTCTTGACCGACTGATTTCCATCGTTCTGCCCCGGGTGCGTGACTTTCGAGGTGTATCCCGTGACGCGTTCGACGGGCGTGGAAACTATACGATGGGTCTCAAGGACCAGCTGATTTTTCCCGAGGTTGATTACACTCAGGTTGACCGTGTCCGGGGAATGAACGTCACGATCTGCACAACTGCGGAAAGCGACGAACCGGCACGTGCTCTTCTCCAGGGCCTCGGAATTCCTTTCCAACAACAGCAACAGGGATAGAACGTGGCAACGACTGCATGGATAGCGAAGGCTAAGCGTAAGCCCAAGTTTAAGGCGCGCAAGATTAACCGGTGTCGTATCTGTGGGCGTGTCCGTGGGTATTTACGCCGCTTCCAGATGTGCCGGATTTGTTTCCGGGAGCGCGCTTTGCGTGGTGAGATTCCAGGTGTTCGTAAGGCGAGCTGGTAGGAAATCGACCGATGATGACTGATCCTATTGCCGACATGCTGACCCGTATTCGCAACGGAATGGAAGCGAAGCACGACTCCGTTGTGATTCCCTATTCTGGGCTTAAGAAGGAAATCGCTCGTATTCTCAGCGAAGAGGGGTTTGTCGGGGAAGTTGAGCTTGAACGAGGTGAGAATGCGAGCAGCATCGAATTGTCTTTGAAGTATGTCGAGGGCCGGAAACCAGTGATTCGCCACATTGAGCGAGTCAGCAAACCGGGGCGGCGAATCTACTGTGGCAAAGAAGACGTGCCAGTTGTTCTCAATGGTCTGGGAGTGGCAATCGTTTCAACTTCGCAAGGTGTGTTAACCGATCGTCGTTGCCGGGAACTTGGGGTTGGCGGCGAAGTTATTTGTAGAGTCTGGTAGTCATGTCAAGAATCGGATTGATGCCAATTACGTTGCCGGAAGGGGTTTCCATCCAGCGGAAGGGTGATGCGCTGAAGATCAGCGGCCCGAAGGGCAAGCTGGACAGCCCGGTTCCCCCTGGTATCACCATGATCGAAGAGGAACGCAGTCTGCGTTTCGAGCGTGCTAACAACGAGAAACAAACCCGTGCATACCACGGGTTGGCCCGTGCGCTCGCAGCCAACGCCGTGCAAGGGGTTCACGAGGGCTTTCAGCGCGACCTTCTAATTCAAGGAATTGGCTACCGGGCCAAGATGGAAGGCAAAAGACTCGTCTTGCAACTTGGCTTCTCACATCCGGTGAACTTTCCGATACCGGAAGGCATCGAAATCAACGTCGAGGACCAAACCAAGATCTTCGTCAGGGGCATTGACAAGCAGCAAGTGGGTGAGATTGCGGCGCAGATAAGGCGATTCCGTCCCCCTGATCCCTACAAGGGCAAGGGAGTTCGTTATGCCGACGAGATTGTACGCAAGAAGGTCGGCAAGGCTGGTGTCAGTGCATTGGGGGCTTAAAGGGACATGTTGAGACAACGGCGCAAGAAAAAGGAGATCCGACGGGCTGCTGTGCGGCAGCGAATTCGCCGCCGTGTGAGTGGCACTGCGGAGAGACCTCGTCTCACGGTATTTCGTTCCGTCCGCCATTTGCACTTGCAACTGATAGATGATGTTGAGGGCAAGACGTTGGTGTCAGTCTCGACCCAGGAGGCTTCGTTCAAGGAACAGAGCTTTAGACGCGGGGCCACTGTCCCAGCCGCCTCTGCAGCAGGAAAAATGCTTGGCGAGCGCGCCAAGGCTGTGGGTATTTCTAAGATTGTCTTTGACCGTGGTGGTTATGCGTATCATGGTCGCGTCCGCGCTGTCGCTGATGCTGCACGCGAAGTCGGTCTCGAGTTTTAGCCAGGAAGGTCTGACTATGAGCCATACTGATCGAATCGATCCGGACTCGTTGGAACACGAGCTTCAGGACACCGTTGTTGCCATTAACCGTGTTACCAAGGTTGTAAAAGGGGGTAAGAACCTTGGTTTTAACGCGCTGGTAGTTGTCGGTGACAAGCACGGCCACGCTGGCTACGGGCTTGGGAAAGCAAAGGAGGTGCCCCTGGCCATCCGGAAGGCGGTACAGGTGGCGCGGAAGGATCTGCGTGAGTTCCCGATGATGGGGACGACTATCCCGCACCGTGTTGTCGGAAAGTTCGGGGCCGGGCAAGTTCTGCTCAAGCCGGCTTCTCCTGGCACCGGAGTTATTGCCGGTGCTGCTATCCGAGCTGTGGTTGAGCTGGCCGGTTACCAGGACATCCTGACAAAGTGTCTGGGTTCCCATAACCCGCACAACATGTTGAAGGCGACGTTCGAGGCTCTTGGAGAGCTTCGCGATGGAGACCAGATTGCCAAGATGCGCGGACTGGACCCCGACAGTGTTAAACCGCACCAGAGTTACAGCGACGTTAGCGGCTAGAAGACGGGGGACGATAGAGTGGCAAAGAACGCATCCGTTTTACAAATCCGCCAGGTTCGTAGCCGCATTGGACAGACGTTAAGACAGCGCGAGGCTTTGCGGACACTTGGGCTTCGCCGCATCGGGCAGGTTGTGGAACGGCCCGACAATCCGGCTGTCCGTGGCATTGTACGGGCCATTGCTCACCTCGTGAGTATCGAGAGGCCTGATCTGCTCCGGGAAGAACCAAAGACGAAGCAGACTAGCGCCGCTGCTGTAAAGGGAGCTGGGGAGCCGGAGAAGGTCGTGTCCGCGGAGGTACCGGCCACTCCGACGACGACTAAGAAGAAGGCGAAAAAGAGAAAAACAACCAAGAAGAAGGCAACTAAGAAGAAGGCAACTAAGAAGAAGGCAACTAAGAAGAAAACCGCTAGAAAGACGACGACCAAGAAGAAGGCGAGTGGAGGCAACTCATGAAGCTGCACGACGTGCGGAAGAAGTCCGTAGCCCGGCAGCCTCGTAAGCGCGTTGGTCGCGGCCGTAGCTCAGGAACTGGGAAGACCAGCGGTCGTGGCCACAAGGGCGCAAAGTCACGTTCGGGATACAAGCGAAAAGAGGCGTTTGAGGGGGGACAGATGCCACTTGTGCGTCGTATCCCAAAGCGGGGGTTCAGTAACTATCCTTTCCGTAAAGTGTGGGCCGAGGTGAATCTGAGCCAGTTGGATCGTTTCACCAGCGGTGAGACCGTTGATCCCGAGATGCTTACTAAGTTCGGCGTAATCAAGGGACGTTTCGACGGTATCGTCATTCTTGGCCGAGGCGAGCTTGAGGCAGCGGTGACTATCAGAGCGCATCGTTTTTCCAAGACTGCGGCTGAAAAGATTGAAGCTGCTGGCGGTAAGGCTGAGGTCATCCGCCTGACTGGTCCTGACACTGAATCTACCGCCGAGTTGATGAGTAATGCTGAAGTCGCTGAGACAGCGGCATCCGAGACTGAAGCTATGGATACGGAGGTCGGCGGTGGTGGCGAGAATGGAACTGTCGAGGAGGCAGGAAGTGATCCTGAAGAGGTCGAGGGGGTAGCATCTGAGCCAGAGGGTTCGAAAGTCGCTGGTAGTGAGGATGATGATATTGTCGAGGTATCAGGCGCTGGCGATGAGGTAACCGAGTGAGGGACACGGTCCGCAATATTTTTGCGATTCCCGACCTACGGAACCGCGTGCTGTACACCTTTGGTTTGCTCGCAGTGTTTCGGATCGGCGCGAACATTCCGATTCCGGGTGTCAATTCCGATGCAATTCTTGAGTTCTTCAACGCGCAGCAGGGAAACTTCTTTGGCTTGGTGAACTTGTTTTCTGGTCAGGCTCTGAGCCAGATGACGGTGTTTGCTCTTGGTATCATGCCGTACATTTCGGCTTCGATCATTCTGCAGCTTCTTACTGTTGTTTGGCCTTACCTAGAGAAGTTACAGAAAGAGGGAGAGCTTGGCCGCAAGAAGATCACGCGCTACACACGCTATCTGACCGTTATGTTGTCGATCATTCAATCGGCTGGTATCTCCTTTGCACTTGAGGCTCAAACCGGCAACCAACCGTTCGTTCTGAACCCAGGTTGGGGGTTCCGGTTTATGGCGATACTGACATTGACCACCGGAACCGCGTTTCTAATGTGGCTTGGTGAGCAAATTTCTGAGCGTGGCGTTGGGAACGGTATCTCGCTGCTGATCTTTTCCGGAATCGCAGTGGGTTTGCCGAGCGGCATTATTAGTACCTATGCTCAACTCGAAGTCGGGTCTTTGAACATCTTTACGATGCTGATCCTGGTTGTGGTGATGGTCGCCGTCACAGGCTTCGTCGTTCTCATGGAAAGTTCGCAGCGGCGTATACCAGTACAGTACGCTAAACGTGTTGTCGGCCGGAAAATGTACGGTGGTCAAAGTACCCATTTGCCAATTCGTGTCAATACAGCTGGCGTCATCCCGGTTATCTTTGCATCGTCAATTATCATGTTTCCGCAGACTATCACCCAGTTTGTAACCCACCCATGGGCGCAGGCGGTCACGCTGGCGCTCACCTGGGGGCATCCTGTGTACACGATCATGTACGCGGCGAGCATTATTTTCTTTTGTTACTTTTATACAGCAATCATTTTTAATCCGGTCGATGTAGCCGACAACATGAGAAAGTACGGCGGTTTTATTCCTGGCATCCGCCCCGGCAAGCGCACAGCCGACTATATCGACGGTATCCTGACGCGGCTGACGTTCATTGGCTCCATCTACCTTACGGTGGTTTCCTTATTGCCGCAGTTCTTACTTGCAGGCTTCCAGGTCGCACCGATTCCCCTTATTGGGCCGTTACTGGACAGTGCATTGCCAATCTGGTTTACGACGGGCCTGGGTATCAACTTCTATTTTGGTGGCACCTCTTTGTTAATTCTTGTTGGAGTCGCCATGGACACGGTAAGGCAGGTTGAGAGCCAACTAGTTATGCGACACTACGAAGGTTTTATGAAGGGTGGCCGAATCAAAGGTCGCCGGTACTGATGCTGGTTCAGGGAGCACCATTGTGCTGATTGTTCTTCTTGGTCCACCCGGCGCAGGCAAGGGCACCCAGGCTGCTCGTTTGGCGACGAAATATGGCATTCCGCAGATTTCGACTGGTGACATGTTGCGTGCGGCGGTTGCTGCTGGCACGCCGCTTGGCAAGAGGGTGGAAGGGATCATGGAGGCGGGGGAACTCGTCCCGGATGACGTTATGCTTGAGGTTGTAGAAGACCGGCTCTCTCAGCCCGACTGCGCTTTGGGAGCAATCCTTGATGGGTACCCGCGCACTGCGGGTCAAGCGGAAACGCTCGACCCGCTAGTTCAGCGAATCGGCCAGGGCCGAAGCAGTCTTGTTCTTGTGCTTGATGTTCCGGAAGAAGAGGTTATACGGCGAATCTCGGGTCGTCGGGAGGAGGCAGGTGAGGCAGGTAAGCGGGACGATGACGCAGATCACGTTGTCTTGGAACGTTTACGTGTCTACCGAGAACTCACCGAACCGCTTGTGGAATTTTACCGTGACAAGGGTGTCATGGCCGAGATTGCTGGCATTGGTACCGTTGACGAAATCTTTGACCGAATGGACGCCACTGTACGGGAGCATCTACAGGGATGATCATTTGCAAATCGAGGACCGAACTTGAGATTATGCACCGTGCCAACCAGGTGGTGTCTCAAGTCCTTGGCGAGCTTGTGCAGCGCGTGCAGCCAGGAGTCAGCACAGGGGAACTCGATGAGTACGCTGAGGGGCGGGTTCGTGAACTTGGGGGCGACCCCGCCTTCAAGGGATATCGTGGCTTTCCGGGAAGTGTCTGCGCGTCATTGAATGAAGAAGTTGTGCATGGTATCCCGGCGCACGAGCGTAAAGTTGCGCCAGGAGACATAATTAGCATGGATCTGGGAGTCAAAATTGAAGGCTTTTATGGCGATTCAGCTACCACTGTAGCTGTTCCTCCCGTGGATGCTGAAATTGAACGACTCTTGCGGATAACCGAGGAGTCACTACAACGCGCCATTGATCAATGCCGAGTCGGGAAACGTGTTGGAGACATTTCGCACGCTGTGCAGTCACACGTTGAGGCGGCTGGATTTTCTGTTGTTCGCGAGTTTGTCGGTCACGGTATTGGGTCGGTGCTACATGAAGACCTTCAAATTCCCAATTTCGGTCGACCAGGGGTTGGTCAAAGGCTACGTGGTGGAATGGTTTTAGCGATCGAGCCCATGGTGAACATGGGGACTCATGAAGTTGAGATCCTGGGCGATGGCTGGACTGCCGTTACCAAGGATCGTCGGCCGTCGGCTCATTTCGAACACAGTGTAGCGATAACTGAGGAAGGCCCCTGGGTTCTGAGCGCGCCACAGACTCATATGCGTAAAGCGAGTGGTTACGCTTAAGGAATTTATCTTGAGGACATATGTCGGTTAAAGAAGAAGTAATAGAAGTCAAAGCGAAGGTTACCGAGTGCTTGCCTAACGCCAGTTTTCGTATCGAACTGGAGAACGGGCACAAGGTATTAGCGTATATCTCTGGGAAAATGCGCAAATATTTTATTCGCATTCTCCCCGGCGACGAGGTGCTCGTTCAACTCTCTCCCTACGACTTGTCTCGGGGACGAATTACCTACCGATATAAATGAGGGTGTGGGTTGGCTGTCGGATAAGGCTGCAGGCTGTTAAAATCAAGCGCTTCGCGTCCGTTCAGGACGACCCCCCGAGAGGTGTCATTCGTGAAGGTTCGTGCATCAGTGCATCGTATGTGTGACAAATGCCAGATCGTCAGCCGTCGTGGGCGGGTGTACGTGATCTGCGAAAACCCGAAGCACAAACAGCGCCAGGGGTAGTCGGCTGAACCACTGTTAGGTTTGTCTAAGGAGACTTGTGGATGGCTCGTATTGCCGGAATTGACTTGCGCTTGGAAAAGCGTATTGAGATCGCGCTGACTAGTATTTACGGCATCGGTCGAGGGCGATCGGTTGAAATACTAGCAAGCGCTAAGGTCGAGCCGCATCAAAGGGTAAAGGACCTCACTGAGCAAGAGGTCAGTCGCATTCGCCAGATTATTGACCGCGATGGTGGAGTGGAGGGTGATCTGCGTAAAGAAGTCCAGATGAATATCAAGCGACTAATCGAGATTGGTTCATACCGTGGACTTCGCCACCGTCGCAACATGCCGGTCCGAGGCCAGAAGACCAAGACCAACGCTCGCACCCGGAAGGGCCCTAAGCGATTGGCGGTAAAGAGGAAGCAAGTCGCACGTCACTAGGAACACATAGGCGCAGATGGATAAACGCAAAACAGGGAAAAAGAAGGTTAAGAAGAACGTGCCTGCAGGTATTGCCCATATCCAGGCTTCGTTCAATAACACTTTGATTTTAATCTCAGACCTTGACGGGAACGCAGTGGCCTGGTCGAGCGCTGGCTCAAATGGTTTCAAGGGTTCGCGCAAGGGGACACCGTTCGCAGCACAGATCGCCGCACAGGACGCGGCACAGAAGGCGCGCGAGCACGGAATGAAGCGTGTGGAGGTTCGGGTTAAGGGCCCAGGTTCGGGCCGCGAATCAGCGATGCGCGCCCTGCAAACTGCTGGGCTCGATGTTATTTCGGTGCGGGACGTTACGCCAATCCCGCATAACGGCTGTCGTGCACGGAAGCGCCGCAGGGTCTGAGGACAGGCATAGGAGGAAGTAGTGGCTCGCTACAGTGGTCCCGTATGTAGACTTTGCCGACGTGAGGGCTCCAAGCTCTTTCTTAAGGGAAGCCGCTGCTTGTCGGACAAGTGTGCCATTGAGCGCCGCAACTATCCTCCGGGGCAGCATGGCCGTCGTCGAGGTCGTCGTCCATCGGATTATCAGGTCCAGTTACGTGAGAAGCAGAAAGTTAAACGGATCTATGGCGTGTTCGAGCGTCAGTTCCGCAAGTATTTTAAGGAGGCGGCACAGCGCCGGGGGATCACTGGTGAGGCTCTCCTAATTGGCCTCGAGCGTCGCCTCGACAATGTCGTGTACCGAACTGGATTGGCTCTTTCGCGCGCCCATGCGAGACAGATCGTCCGGCATGGGCACATTCAGGTGAATGGTGGTCGCGTCGATATTCCGTCGTATCAGACTAGCCAGGGTGATGTCATTGCGGTGGCACCGGGTTCGAAGAAAAATATCGAAATCAAGATGGCTGCTGAGAATGCTACAGCTGTCGAACGCCCAAACTGGTTACAAGCTGATCTCGACTCGCTAGAGGGGAGAGTAGTCCAGCTACCGACGCGTGCGGACCTCGATATCGACATCCAAGAACAGCTAATCGTCGAGCTTTACTCGAAGTAATGGGTCCCTCGACAACACAACAGAAGAGAATCGTACCCGCGCTGCGGGGGGATCAGGAAGGATAAAGAGAATGCTTTGGACCGGTTTCCAGCGGCCCAAGAGGCTTGAGTTCGATCTGGAGTCACTGACGGACCGTTACGGCAAATTTTCTGCACAGCCGTTCGAGCGTGGTTTTGCGGTTACGATTGGTCATGCTATGCGCCGGGTGTTGCTCTCATCGATCGAGGGCGCCGCAATCACCGGTATTAAGATCGAGGGTGTGCTGCATGAGTTTAGCTCGCTCCCCGACGTTGTTGAGGACACCACCGATCTGATTCTGAATCTGAAGGACATTCCTTTTAGGCTGCACACTGACGAGCCTAAAACTCTCGTTCTCAATGCAAAGCGTGCGGGTGAGGTAACCGCTGGGGACATTGAGGAAGACCCCGGTGTTGAATGCCTGGCCCCTGATGCACACATCTGTACGGTGTCTAAAGGTGGCCATTTGTCAATGGAGCTACGACTTCGTAATGGCCGTGGGTACGTATCCGGCGACCGCAATCTTGAAGACGATATGAGCGTCGGTTGGATCCTGATGGACTCGGTGCACTCACCAGTGCGCAGAGTCAACTATGGGGTCGAGACTGCTCGCTTGGGCCGCAACACGAATTATGAGCGCTTGGTTCTCGAATGTTGGACTAACGGTACAGTTACACCTGACCGCGCTGTGGCTCTTGCCGCTAAACTGATCCGGGACCATCTCGCCATCTTTGTTGATTTTGAAGAAGAACCTGAAGCAGAGGTCGAAGAAGTAGATGAGGACATGGCTGTTTTTCAGGCCACGTTGGATAGGCCTGTTGACGAGCTTGAGCTGTCAGTTCGGTCCTATAACTGCCTGAAGAATGCCGACATTCAGACGATTCGGGACTTGGTCCAAAAGACCGAATCCGAGATGCTCAGGACGAAAAACTTTGGCAAGAAATCGCTGCAAGAAATAAAGGAAGTCCTCGCCGAACTTGATCTGGCCCCCGGAATGGATCTGTCTGACCTGCCCGGCCCACCGGCGGATTGACACACCGCGATACGGAGTAGCGAACCATGCGCCACCGCAAGAAGGTCGCCAAGCTGGGACGCGATGCTTCACATCGTCAAGCGATGCTTCGAAACCTCGCCACAGATCTTCTGCGCCATGAGCGTGTAACGACAACGTTAGCTAAAGCCAAGGCGGTTCGCCCTGTCGCTGAGAGGTTGGTAACGCTAGGCAAACGCGACACGCTTCATGCCCGACGTCACGCTTCCCGAGTCATCCGAGACAAGGATGTACTTAGCAAAGTGTTCAATGAGTTAGCGCCTCGCTACGCCGAGCGGCCCGGTGGTTACACGCGTATCATGCGTATTGAGACTCGTGTCGGTGATCGAGCCGAGATGGCCATCATCGAGATGGTGGGTGCGGCAGGGCCATCGGACTAAGCAGTTTTTTTGGGCCGTTAGCTCAGTTGGGAGAGCGCCGGCCTCGCATGCCGGAGGTCGGGGGTTCGAATCCCCCACGGTCCACTTCGCTCTTCGTTGGTCTCGCTGACTAAGCTGATCGAGTCTGTTTGCCCCATTGATATCACCGTCTCTACTCCTCTTCGTCGGCAAAACTCATCGGGTCTAGGGTCGAGGTGTCACCAATATCTTGCCCTGCTTCTTTGGCCTTCAGGAGACGACGCATGATTTTTCCGGAACGTGTCTTCGGCAAGGTCTCAACGAACTCGATTGAATCTGGACGAGCTATCTTACCGATGGTTCGAGCGACATGGTCGCGCAATTCATTGGAGAGGGTGTCGCTGGCGTTCATACCGGCCGAAAGAATAACGAACGCTTTTGGCACTTGGCCTTTCAGGTCATGAGCTACGCCGATAACCGCAGCCTCGGCCACCGCGTTGTGTGCAACCAGCGCGCTTTCGATTTCCATCGTCCCGAGCCGATGACCGGCAACGTTTAGCACGTCGTCCATGCGGCCGAGTACCCGTATGTATCCATCGGTATCGCGCACAGCTGCATCACCGGACGCGTAGCAGCCGGGCACTGCTGTCCAGTATGTTTCGACGTAGCGGTCGTGGTCTCCATAGATGGTCGCCAACATCGATGGCCAAGGTCTGCGAATTACCAGCCAGCCACCTTCGCCCGGGGCGCACGGGTTGCCCTGCTTGTCAACCACGTCGGCCTCGATGCCGGGGAAAGGAAGGCCTGCTGAACCAGGCTTTTGTGGTTCCGCGGGCAGTGATGTAATTAGGATTGATCCGGTTTCCGTTTGCCACCAAGTGTCGACGATCGGGCAGCGACCTTTGCCGATGACGCGATCATACCAGCGCCACGCTTCGGGATTAATAGGCTCGCCTACAGTGCCTAGTAGACGCAGGCTGGAAAGGTCAAAGCGGTTTGGCCATTCCTCTCCAGTACGCATGAACATACGAATAGCGGTTGGCGTAGCATACAAAATGTTTATTCCGTATCGCTCAATAGTTCGCCACCAGCGGCCCATGTCCGGGTAGTCTGGTGCCCCCTCTGCCATAAAGACCGTGGCGCCATTCAGCAGGGGTCCATACACCACATAAGAGTGACCAGTGACCCAACCCATATCGGCTACACACCAGTACAAATCAGTGTCCTTCAGATCAAAGACCCACTTGGTTGTCAGGTAAGTGCCCACCATGTAGCCGCCATGGCGATGTTGGATGCCCTTCGGGCGGCCGGTCGTCCCAGAGGTATAGAGAATGTACAGTGGGTCATTGGCCTCCATAACCTCTGTGCCTGCTTCGGTGGAAGCGCCGGCGACAAAGTCGTGCCACCAAATATCGCGACCGTCGACCATCTCGACCTCAACTCCACACCGTTGGTAAACAACGACGCACTCAAGGGTGGGACACTCATCGGCGGCAGCATTGGCTGCAGGTTTGAGTGGGACAACGTTGCCTCGATAGTAAGCACCATCTGCAGTAATCAGAGCCTTGGCTTTGGCATCCTGAATGCGGTCACGGAGCGCATCAGCGGAAAATCCCCCGAACACAACGCTATGAATGGCCCCGATTTTGGCCGATGCGAGCATGGCAATAGCGAGCTGTGGTGAGACACCCATGTACAGGGTAATTCGATCACCCTTACCGATACCACGTGCCCGTAGAGCAGAGGCAAGTAAGTTTACCTCGCGCGCGAGCTCGGCAAAGGTGAACGCTTGATGGTCTCCGTTCTCTCCTTCCCAAATGAGCGCAACCTTGTGTCGCCTCCAGGTTAGGAGATGTCGCTCAATCGCGTTGTAGACAATGTTGCATTGGGCGCCAGGGAACCAAGAAAAGTCGGGTGGACCCCCCTCGAAAACGGTGTCCCAAGGCCGAAACCACTCAAGCTCATTAGCTGCAGCTTCCCATATCGCCTCTGGGTCCTCCGCGGCTGAGGCGCGTTGGGCAGCGGGGTTGGAAACAACGGCGTTGGCAACGAAATCGTCGGGTGCCTCTACAGCTTCCTGTACCTCAAGGATGGAATCGAGAGCAGTCTCATCCATGCGGGGTTGAACCTCCATGAATCTTTGAACCCGGGGGGGTTAGCCTTGATCGCGGGCCAGCTGAAGGAGTTCGTCGGTGCCTTCTTGTTCGCCAAGCCCAGTGATGACTTCTTGAAGCCCTGTGGTTGCCTCTGGAATTGCCATCCGGTGTAAGTTCATGATGGCAGCGCGGCGGAGACTGTCGTCTAGGTTAGTGCCGAGGGCAAGTTCCACGAGCGGTGCTACCGCCGATGCATCGCCGATACCACCTAGCGTGTCGATGGCAGTCTTGCTCACCATTCCGTCATTTTCTCGTGCCGTATCGGCGATCGCAGGGACTGCGTTAACGCTAGCCGTCTTCTCGAGCTCCACTAATGCCGTAATCTGAGCATCGCGGTTACCGGATCGGAGCGCCTCAATGAAAGCTCCTTCTGCTTCGGTTTCGCCAATGAGGCTGAGGGCACCGACAGCGCGGTTTCGAGTGTCGGTGTCGTTATTACTTAACGCCGCGGTTAGTGCCGGCACAGCCTGAGGGTCACCGATACGGCCCAATATCAGTGCTGCCCAGGCATTTACCTTCGTTGACTCGTCGTTTGAAAGATACTCAATAAGGGCGGGAACCGATTCAGGGACCTCGATGACATCTCGGTTTTGAATATACGTTCGATCTGATAGGGGGTCATCGAGACGAACTTGATCCATCAAGGTATTCAAGGGGCCGCCACTGCCACCAGCGCATCCGACCGTGAACATAGAAAGGACAGCAAGAGTTGTGAAAATAGGAATGTGGCGCGACATGGTGGCTCCTCCTTACAGGTCTTTCGTCGGGAAGCAGCTCGGTAGGTTCAGTATTTCTCCGTCAGCCGCTGTATCACGAAGGTAACGAGACGATCGAGAGAGGCTCCCGAAACACGCCAGCCGTCGTCGGTATTGCGCAAATGTACAGCGGTAGTTTCGCTGACCCCGTCCGGAGAGATCTTGGTCACGGCAACTTTCGCCATATTGCCATTGATCTCGGCCGGGGTAGCGTCGTATTGGAAATCGGCGGGCCGAGTTTCCCGAAATAATCCCCATAGTAACGTCTCGATTGAGTCCTCAAGGAACGTTTCCCTACCGCTACTTTCTACTACAAGGATCTGCTCCTCAACCCTACTGGTGAGCCTTGGGGTGTCAAGCAGCGTGACGGCGGTATCGGGATCACCGCTGCTGACGGCACGTATGTATCGGATTGCGACGACTTCGGGCTCGCCTGATGGCGCACAGGCTGCGACGCCGAGCAATGTGCAAACTATCACGGGCGCCACGCCCCTCGGAAAGATCATCATCAGTACACGTCGATCGGGGCAAGAACATCGAATACTCAGGATACCACGGAGCCCCTTAACCTTCGTTGTTCTCAGCGATAACGCACAAGGCTCATGGGCGCAGGCTGACAAGAGCACGACTGTAGGCAACGCGTCCAGCAACAATCGTTAGCATTGCCTCTGCGCGGCGTAGTGCCCCTGGGTCATCTGCCATTGGATCTTCACTCCACACTACAAGGTCCGCAGAACTTCCAGAAACAAGCTCGGCCGTACCATCGCGTGGGTTACGAATTAGAGCCCGAACAAGCCGGGTCTGCGGAACTGTTTGCGATGTATTCCAGCCGCCAGCAGGGTAACCACTGACGTCTTGTCGAGTTAATGCTGTTGCTATCGTTGCCAACGGACGTAATTCATAGGTTGGGGCGTCAGACGCAAAACTTAGCAACGCTCCAGCGGTGACTAGGTCACTCCAGGCATGTGCGCGAGCCGCACGTTCGGTTCCGAGAATCTTATCTAAGTGGTAAATGTCATTCGAAAAGCGCGCTGCAGCAATTGCAACGTTCAGCCCCGCCGCTCGAGCGGCACCTTCTTCTTTGGGAAGAAGATCAAACCCAATGATCATTCCACCAGCGATACCACTTTTGGCGATGGTATCGAGGGCGATCTTGATGGCGCGGTCTCCTGATGCGTGTATGTGCAGAGGCAACCTGGCCTTATTGCTCGCAGCGATCGCTGCGGAGACGGCAGCGGCATTGGTTGGACCTCCGGCCGTTGTCTGGCCCTCGTAGGGAGTGGTAAGAGCTGCGAGCTTCGAAGCCAGGGGGCCGTCGAGTCGCAGGCCAACAGCCGTGACGCTAATCAAGGCGCTTTCTTGAACTTGCCGCTCAAGATTACTTCCTGGATACGCTAAAGCCGCTCGCGGCGTCTGGCGGATGTCGACACGCAAGGGCAGGAGACCGCGATATTCAAGCTCAAGAAGGGCTTCAACGGTTGTTGAGTCGACCGGCGGGGTTCCAGCCCGGGTGATTCCGCGACTCGCAGCATGCCGGACTCCCTCTCCGAGCCATATGGCACGTTCCGTGGCATCTCCGGCAAGTACCTTCGCTACGGCCTCCAAGTCAGATCCGGTGACAATACCGTTGGTTTGGTTGTCAGCCATGAGAATCATGGTGTGCGGGTCCACCGCGTTCATTACGCTGGGTAGAGACGCAATCCCGAGGCTGTTCAGCCATGCTGTCTGCCTATTGCGGTGCACTAGTAAAATGGGCCGCTCAGTAGTCACTGCATCGAGTGCACTATGGTCGGGAAGCATCGGCGTAGGCCAATCGTTCTCGTCCCATCCCCAACCAATGATCCACTCGCTGGTGGTATTCGTTCCAGCCGCGTTGCGAACCATCGCTTGTACTTCTTCAATGGTTGATGCGAGGCGGACGTCGAGCGAAGCTGAACTCCAGCGACCCAATGCCTCTAAGTCTATCCACGCGTCGTACGTTCCGGCTAGCACGCTGCTGCCTTCGAGGTTCATCTGTTGAGTGTACGGGCCAGCAAGCTGAAGAATCTCGTCGTTACTGCCGAGCGCGACGACTCTATCGCCGCGAATTGCCAAAGCTGGTAACGAGTCGTTGGAATCTCCAAGTGGGTAGATAACCCCGCTGGTCAGAATAAGATCGGGATCATTTGAAACCGGTGGCGCGCATGTCACAGAGGCAAGTATCCCCAACATCGTAATGGTGAGTGCACAAAACCTTTGCATGGCGGGAGTGTAGCAGGGGCAATGATATGGTTGTCTGCTTGATTGACAGTGCGTCGTGCCATCACTACTTTCTCTTTTATGCTTCGCATATACACTGTCGTGGCTGGCTTACTGGTCGCCCTTGCCTTGTTGCCGGCATCCGGCACAGCTCAGTTGTGGGATCCGTCGTCGGTGACAGCCCAAGAAATTGAGGGCGTCGCCACAAATTGGAACTTGGCGAGACCGGTACACTTCGACGAGTTGCGCACCTTACGCGCGTTCTTTGAACGCGTCGACGTGAGTGGTGTCGCGAAAGATCTTGCTCCACCGATGGTGGATAAGGAATACAGCATTGCCGGTGCTGCTGCCCGCCTGCCTCCCGAGTGGGAGGCGCCGTTTCTATTCGTCCAGGGGGCAATTGGATATGTACCCTACGACGGGAGTGTTCGGGGAGCGCGTGGAACACTCGAATCAGGGAGTGGCAACGCGATTGATCAAGCGCTTCTGCTAGCGGCCCTGCTAGAGGCACGTGGAGGAGAGACTCGTTTAGTGCGCGGCCGGTTGACGTGGTCGCAAACAGCACGACTAATGATGGGGACCAGTACGCCGAAGGCTCCTGAAGCTGGTGACCCATGGCCCCGTTGGTTGGAAGGTGCTGCCGATCACTGGTGGGTCCAAGCACGACGCAATGGAGAGTGGGTCGATCTTGATCCGTCGTTTGTTGATACTGTTGCTGGAGAGTACCTGGTCGCGCCATCTGAATGGCATGGTCAACTGCCGTCAGAACTAGAAACCAGTGTTCGGCTTGAGTTGCGCCATGGGGACCTCATAGTCACGGAAGTCAACTTGTCGGCGGCGAGGGTTGTCGGTGAAACGGTACTGCTCGGATTCACGCCCCGATCAAGAGACGCCGTAAAGCTATGGGAACTCTCAGAAACACTGGTGACCAGGCAACTTCAGGGGCTGAAACACATTGGTCTAAGGCTCGGATTATTGCCCCAGCCACCCCGCACTCCTGACGCGTCGAATCGGCTGGCCGTACCTGGGCCGATAGAGGTAGTTTCCAGGCCGTTGGGACCACTTCTTGTTTCCGGGCCTGCTAGCGACGAGCCCTCGACACCGCCACGTTCTAATCGTCCGGCGGCTTTTCAACGAATCTTTCTAGACCCAGAATCTGGTCCCTGGATATCTCGATTTGAGGTACCTGGACAGGTCCTCGAGGCTGGTCCCTTCGAGGAGGCAGGTCTTGATTCACTCTCGATTCGGATCACCGTTTCGGCGCCACTGGTACCGGCACAGGTCATGGAAGTGCCTTGGGGGGGTGGTTCGGAAGGGAGCTTGGCATTAGTGATCGGGGCCGGTCGAGTTTCGGATGGACGCCTCGCGGCCGGAGGCAAACTCCTTTATGCGGAACTTAACCGCTTAGCTGGGTTGGAGCAGACAGCTCGGAGTAGCATGCTGCCGCCGATTTCTTACTTCGATGCCGTTGAAACCCTCGATGCGGCAGCCCGTAGTGGCTGGGATGTATTCAAACAGCAAGTCCCGGGGGCGCTGGCCTGGGCTTTATTGCACAGTATGGATCGTGTTTCTGAGCAAAGCCCAGCCGCGCGCGTTGTGCGTCAAGGGCTACGGCTGGCGGCGGTGCGCTGGCGGCCCCCTGGGGATACGTATCCCGGTTCACTTGAGGTAATCGTAAACGATCCGGTGACAATTGGTCAGCTGAGCGGATTAGCTTCTGCCCCGGCTCTTCGAGCTGCCAATGGGCTCGTGCAGTCAGCGGTGTTAAGCCAGATGCTCAACCGCTTGGTCGAAAGAGCGCCGGAAACGGCATTTGACGTGACACTCCGCGCCATTGGGATGGGGCGAGGCCTTGCCGTTTTTGCTGCCGAGAACGAGCTGCCGACTACTTGGCCCGCTGCAGTGCGGGCCGAAGCAACTCTGGGACTGCGGGCCGGCTACAGGGTGATGGCTCCGCGAAGGTTTACAGATGACCATTCGGGATGGTGGCATGTTGGCGTTGTCGATGGGGAAATGGTGGGTTGGGTTCCGGGTGTTCAGAAGGCGCTTCAGGGCCGTGTGAAGGTTGGTTCAGTTGGTCGACTCATTAACCTTGAAAGGCTTCTGGCATCGTTAGCGTCGCTACATCGAGCGACACGATGGTTAATTGATCTCTCAGGCAGAGGGCCCATGGCGCTAGCATCGGTTCCATCGGCAGCTTGTGGATCGGCGGCGGTCGCTGCCGACGTGTTGGCGACAACCCTGACGTCACCCTTCCCATACCCCGACGTGCTATCCCTTTGTGGTCCCCGCTAATCGAGGCGACAGGTTCGAGAGTTCTACGCAGATTGCGGCTGTCGTTCGAACGCCGCGGTGTAACGCCTCCAACGGGATGCGCTCGTTCGGGGCATGGTGGTGCATGTCAGCGGGAGCGTACGGTACCAAGAGACTCGGGACACTGAGGGTTCGAGTAAATACATAGTCCGGAGTAGTTCCCCCAAGTCGGGGTTGTAGCAAGGGGCTGTGGCCCCATGACGCTTCGATGGCCCGTTGGACTGGGACGGCCAACGGGGTGTCAATGGGGGTCCACGACGGGGGTACGGCTGCTAGGAGGGATGCTTCAACGCCGCGCTGTTCGAGGAATCGCCGAAGTGAGGCATAGACCTTGTGGGGATCCTGATTAACAACGAGACGTACGTCAATCTTGGCACGAGCATGACGCGGTATCACGGTCTTGACACCCGGTCCACTGTAGCCGCTAGCAAGACCGGCAATGTTGAGGTTGGGTTCAAACATTAGGCGGGTCCAAGGTGGAGGCAAGGTTCCATCGACGGAAGCTTCTTCCTCAGTCCAGTTTGGATATGGAAGTTGCGCCGCGAGGCTACCTTCGGTGAAAGTTGGGCGTACGATGTCGTCGTAGAAACCGGGAATGGCGACTGAGCCGTCTTTGTTCCACATTGAGGCGAGGGCGCTCACGAGTTCATGAGTTGGCGCCGGCACGATTCCACCGCTGCTCCCTGAGTGCAGGTCCTGCGGAGCGCCACTGATAGTTGCATCCAGAAACAGCAATCCACGCACTCCGAAAATGATTAGGGGGTGTCCATCGGTATGGTATGGCCCATCGGCGGTAATCACGACATCACAAGACAACCGGCTCGCATTGGTCGTTACGAGGTCCTCAAGATGGGGGCTGCCGATCTCTTCCTCACCTTCGATTAGCAGTTTTACGCCGACTGGACAGCCCACGGTTTCTTTGAGCGCCTTTACGGCGGCGATATGACAGATGAACTGGCCTTTGTTGTCGCCAGCGCCGCGCCCAAACAGGGCATGATCGCGAATCGTGGGCTTGAATGGTGGAGTTACCCAGGCTTCCAGGGGCTCCACTGGTTGTACATCGTAGTGCCCATAGAACAACACAGTCGGACTGTTGTCTGGGGCCGTGATCTCCGCGAAGAGCGCGGGCGCCCCTGGACCTTCCCAGACCTCAACGCTAAAGCCAGCGTCTTTGCAGAATTCGGCGGTTACAGCGGCGGCGGTCCGGCAAGCTTCAGTGTGGCCAGCGATACTGGGTATCTCGACTAGTCTTGCAAGGTTCTCCACAACTTGTTTCTGGAGGCTCTCGACTCTGCAAAAAACTGACTTGAGATCGTCTTGGTTCATGATGCTGAGCTAATTAACACGACATCCAAGGGGCAACAAGTTGTTCGACGGTTAGAGAAAGTGATGGTAGACGACACTACAGAATATTTGTTCCTTACTGTTGCGTTGTCTTCTCGATAGAATCATATGCAAACAGAGCATCAATGAGATTTGACCGAGAATCGCCATGAAAAGAACAACGAACCGTAGGGACTTCCCAAGGCTGCTTTGTTTGGTTGCGGCAACGTTCGTACTGGTTAGCTTTGTAAGCTTCCCCAGTATTGGTCAGCCTGTCCAGGACTGGAAGGACGATGAGTACCCAACCACTGCCGGAGCAGCACTGCGATTCTATGAGGGCTGGACAGATAATTGGACCCACGGCCCGGCGGAGATGTTCCTGACCATTGAAGAGCGTGAGATTTGGGAGGGCCTGGAAGATACCCAGCAGCGCAAGGAGTTTATCAAATGGTTTTGGGACCGACGGGATCCCGACGGTAGGCAGGTCGGCAACAACTTCAAGGAAACGTTTTATGAAAACGTCGCCGAGTCGAATAGGAAGTACCGTGGCATCCCGAAGGGCTGGAGATCTGATCGTGGACGGGTCCACGTTATGTTTGGAGAATCAGGTTATGTCAGTCGCCGGGGTTCGCAGTCCCTCTTTGGCCGTTCTGGGGGGGAATTTGAGGTGTGGACCTATTATAACTTGGGGAGTAATCTTGCCTTCCGCGGGGTCACCGGTGAGTTCTTGGTGTACTTCATCGAGACAAGTATTGGCCGTTTCGAAATCTACGACTTTCAGTGGGGGCCGGGCGTCTGGGATCGTAATTTGCGTTGGGCGTTCGACTATACGATTGACGACAGCATAGTTGACCCGATCATGGAGTTTGAAACCGGTGAGTCGTCCGGGGCCTATGTACGAGAGATTATCGATGGGACGCTGTCGATCCAGATCCCTCTAGAAACCTGGGGCGAGGTTGGCAGGGGCAGCATGGTTTCAGTGCCGGTTCAGGTCAGGCTTAGCGATCTGCTGTTCCAGCCCGATGATGGCCAGTTTGTCGCCGCGCTTGAGACAAGCTTAACGGTGGGGCGGAGTGGCAGCACAGATGATTCTGTACAGGTATCGGAAATGTGGGAGATTCGTCTAGGGGAAGAGGAGTTGTTGGCGGTCGGCAATGGATCCCTTTTTTTCCCGGTCACGGTAGCGGCAGAACCTGGCACGTACCAGGCGAAGCTGAAGGTGTCGCACCCGCTCCCCGCTACGGAGGCCGAGTGGGATCAACTTGTAGAGGTTACTGCGGACCCAGCTATTGCGATTGTTGTCGGACATGCCTCCCTCCCATTAGATCTGTCCAACGATTCAGCCGTCGGTGTCTTAATCGCGGATGGGGTGCCCTTCGATAGCGGCGGACTACTGGTTATTGGAGCCTGGATGAACGGACTTAAACCCAATATTGAGGCGCTGGCTGTGCAACTTGAAACGGTCGACGGCGGGACGCTTGCCCTTAGTTTGGAGGAAGTCCACTGGTTAGGTGATATCGATGGTCCCTTACTCGTAAATGCTCGCATCCCTGAGGTTGACACCGGGGACTACCGGCTCCGTGTAGATTTCGGGGATGGTTTCGAAGCCACCACCGCGCCGGTCAAGGTGGCGCACTGATTGCTCCGTGCTAGCATCGGGGCGGTGTTCCGTCTCGCTTTCCTCCGGGTCCGGCTACCATGCGCTTGCATCGCGGACAGATCGAAGATATCGCTAACCGCGTCGTCCGCGGTCTCGCTAAGCGTGGATTCTTCGATGTTGAAAATGCGGATGAGACGGAGGCTCTCTTGCGGCAGGTAATTGCCGAAGAGCTGTGCGTAGAGGACAGGCTCGACGAGGAAGTTCGTACGTTAATGCGGGAGCATATGGATCGCATTCGCCGTGCCGACGTCGAACAGCATGAGATGTTCAAGGTTATCAAGGCGAGACTTGCCAAGGAACGCGAAATTATACTCTGACCATGCGCTTGTCACGCGGAAAGATTAATCATCTCTCGAAACTGGTCGTCGATGCTCTTGATGGCGATCCTGGCGTGCGTTTACAGAAGGACTTTAACGTTGTCCGCCTCGCGGTGGTGAGCATCATCACCGAAGAAGTTAAACGAGATTCAATGGTAGGCGAGCTTGCGCGTGAGAAGATTTCCTCCCAGAAGCGCGACTTCCCCGAGGGAGGGCGAGAGTGGGAGATTCTTTACAAACAGTACTACCAAGAGGAAACCGAAAAGCACCGCCCTCCGCGAGAGTGAGTCCTGTCGATTCCCGGGCTGCGGCCTTCGTTTTCTCTGTGTTCCTTTCACTATTGGCTGCCTCGCCCGCAGTTGCCCAAACCGTGTCAAAGGTAGATCCACGGGCTCTGTCCATGGGTGGCGGATACGTTGCCGTCGCCGATGGCTATGCTGCCCTTCAATGGAATCCTGCCGGCCTCTGGGTGTCTGGGCGAAAGGAGGCAGGATTGATGCTCGGCAACTTGCCGCTTGAAGTGGGTAGGTGGGTTGAATCCCTTCGAGTAGCAGGTGGCTTTTCTGATGAACTGACCGGCGAGGATGCTTCGGCGACGCTAATGTCCGATCGTTCAGGGCTCACTGAAGAGCGAGCTTTCGGTGTCTATGTCATCTCGGTACGTTTCGGGGCTGCGTTCCAGCAGATTACGTATGTCGACGAAATTTCTCGTTTTGTCGATGGTTCTGTCCACATAGAAACGGCGGCGTTACGTACACGCGAATATCAAATCAGTGCAGCGCATCCATTAATGCAAGGGCGCTTCGTTCTTGGCGGGAGCGCCAAGCTAGTTCAGGCCCAGGGTCGTTTAGCCGAGGTGCCTTTGGCTTCGTTACAGAGTACTGACCTGGCGTCTCGGGAACTCCTTAGCTTCGCCCGTAGCGGTGTGGTGGCATCGGAGGATACGGTACTGAGCGTTGACCTAGGTCTTTTGTTTATGGCTTCCTCCATGTTGCGCATTGGCGCGGTGGTGAAGAATTTTAATGCTCCGAAACTCGACAGTGGTACTGAGGAAATCCCAGCGTCCGCAGAGCAGTTCCGTTTGCCACGCCAGGTTCGTGTTGGCGGCATGTTTTTGCCCCATCCGCAATTCTCTCTTACCCTTGATCTTGACCTGGTGGCTGGTGTTTTCGTCCATGGTGCCCGGGAACGGCGAGAACTCGGTGGTGGCATACAGTGGAATGGGGACAGGATAGCGTTGCGGGGTGGCTTGTTGTTTGACTTAAAGGCAATTGAAAGGCGACCAATGTACACGTTTGGGTTCGGTTTGAGCGGTGAAACCCTGCGTGGCGACTTGGCGGGGAGGTGGACGCCTGGGCTTAATGGATTCGGTTGGATCGGGTCCTTGGCAGCCGAGTTTTAGGATGAGTTCCCGAACAATTGTTCGATCTTTGCTGGCACTACTCATCATCGGCGTCTTGGGGGTTGTGTGGACATCCTGGGAGGGGCGTCCCGCAATGGACGATGGCGATATCAGAGCGCCACGTCAGGGCATTGTTTCGAAAGCGAAGGCGCCCACTGCGACAACGATTGCCAGCGGATTGACGATCGGGGAGCTTAATGCCGACCATCGCGTACGCAAGTTTCGTGAGATCAACGGTGAGCGACGTGAAGTCGAGGAATTTTCGGGTAACGTCGGGATGGTGATCTATAAACACTCGGAGGAAGGGGAGAGTTCCCCCGAGGCTACTCGCCTTACGGCGCATTCGCTGACGGGAGTTCCCTACGAGGTCCCAGTCGAGGGTCAGCAGTTCGAAAGCATCGAGTTGCTCGCTGAGGAAGTCGCCGGGCCAGGGCCGCGGGCAGTAGTTTCCGCTTTGCTTCCGGGCGGCATCACGTTTAGCTCGGAGCGACTAAGGTATCGCGGCGGGAGATTGCTAACTGACGACGGCGTGTTGTTCAGTACCGGTGGGTTGGTGATCGAGTCGCGAACACTGCACTACGATCCGGATACGGGAATGGCTCAGCTATGGGGCGCGCACCCATCTTCGCAACATTTAGACGTAGAGGGGTTGGTCAGGGTGTGGAGTGATGCAAGCAATCAGACGGCCACCATGCTCAATCTTAGTGGCTCGTCCGGTGAGATGTTGTACGACAACGCCAGCTCGGAGTTGAGATTGCTCAACTCGCCTGCTTTATCGCTTCCGGAAGCGGAGCTTGCCGGGGCCGAGATCCTGATCGGTCTCGACAGGGAGGCAACTACCGTTCGTTCGATCACAGTCACTGGCAACGCCCGTGCGGTACTTCCAGAAGCGGAACTGGCGGGCACTCAAATATTCATGAATCTCAACGAAGAGGCCACCGAAGTTCGCTCTATTACGGCTTCAGGCAGCGCCCGCGCGGTGTGGCTAGCTGCCGGCGCAGCAGGAGAACACACTGCGTCTGGGGAGTTAATCGTGGTCGACATTGTCGATGGCGAAGCCACTGGCCTGCGGGTGGATTCAGATATGGACGTGAAGAGGCCTCTTTTTAAGTTGGGCGAAACCGGTGTCTTGGAGGCTGACAGCTTTGACTTGGCCTTGGGCGAAGTACCACGATTGCTGAGCGGGACTTGTGGTGACGTAGAAGGGTCAATCATAGCGTGTGGCAATGCCCATTTTTTCCCTTCGTCGCCGAATAGTGAATTGGTGCACATCTTCGCCGACGTGCTTGCAACTGGTACCGGCGGTACTGAGGAGCTGAATGCCGAAGGCAATGTTGAAATTCAGCTTGTTGGCAATGGTGAAGAGTCCCTGAGTTTTCGTGGACCCTCCGCCAGGTTTGCCTATGAGGACATCAACCAGCCGTGGCCGATGGGTGATACCAATGGCGTGTTGACAGGAGCGGAGTGGCCGGACGGTGTGCGGCACACTGGTGAAGGTCGAGACGTTAGTGCCAACAGCGGAGTGTACCAACCGGGAACGGGCGATTGGTTGTTAGGAGGTTTGCCACGCCCGCGGTTTCGTTCTGATGAGTTCGATGTCCAAGCTGGCCAGGTATGGCTTCGTGCTGCGGGAGGAGTGGATTTGGCCGGTGGTGTTAGTGCTCAACTCCGGGGAGAGGTTGTTCGGATGTTGGGGGCGCTTTTCGGCAACTCGACGAAAATCCAAGCATCGGCAGAATCGCTTCATGTCAGCGCTGCAAACGCACTGATCTTTAATGGAAATGCCAGTGTTTGGGAGGGAGACGGCGTCCGGCTTCTCCAGGCTGACCAGGTCCAAATTTTGCCTACGGCCAACGATTTGCAAGCTACGGGTACCGTGTTTGTCAGCCTGGCCAATCCGAGTGCAAACACAGAGGATGAGTCGGTTCTCAATAACGTGATTTTGACTGGCAATCGACTACTGGTTCAGGGATCGCCCACGATGCAATTGCGGCTTGCAGGTGAGGCCGTTGTCCAGGCGAAAGGAGAGGGTGGCCGAACGATCGGCGGCAATCTCTTGATTATTCGTTTCCTCGAAGATGGTGGGTGGGATTCAATGGAAGTTCGTACTCAAGTTGTGATGAGTGACCCGGCGGGAACAGGGCGTGGTGATCGCCTTGAGTACGATGTAGATACCGAGGAAGTCACCATCTACGCGACGCCTGTTGCCCCTGTAGGGGCTCCAGTTGTTCCAGCTATTCCGATGGCTTTTGGGGCACCGGCTACCTTTGTTAATGATCAGGGCATCGAAATTCGCGACCCTAAGGCTCTCCGCCTGCTATGGAATGCTGGCAATCTGTCGATTACTGCGATACAGAAAGGAACCACACAGATCGTCCGGCCTCGCCAGAGATAATCGAAAGGATCAGCCAGAGCATCTTTCTTCACTAGTGTCTTGTAGAGGGAGCAGGTCCCGATTTTCGAATATGTCAGTTCAACACGGTGAGGTTCAGCGGGACAATTTGTTAGTCGCCGGGAACGACTAGACCTGTCGATTGTCACCCGTAGAAGGGGTTGAGGAGGAGCATTATTTATTTAGCCTGAAAGATGTTTCTGGTCGCCCTGGAAGCCTCTCAAGATCCTAGAGATACTCAACGTCCAACATATGTTGGCATGGATCTTGAAAGGGGCCCTTGGTACGATGAGAAAATGTCTGACCGTCCTGCGGTAGTCTCTGATTTTCAACCCGACAAGAAGTCTCAGCCTACCACTATGTCCTCGGCCACCCGATTGGCTGTGGATTCCCTTGTAAAAGCGTATCGTGGCCGCCGAGTTGTGGATCACGTGAGTTTTGACATTGCAGAGGGCGAGGTCGTCGGGCTATTAGGACCTAACGGGGCCGGTAAAACGACCTCGTTCTATATGGTGGTTGGGTTGACGCGGCCCGATGCAGGCAGAGTGATGGTTGGCGACGCCGACGTCACCCATGAACCGATGTTTGTACGTGCGCGACGATACGGGATTTCGTACCTGCCCCAAGAGCCATCGGTGTTTCGTAGATTGACTGTTGCTCAGAACCTCATGGCTATCCTAGAGGGACTTGATTTCGATCGCTCTGAGCGCGTTGCTCGATGTGAAAGCTTACTGGAGGAGCTCGGCCTTCAGCATTTGGCCGGCAACGTGGCCTATACGCTCTCCGGTGGTGAGCGCCGTCGCGTCGAGATTGCCCGAGCATTGACCACTGAGCCGCGCTTCGTTTTGCTCGATGAACCCTTCACGGGAATCGATCCCATCGCTATTGCCGACATTCAGAAGATCATCAGCAGCTTGAAGAAGCGAGGTATCGGTGCCCTGATCACGGATCATAACGTACGTGAGACGCTACAAATTACTGATCGGGCTTACATCATTCGAAATGGCAAGATCTTTCGCTCGGGCACACCCGAGGATCTCGGAAGGGATCCGGAAACCCGCGAGATCTACCTAGGGCAGAACTTCCGGTTGGATTGACCGATGGCTCTCGAGCAAAAACTGGTCCTGCGTTTGCAGCAACGGTTGGTCATGACGCCGGCGTTGCAGATGGCGATCCGCCTTCTGCAGCTCAACAAGCTCGAACTTGAAAACGTTTTAGAGCAGGAGATGGTAGAGAACCCTATGCTCGAAGAGCGTGAGGGGTCCGAAGAATCTGTCGATGCAATAGTGCCACCGGACGAGGTTGGCATCGAAGGGCAAGAAAAGGGGGATACCGAGGAGTTTCTTCCAGAGGACGTTAACTCGTTCGACGAGATCAATATCGAAGCGTATTTCCAAGATTACTACGACGCCCAGCCCCGGACGGGTCCTGTGCAAGAACACCGGGACCAGCTGCAGCTCGAGAATATGCTAGCTGCTCGTCCAACGATGGAACAACAATTGCTATGGCAGCTGGGAATGAGCGATACGTCGCCGATGAAAATGGAAATCGGGCGGGCGATCATTGGAAACTTTGACGAAGAGGGTTATTTAACTGTCGACACTGATGAGTTAGCGGTACTGGGAGGTTGGCCAGTCGCCGCAGTTGAATCAACCCTGAAATGGGTACAAACATTCGACCCTCCCGGGGTGGCGGCGCGCAACCTGCGTGAGTGTCTGCTTCTGCAACTTGAGCATCTCGATGCTTCTCAGACACTTGCGTATCGGATCGTCGAGAAACATCTAGACTTGCTAATCGATCGTGCACACAGTGATATTGGCCGGCGTTGCCGCGTTAATTTGGCTGAGGTTGAATCGGCGGTAGCGCTTATTCGGAGTCTCAACCCGAAACCGGGGGCTGTGTACGCAACCGAACCCTCGCGGTATATCGTCCCGGACGTCACGGTTATTAAGGATGCGGGTACTTATCGTGTCGTGCTTAACGAAGACGGTTTGCCGAAGCTGCGTATCTCGCGCTTGTATCGTCATATGCTTCGATCGGGCGGGGAGGTGCCCAAGGAAACCTCGGACTACTTGTATACCAAGCTCAAGTCGGCTCTCTGGCTAATTAAATCGTTCGGCCAGCGTCAACGAACCATACAGTTGGTTGCTGAAAGTATCGTCAAGCATCAAGTAGCATTTTTGGACGATGGTTTGGCCAAGCTGAGGCCGTTGGTTCTTAGGGACGTTGCCGATGATATTGAGATGCACGTGTCTACGGTCTCTAGGGTAGTTAACGGAAAGTTCATGAGCACGCCTCAGGGTATTCTGGAAATGAGGTTTTTTTTCCACAGCTCCATTGGACACAGCAATGGGTTGGATGTCTCATCGGTTTCAGTGAAGGAAAACATTCGCAAGCTGATAGCTACGGAGGATGCACGCAAGCCTCTTTCTGACGCCCGCATTGCCACCGCGTTAACGGAGGGCGGCTTGCAAATTGCCCGGCGTACAGTTGCTAAGTACCGGGAGCAGATGCAGATAGGTGCCTCTAAGTTCCGGCGGGCACCGCGATGACCGATTCAGGCGGTATTTCATGCCGGTAACTGCCGAATAAAACGAAGGCGATCTCGAATAGTGGGACGATCAACTTCTCTTGTAGTGGTTTCAGGCCTTGCCGGGGCAGGTAAAAGTGCAGCGCTCAATAGCCTCGAAGATCTTGGCTATTACTGTGTTGACAATTTACCGCCGGCGTTGATATCTAAGTTCGCCGACCTGTGTGAAAAGACTGGAAGTACTGTCGATCGGGCCGCGCTGGTCGTCGACGCGCGAACGCATGGCTTTCTTGGCAAGTTTGCCCAAGCTTATAAAAATCTCGAAGCTCGATTGGGATCTGTCGAGCTCGCCTTTTTTGATGCCGACGACTCCGTATTGCAGCAGAGATATTCTGAAACTCGTCGGCCACACCCCCTGGCGGGTGACGACGATATTCTGACCGCGATACGCAAGGAGCGTAAGTTGCTTGAGCCGATTCGGCATCTCTCCACAAGGGTCATCGACACAAGCAATTTCACGCCCCACGATCTGCGCGAGTTTCTTTTTAAGCTATACGGTTCGGCCAGCGATGAGCGAGCGACGATTCGGGTAGTTAGCTTCGCTTTCCGTTCTGGTTTGCCCAAGAATGCCGACCTTGTGTTTGATGTTCGATTTTTACCGAACCCGAACTACATACCGGCCCTTAAGCTGTTGAGCGGAATCGACAGGCCAGTTTCGCAATATGTAGAATCGCGGGCGGAAACGAGTGAATTCCTTGATCATGTAGAGAATCTGTTGCGCTTTGTCGTGCCACGGTTAGGAGCTCAAGGACGGGCCTACATGACAATCGCGTTCGGGTGTACGGGGGGACATCACCGTTCGGTTGTGATCGCATCGCGTGTCGCCCGCGACCTTGAGGCTATGGGCTATTCTGTCACGCTGTTGCATAGGGAACTGATACGTGAAATTGAGAAGCCAGCAACAGTTGAGGAGGTGTAATGGTGGGCGCAGTAATTGTCACGCACGGATTGTTGGCTCGAGAACTGCTTGACGAAGCCAAACGAATCGTGGGCCGAACAAAAGGAATCTGTCCATTTCTATCAGCTGGCTGTTGGTTGTGCGAGTGACGCGGTGGTAAATCTGCATGAATCGCTCCGCCCGGCGGTGATACGTATTCTCCGGCACATTGTCGAAATCGCGCGAAGGAAAGGAATCCCGGTTAGCATGTGCGGGGGAATGGCGGCATTCTCTGATTGGGCTGAATTGACAATGAATAACCCAGGCGAACTGACCTGATAGGAAGTTGGATGAAACGCGTTGAAAAACCCTGGGGTTACGAGTTGATATTTGCCGACAACGATAAGTACGTAGGCAAGATTCTTCATATTGATGAAGGAGAGCAGCTTAGCCTGCAGTACCATGAGATCAAAGATGAAACAATTTACGTTTTCTCTGGACAGCTTGAGCTCGAGTTGCAAGAGGGTGATGGACTTGTAGCGCACGTGATGAACCCCGGAGAGTGTCTTCATATCCCACCTCGCACCGTGCACCGAATGCGTGCGATTATCACGTGTGACATTTTTGAAGTTTCCACTCCCCACCTCGATGACGTTGTTCGTATGGAGGACCGTTACGGGCGCGTAAAGTAAATCCTCGCAGGAGGTCTAATATGGGTTTTCGATGGAGTCGTAGAGGGATCTTGCAAGCCGGGGCAGCTGTTAGCCTCGGTGTTTTCGGTGGTAAGCATGCGTTGGCTTCACCTGCCTTCCACACAAACCGTTCCCAGGGCACGCGCCCGCTAGTGATTTCGAGCGGTAACGGTTTGGAAGCGTGCGCCAAGGCGATGGAGATGCTCCAGGCGGGCGAGGACACTCTCGATGCGGTAATCGCAGGAGTCAATATTGTTGAAGAGGATCCCAACGACATGAGTGTTGGCTACGGCGGACTTCCAAATGAATCTGGCGCCGTACAACTTGATTCGTCAGTGATGCACGGTCCAACCCGCAATGGCGGTGCAGTTGCCTCGATCGAAGGCATCAAAAATCCGTCTAAGGTGGCGAAGGTAGTTATGGAACGGACCGACCACGTTCTCATAGTGGGGCAAGGTGCTCAAGACTTGGCTAAGGCACATGGCTTCCAGGTGGAAAATTTGCTGACTAATCGAGCACGCGAACGTTGGTTGCAGTGGAGGGAAAACATGTCTGATCGCGACGACTGGTTGCCGGCTCAACGAGTGGGAGATGGGCGTGGCGGACTCGACCCAACAGCGGACCACGGTGCGGTAGATGAATTCGACCCCTTTTTCCGCTACCACGGGACCATTAACTGTAACTGTGTCAACGCTGACGGTGATATCTCTGGGGTTACTACTACTAGTGGCCTGAGTTGGAAGATTCCAGGGCGAGTTGGGGATTCGCCAATTCTCGGTGCTGGTCTTTATGTGGACAATGATGTCGGTGCCGCGGGATCAACAGGTCGCGGTGAGGCCAACTTGCTGGACTGTTGCTCGTTTCTTGCAGTTGAGTTCATGCGTCAGGGAATGCACCCGAAAGACGCATGCCTCGCGGTAATGAGACGGGTAGCAGCAAAGACGGTAGACGCACGTTTATTGCGCGAAGACGGAACACCCAATTTCTCCCTTAATTTCTACGCCCTGAACAAAGCTGGGGAGTACGGCGGAGCCAACTTCCGCCCCTCACGATTTGTCGTAAACGATGGTGGAGAGAGCCGTCGCGAAGACTCCGCCTATCTTTGGGAGCGGGATCAATAGGTAGAGGGACAATAGGGAGCGGGACCAACGAAAGTCTTTGTGTCAAAGATCTAACCGCCGTCGAATCCAAGTCAGCGATGCTAGGATAATTAGCAACGGTATCTATTTGTTAGGTTGTAAGGCGCTGTCCAGCCCCGGCGCTGTGGAATTTGAGCCCACGACTGTTTGATAGTCGTGACAAAAGAAGGGGTTGAGACGATGAGCGACAACCAGAGCTTCTACGAGATCCAGTTGAGCACGCCACACCTCGTGCTGGCATTCTTAGGAGCCACCGTTGTCGGTGTGACGGTCTTTTGGTTAGGAATAGTGGTGGGGCGCGGGCAGACGGAGCCAAATGGTGTAGACGAATGGCAGGCCGTGGTATCCGCTGAAGATGCCGCAGAAGAACCCTATGACTTCTACGACGCTGTCAATGAGCCGACGGTACAGCCGCAGGTGCCGGGAGAGTCACTGGTGCCAGTGGCTGAGCAAGAAGGCCCCGCAAGTGAGCCGAGATCCGAATCCGCCGATCCGGTTGATGAAAAGAGTGCGGCGGTAGCAGTTGAAAGTCCCGCCGGGTCAACAGAGACAGATTCTTTGTTGCCGAACGGTTGGATAGTGCAGGTGCGGTCGACACCGGTGAAAACAGATGCCGATTCGCTGCAGTCGGCACTGGCGGAGTCGGGCTTGCCAGCATTCGTCGTTTCGACTGAGGTTTCCGGAGAGACATATTATCGGGTCCGAGTGGGTCCGTATCGCTCGAAGGAAGAAGCGGACATTATTGAGGTGAAGCTGCTAGCCCGTTCTGACGTGGATACTACCTGGGTGACAGAAGGCTGAGTAAACGTCTGACTCGCGCCTGGGATTTCAGCGTGCTTTCTGCACGTTACGGTTGGGTTCCGGCTGTGGTAACTGGTCTGGGTTTGGCTCTGGCATTCCCGTACCCGGGGCTCCATTTCCTGGTTTGGGTGGCGCTTGTTCCCGTGATTATTGCTTCAGCCAACGCTAGTGCGTGGCGTCGCTGGTGCACAGGTTTCGTGGCTGGCTTCGTATGGCGTATCGGGTCGTTGTATTGGGTGGCCCATGTGATGATTACCTATAGTGGCATGTCGGCTCCGGTCGGCGTGGTGGTTACTGGCCTACTTGCTGCCTGGATGGCATTAAGCACAGGGCTAGTTGTCCTCGTCGTGCCGATCGCGGTCCGGCATGGTGTCATTGGGGCCGCAGTGTTTGCTTCCGGATGGGTGTCGCTCGAGTATATGCAGGCGATCCTGCCGTTTGGCTTCCCTTGGTCTCTCTTAGGCTACGCAGCCGGGGGCTCAATTGTCATGATGCAGGCTGCTGACCTTGCTGGGGTTTGGGGACTCAGCTTCGCAGCGGTCTTCGTGAACGTCGCGATTGCGCAGCGCATCATACTCGGTAGCCGCGCTCGATCTTCTACTGTTGCCGCGGTTGTTTTGGTGATTGCCATAGCAGGATACGGTGCCGCCCACCTTGCAGTAGCTCCATCAACCGGGAATGTACATGAACTGGAGACGCAAGGGCTGCGGATCGCGGCTGTTCAGGGCAATGTGGAACAGGGGCGGATCTGGGATGCTAATGAACGCCAGTCGATCCTCGCGAATCACTTGGCCATGACCCTTGAGGCGGTTAGTCGTGGGGCCGATCTGGTCATGTGGTCGGAATCTTCAGTTCCGCTTAGAGGTGGGCTCGAGGCGGATCCCTCGACACATGCGATGCTGGCCCAGGTTGCGCGCCTATATGAGACTACGTTGGTGGTTGGTAGTCCCCACTATGAAAGTTTGCCTTCCGGGGAGTGGAAGGGCACGAACGCTTCTTTTCTGGTGGACGCGGTGGGGGAGTGGACGATGCGCTACGACAAGGTCCACCTGGTTCCCTGGGGAGAGTACGTCCCGGTGAGCTGGTTGTTTCGTTTTGCCACCCCGTTGGTCGACGCTGTCGGAAGTTTTCATCATGGGAAAGTGGAACAAGAACTATTCGCGGATTCCGGTGGCGGGATCCCACCGTTTGCGATGGCTATTTGTTACGAAGTCGTGTTTCCAAATCACATGAGACGCCAGGTAGCTCGTGGTGCTAAGTTCTTAGCAACAATCACTAATGATGCATGGTTTGGTGACACGAGTGCGCCGTATCAGCATTTCTCGATGGCAAAATTGCGCGCCGTCGAAACTCGCCGTTACCTGGTCCGGGCCGCGAACACAGGAATTTCCGGGTTTGTAGACCCCTGGGGGCGGGTCCTCGAGTCCACGGAAGTCAACCAGTCCGCTTTGTTGCTCGGGGAAGTTTGGCCCTCAGACCAAGCCACACTGTATGTTGCGATCGGTGACGCGTTGCCGTTGCTTTGTGTAGTCTTCTCGTTGGGTGGTGTCGTCTTCTACAGACGGCGCTCACCTTCACCGCTGGATTCGATAGCCAAGCTAACCGACGAAGATGGAATAGAAAGATGATCGACGACCTGAGAAGACAAATCGAAGAGCTTCAGTCTCGTTACGCTAGCCTGGGAGGCTATCTTTGACTCTTCCGGCGCTAAAGAAAGACTTGCAGAGATCGAGGCGAAGATGGCGGACCCTGCTTTCTGGGAAGACGGGGGTGATACTGAGTTGCAGCGAGAGCGAACCGGTCTAGAGCAGCGGCTGGCTGAAGGTGCTCGTCTTGTGGCCACGTTCGATGATACTGACGCAATGCTCGAGTTGGCTGAAGAGGGGGAGCACGAGGCGATTACACTGTTGCAGAAAACTATCGCGGACCTCAGTTCCGATCTTGACAGCCAGGAGACCCAGCATCTTTTGGGTACTACAGACGACTTGCGCCCGGCTCTGCTAGAGGTACATTCCGGGGCTGGTGGTACTGAATCGCAAGATTGGGTCGCGATTCTTCTTCGGATGTACACAAGGTGGGCTGAATCGCGTGGTTACGTCGTTGAGGTCCTCGATGAGTCACCCGGAGAAGAGGCTGGGCTTAAAAGCGCCACGCTTCGTGTCGAGGGCGAGTTTGCCTTCGGATACATGAAGGGAGAGACAGGCGTCCATCGACTCGTGAGAATTTCACCATTTGATGCTAGCAGTCGGCGCCACACATCGTTTGCTTCAGTGATGGTTTCACCAGAGATCGACGACCAAATCGAAGTCGATATAGACGAGAAAGACCTTCGTATTGATACTTATCGTTCCAGTGGTGCTGGCGGGCAGCATGTCAACGTCACTGATTCGGCAGTGCGCATTACTCATCTTCCTAGTGGGGTTGTTGTGCAATGCCAAGCGGAACGTTCCCAGCACCGCAATCGGGCTATGGCGATGAAGGTGCTGCAAAGTCGTTTGTACGAGCTTGAGCGACAGAAGCAGGCCGATCGTATTGTGGAGCGTCAAGGCGAGAAGAAGGAAATCGGGTGGGGTTCGCAAATCCGATCCTATGTGTTGCAGCCCTACCAAATGGCCAAAGACCATCGAACCGGCCTGGAAATTGGCAACGTCACCGGTGTTTTAGATGGTCAACTTGATCCCTTTGCGGAGGCGTATCTAAAATGGGCTGCCGACGGAACTAGCGCCACTGCAGAGATTGAATAAATAAACTTTCGCTGGGTGAGGGGGATTGGGTCATTGGGAAGAAGCGGTCCTGGACCGGTGCCAGGGTTGGTATCAGGCTATCTTCCACGACCCCTGATGTCGTCGACAAAGTATGCCTGTTGATACGGATTCATTGCCAGGATTCGCGCTTCCTCAACACCGCAGGCGCGTGCCGGGCCGGTGCCTTCCATAAAGGCAACCACTACTGATGGTCCGCATGCTTCACTCGACAACAGACCGGTGCGGGCATCGACAGTGCGGAGAACAACGCCCACGGGCAACTCAAAGCCCCTGGGCTCGAGACCTTCGCTCGCTGCTCGCATGACCTCCATCCAAATTGGTAGGGCGGTATTGGCGCCTTCTCGGCCAGGGCCGATCGGTTGCTTCGTGTCGTTGCCGACCCAGACCCCGATGGTGTGATACGGCGAGTATCCGATGAACCACGCGTCCGAATAGTTGTCGGTAGTACCTGTCTTGCCAGCCAATGGCATGCCAAGTTCACTCACGAGGAAACGCGCCCTTCGGCCGCTACCACCTTGTGTGCCTCGGTCAAACGTGTACGCGATTACGTTCGTGAGCATCTGACTCATCAAGAAAGCGACGTCTGCATCCATTACCTGTTCGGATTGTCTTTGGGTTTGAGATCGAGGTCGTCCCTTGCGATCGACAACTGAGACGACGCGGTGTGGCTCCACCCGTACCCCACCATTGGCAAACACTGCGTAAGCGCGCGTCATCTGCCACAGTGAGACATCGACGACGCCAAGAGCCAAGGACAAGTAAGGCTGCAAGTTGGCCGTGATGCCTAGATCACGCGCCAACGCAATGATGTTTCCTGCTCCCACTTGTTCCTGGACCGCAACCGCGACGACGTTACGTGATCGTGCTAGCGCCTCCGTTATGGTCGTGATTCCCACATAGGCATCATTGTGGTTACGGGGCTGGTAAGGTTGTCCGCTGTCATCCTCGAAAGCTTGAGGCATATCGACTACTAGGTTGCTGGCTGTCCAACCATGGAGCAGTGCAGCCGCATAAACAAACGGTTTAAATGCTGACCCGGTTTGCCGAACTGCCTGGCGAGCACGATTAAATTCACTTTCCGAGAACCTCCGACCTCCGACCTCCGCCTTGATCTCGCCCGAGTAGTTCTCGAACACGAGTACTGCGCCTTCTAACTCGGGCTCCTGGTCGAGTTCAACACTGAGGGTGCCGTCATCGTGTACTTCGGTTACATGTACGGAGATAAGATCCCCGGGTCGAATCAGGCGCTCCAGGCGCACATTTTCCACCCGGTCGAAAGCAGTCCAGGCGGCGCCTTCTGGTGCGATCTCGGCGGTATAAGGTCCGACGCGCAGCTGTACTTGCTCTCGACCTGAATCCAGGGCAACCGCCGGGACATAGTCCCCAGCCTCGATCGGCCGGTCCCAGCGTTGCTCGGTATGGTCGGCTATGTCTATCTTCTCTTCAAGAAGGTTGCGCTTCGAGCCGTGCCATCCTTGAGTTTTGTCGACCGCGCGCAGTCCGGAATCAAGAGCCTGCTCGGCTGCTGCCTGCAAGCGAGAATCCAGTGTCGTGTACACTCGCAGACCCGATTCATACAGAGTCGTACCGGGGTAGTCTTCGATCAGGCTTCGACGTATCTCCTCAGTAAAATAGGCGCCTAGCTCCTCGCTGCGATCGTCGCGTTCTGCAAGATCAAGTGGTTCATTGCGCGCCTGTTCACGTTCTTCCTTGCTGATGTAGCCTTCGGCTAGCATGCGGCCGAGCACGAGGTCCCGGCGCTGGATTGCACGCTCTTGATTCCGGTCGAGTGGATAGTAATCGTTGGGCCGCTGGACGATTCCGACAAGTAGAGCACACTCTGCCAAGGTGAGCTCATTGAGCTCGTCATCGAAGTAAAATTCGGCAGCTGCCCCGAATCCGTAGGCGTCATGTCCCATAAAAATCTGGTTCATGTAGAGCTCAAGGATGCGCTCCTTAGAAAAATAACGCTCAGTCTGTAGCGCGTAGTAAAAGGCTTCGATGAGCTTACGAATGACTGTCTTCTCGGGACTGGACCAGCCGAGGCCACGGGCAAGTTGCATCGTGATCGTGCTGGCACCGCGCTTCCCAAATCCACGCGTGATGTTGTCGCGCACTGCTCCCAGTACACCAATCGGATCGACGCCCACGTGCCAGAAAAAGCGACTGTCTTCTACGGCAAGTAGCGCATTGCGGAGTTCTTCGGGGATATCCTGATAAGGAATCATTTTGCGACGTTCCACTGCTTCTAGCTCGGCGTAGGGTTGTCCCTCGTCGTCGTAGAGGGTCACCTGCATACTTGGTACGTATTCCTCAAGTACACGCACTTGTGATGCGTCGGGCAAGTAAACGATCGCAATGCCGATTGCCGCGCCTAAGACGGTGACAAGTACCATGGCCAAGAAAACATTGCGTGGCCTTACCAGGAATTGCGCGGTACGGTGAACGAACGGAGTCCTGTCCTCCAGCAGCGGTTTCTTGGCCGCTTCGGCCGGTAGTTCTGCGTCGAGTGTTTTCCTTGTCGAAGAGGACATCGAAACCCATGTTAGCATTTGGTCGGCAGAGGCTGTCGATCGTTCAGCCCTATTGCGATGCCGACTTGACAGCTATCCGGCACCATTGTTCTATCAACGTTTAGCACTCGATGGGCAGGAGTGCTAAACGGGCGAGTTCGATTCAAGATGACCAAAGACCTTACCCAACGAGGCGCTGCGGTATTGGATGTAGTGGTCCGCCATTTCATTGCCACCGGGCAGCCGGCTGGGTCGGTTACCGTGGCAGGTCTACTTGCGGAGAAAATTAGCTCGGCGACGGTTCGTAATGTGATGGCGGAGTTCGCTAAGCAGGGATACCTAACCCAACCACACACTTCTGCTGGCCGTATGCCGACAGCGCGTGGATACGTGGCCTATGTCAAGCACTTGATGCGTCATGGGGACCTGCAGCGAGTCGACGAGCGCCGGATTAGAGAGCGGTTGGACGAGGCGCAACCAGAACTCAATGCACTGTTGCAGCGTGCGTGCTCGGTGCTCTCTGAAATGACTCACCATGTTGGAGTTGTATTGGTCCCGCCACCGGCAGAAGCAGATATCCACCACGTCGAGCTCGTACGCCTTGGTCCCGATCGTGTGTCGATCGTCTTTGTGACCTCTGTTGGTATGGTGCACACGCGCACGATCATGTTTGAAGAAGAGCTGGGCGAGCAAGCCCTTGAAGCAGCGGCAGACTTTATCCGCCATCGCTTTGCCGGCCAAACGTTGAGGCACTTACGGGAGAGTATCGGCGATACTTCCAGATCCACATCGTCGCATCCCGAGGCGATCGCAGTGCGCCTCGTGAGGCGGTCGCTGGGTGACGCAATCTATCAGCCAGCCATGTATGTCGAGGGCGCGTTTCACTTACTTGACAGTCCCGAGCTAGCTGAACGGGCGACCTTTCCGGAGATTTTCGCGGCGTTCGAGGAGCGCAGCTAGCTAAGCCGAGTGCTCGCTGGGTGTGGAACGGAGTTGGGTGTACGAGTATTGATCGGCCGTGCCGGATTGCCGGCCTCGTTGGGTGGGTGTGCCTTAGTTGCCGCTGGCTATCGTTTTGGTCCGAGGCCTGTCGGGGCTCTCGGAGTACTAGGGCCGGCTCGTATGCATTACGAACGGACAATTCCTATGGTCACAACGATGGCCCGGGTGACCAGCGACATGGCCACGAAACTGTGCGCCTGAACGTTTCCAAAGCGTAGCTGGAAAAGTCAGCCGCGCCTTCGATATTCGACGGGGACCGAGCTTTGAACGATAACAAACACGAAAATGAGGAACACGATGACTTGGCTGCCGAGGCGTCGGTGAGCGAAGCTGACGTGTCCACCAATGACCTAGAGGAACAGCTTGAGCTTGCCAAAACTGAAATTGAACGCCTGGCGGACCAGTCGCTCCGACGCCAGGCAGAATTGGTCAACTATCGGCGTCGCGTCCAGAGAGAGCAAGCCGAGATGGCCACCGTCGCACAGGTTGCGTTACTAGGAGGACTCGTCCCAGTTATCGATGACCTCGAGCGCGCTGTAGAAACGATGTCGAAAGACGAAGATACGTATCACGAGGGAATGCAGATCATCCTCCGTAGCGTGCAAAAAGTCCTTGAGAAAATTGGGGTGGAACGCATTGAGCCAGAGGGCGAGGTGTTCAATCCGCGCTATCACGAAGCAATTGCTCGGCATGAGACCAACGAAGTTCCTGAAGGACAGGTTCTTGAAGTTTATCAGCCAGGTTACAGGCTCAACGATCGCTTAATTCGTCCGGCTTCCGTGGTTGTGTCATTTTGGGGCGTGGCCGCTGAAGGCGATATCTGTGAGGATGGCCCCAGTGAGATAACGGAGGTTGACACCGGCGTGCTGGCCGAGGAAAACGAAGCCAGCGATGGGTGAGCGCGACTTCTATCAGGTTCTAGGCGTCGACCGCAGGGCGTCAAAAGACGAGATTAAGCGCGCCTACCGGAAGGCGGCGTTGAAATACCACCCCGACCGAAACCCTGGTGACGCGGCAGCGGAAGAGTGCTTCAAAGAGGCGGCGGAGGCGTACTCGATACTCGGAGAAGAGGAAAAGCGCTCCAATTACGACCGTTTTGGTGAGGCGGGATTGCGTGGTGGCCAAACGTTTAACGCTGACACCTTTGCTGATTTCTCTGACATTCTCGGGGACCTATTTGGTTTTGGTGGTGTTTTTGGAGGGATGGGCCGTTCACAGCGGGCGAACGCCGGACAGGGGACTAGCCTACGAGTCCAACTCGACATCGAACTCCCTGAGGCAGTTAGTGGGGTGGAGAAGGCCATTTCCCTCCAGCGCTACGTTGCCTGCGAAACTTGTCGGCAGAGCGGTTCAGAAAGTGGGACAGTCCCAACTGTGTGCGCTCACTGTGGAGGCAACGGCGCAGTGCAACAGCGGCACGGTTTCCTGGCGATCGCCCGTCCGTGCGCCGCTTGCAGCGGTACCGGTCGCACCGTCTCTGATCCTTGTCAGATTTGCCGCGGAGAGGGACGAGTTGCGGATAATAGCGAGCTCTCGATTCGTGTCCCGGCGGGTGTCGATACGGGCTCCAGGCTTTTGTTGCGTGGTGAAGGGTCAGTGGGATTGCGTGGCGCAGTGGCTGGGGATCTTGAGGTGTTGATTGCCGTGGGAGAGCATCCGGTGTTCGCTCGTCGTGGCAAGGACCTTTTTACACGGGTGGCGGTATCCTTCCCCATGGCGGCGCTTGGAGGTACGGTCGACGTTCCAACCCTCGATCGGGAATCGGCCAGACTCTCTATTCCGGCAGGTGTTCAAGGTGGCGAGGTGTTCGAGATTCGGGGGAGGGGGATGCCGCCGGTGAATGGTGGTAGTCGCGGAAGCCTTCGGGTGGCAGTTCAAGTGGTCACGCCTTCAAGACTTAGCGCCGAACAACGGGCTCTCTTGGAACAGCTTCATGAGATCACGGAGGAGCCGGAACTGAAGGATGAGGCGGAGAGCTGGTGGGACCATCTTCTTAACCTCGTTAGCTGACCGGAAACCTTGTGAAGCACCGATTCTGCATGAATTCTGTCAAACTGGATGCCGATGGGCATATTGACCTCAGCACCATCCGCCAGCATCTTGAAGTCGTCCGAGTAGGCTTGGGAGATGTTGTATATCTGTTCGACGGTCGTGGTACGGAAGTCGAGGCGGAGATTAGTGTATTTGATGGTCGTGCAGCGTTGGCTTCCGTACGCAAGCAGGTCACGAGCGACACGGAGTCACCTCTTGAGTGCTGGCTAATACAAGCGATACCCGTACGAATTGTTCGGATGGATACCATCGTTCGTCAGGTTACCGAGCTTGGGGTTTATCGTGTTGTACCGGTGTTTGCGGAGCGGAGCCAGCAAGCGAACGCGAAACCTGCCGCCACGAGACGCCGTGCCGATCGGTGGGGCCGGATTGCCGAGGCTGCAGCAGAACAAAGCTGCCGGACGCATGTCCCTGAAATCGATGCACCTTGTGCCTTTGACGACTTAGACTGGGAATGTTTCCCTCGGCCGATGTTTATCGCCGAACCTGGGAAGTCTCCGGTGCCCCGGGTTCCGGTAACAAGTGCAGTCAGCTTGCTTATTGGTCCCGAGGGCGGATGGGTGGAACGAGAAATTAGCGCCGCACTTTCTTCCGGAGCGCAGCCGTTTGGTTTAGGCTCAAGGGTGTTACGTGCCGACACGGCAGGCGTGGTTGCGATGACCGTCTTTCAGTCATTATGGGGTGACTTGAATTGAATTTCGGTTGACTCGGTACTCGGCAGGTCAGTGCGCGTGTGGCCGGCTTGCGGCACGCGAAGATTTTGGTTGATCGTCAGTATTGTGAACGGTGCCCCTGCCGGTGATCTGGCGAAAGTCTTTCCCGTGCATTGGAACTTTGCGGCACATCTCATATAAGCGGCTACGGGCATACGGGCCGATACGTTCGGCTAGCGTTGGTATCGATGCATCGGCGTCGTCATCTTCGTAGTTAGTGGTGATCAGCGTGACCCTCTCCCGTTTATAGCGATCATTGAGAATCTGCGTGACGGTGTCGCGAACCCAATCGGTCGGTCGCCGCGTCCCCAGTTCATCGAGAAGCAAGATATCTGCGTGAAGGACCGGATGAAGGATTTCCAGTTCCGAGGTTTCGGACACTGGGTTGTATGAGTTCTGGATTGATCGTAAAAGGTCCCGATAGTCAACAAACCTGCCCGTGACTCCGCAGCTGGTGACGAGTTCGCGAAGAACGGCAACTGCCAAGTGTGTTTTCCCGACTCCAGAGGGACCTTGGAACAGCAGGCCAGGATCCTTCTGGTCCGGGTACGCTTTGGCGAATTTCTCGGCAGTCAGCTGGGCTTCCTCAAGAGTGCCGTCAATGCCACTGTAGAGAGAGAAGTTGCTGAGTTCGACTCTTTGATAGCGTGATGGAATCAGAGAATTCTTGAGGCGTCGCTCGACATCCTGGCTCGCGTAGCAAGAGCAACGTCGTAGCGTGGCGCCAGGATCCTCTGCGTCCGTTGTGACCCAACCAGTCCCTGCACACCTCGGGCAGGAAGTGGACTTTTTCAATGGAGTTGTCAGAGGGGTGGTCACAAGCTGCTCGTTTTATCAGCATCACCGGTGGTTTGTTCGTCCGATGAGCGAACAGTGATTCGGGTCGTTCGCTCGAGAACCATCAGGGGTCCTCGCTCGATCCGGACCAGTGCCTGTTCAAAACGGCCCTTTAGCTTACTCTCATTTTTCAGGAGTTCGTCCCGTACATAAGTCATCAACGAACCGACTTCTTCCTGCAGACGTGACATATTTTCGCGCATATTTAGAATGACCTCGACCCCGGCCAGGTTGACACCAAGATCACGAGTAAGAGTAAGAATAAGCTCGAGGCGTTCCAGGTCCAAGGCGGAGTAAAGCCGGGTGTTACCCTCCGAGCGATTCGGCCGGAGCAATCCCTCGCGCTCGTACATTCGCAGTGTCTGTGGGTGAATGTCGTAGAGTTCCGCCACGGCGCTGATCATGTACATTCCGTGGCGTGGCCGGTCCCCGATTCTCATCGGTTCACGGTAGCACGTTGATTCCGATCTCGGACCGGCGCTGCTGTACGGTTACCAAACTCCCGAATGAGACGTCGCGCATCTTCATCGACGGTATCAGGGAGCCAAAGATCTATGACCGCAATCAGGTCACCACTGCGACCGTTGGTCATTTCGAGCCCACGCCCACGAACGCGCAACTGATCACCGCCGCGGGTTCCCGGAGGAACACGAAGTAAGGCAACTGAGCCATCGATCGTTGACAACTCTATGCGGGCTCCAAGTATGGCTTCAGGCACTGTAATTGGCACCGAGGTGATTAGGTGTGGGCCTCTACGTTGAAAGCGTGGATCGTTATGCACGCTGACGGTAACCACGAGGTCGCCGGGTGGTGAGCCTTTTGGGCCCTGGTGCCCATCTCCGTTGACACGGATTGCCTGCCCATCTTGGACCCCGGAGGGTATCTGAAAGGGAAGGGTTTCCTTTCGTGCAGTAAGCCCCGAACCATGGCACGTTCCGCAGGTAGCCCCGACCTGCAACCCCTCTCCGTTGCAGTCGCCACAGGCAACAGCGACCGCGAGAGGGCCACGGCCATAAACCTCCTGGCCGGAGCCCGTACAGGTAGTGCACGGGGCATTGTCCCCAGTCTGCAGACGTCCGGCACCGGAACAGTCTAAACAACGATGCAAGCGACGAACTTCTACCGCGGTTCGGCGGCCACGTTCGGTATCTACGAGCTGACAGACGACCGAGGTGTAGACATCGTGGCCGCGATTAGGCTGGGTCCGCTTGGCATGATCGCAGAGCTTCCTAAAAAGGTCTGCGTAAGAGCGGGTTTCGTTTTTCGCTTCTGTGCTTGTATTGCTCAATACCTTGATATCTTTGGCCGGGGGACGGCCTTCGCTGTCGTAGCGGGCGCGCTCGCGTGAGTCGGTGAGGAGGCTATGGGCCATTTTAAGGCGCTCGAAGGCAGCCTGTGCACGAGCGTCGCCCGGATTAAGATCGGGGTGGTAACGACGACTCAGACGGCGGAATGCAGCATCGATGGTTTCATCGTCGGCATCAGGTGGAACGCCGAGCACGGCGTAATGATCCCTGGACAACATTGGAAATGATCCGCCCGCGACCAGCCGGGCAGGGCAGGCCCTATCCGACGATCGCCGTTATTTGGTCAGGAAGACTCGCTATCGTCGTCGACGACCTCGGCCTCAAGGACCTCCTCTTCGTCGTGATCCGGTGTAGTGCCCGAGTCGGCTGATTCTCCCGAAGCGGACGCGGCGCCATACATAGCCTCAGCCATAGCGTGCGATGTGGCTTGTAGTTTCTCGGAGGCTGCCGATAGCGTCGTAGTGTCGGTGTCGTCGTTACTGAGCACGTCTTTGGCGTTTTGCAATGCCTCCTCGATCTCCGACACTGATGTCGCATCGATGTTGTCGCGATTTTCGTTTAGCACCTTCTCGGTCTGGTAGACAATTGAGTCAAGCTGGTTACGTGCATCGATTTGTTCTCGACGCTGACGGTCTTCGTCGGCATGCGATGTGGCTTCGTTGACCATTGTTCCGATTTCATCTGGGTCGAGACCGCTTGACGATGTAACCGTGATCTTCTGTTCTTGGCCCGTGCCGAGATCCTTAGCGGATACGTTCAAAATGCCATTAGCGTCGATGTCGAACCCCACCTCGATTTGAGGGACCCCGCGCGGTGCCGCTGGGATACCCACCAAGTGGAATTTACCCAGCGTGCGGTTGTCGCTGGCCATTTCGCGCTCACCCTGCAGAACGTGGATCTCGACGCTTGGTTGGTTGTCCGAGGCAGTGCTGAAAACCTCGCTTTTTCGGGTGGGAATCGTCGTGTTTCGAGGAATAAGCACCGTCCTGACACTGCCAAGTGTTTCGATACCGAGCGACAGCGGTGCCACATCAAGCAGCAACACGTCATCGACTTCGCCGGAAAGTACTCCGGCCTGAATGGCGGCACCGATGGCGACGACCTCATCTGGGTTAACCCCCTTGTGGGGCTCTTTCCCGAACAGTTCAGTAATGAGCTGTTGTACCTTTGGCATCCGGGTTGAGCCTCCGACCAGTACCACCTCATCGATCTCCCCAGGCTTCATGTTGGCGTCTTTGAGCGCTTGCTTGCAGGGTCCGATCGTACGCTGGAGAAGGTCTTCCACGAGCTGCTCCAACTTGGCCCTTGAAAGTTTCAATGCCAAGTGTTTGGGGCCATTTTCGTCGGCGGTGATGAAGGGTAGATTGATTTCGGTCTCAGAGACGCTAGATAGCTCAATTTTGGCCTTTTCAGCAGCCTCTTTTAGTCGCTGTAACGCCATTTTGTCCGTAGCGAGGTCAACGCCCTGATCTTTCTTGAACTCGGAAATAATCCACTCGATAACACGCTGGTCGAGGTTGTCGCCGCCGAGGTGTGTGTCGCCATTGGTTGCTTTTACCTCCACGACGCCGTCGCCTACTTCAAGGATCGAAATGTCGAACGTGCCTCCGCCAAAGTCGTATACCGCAATCTTTTCGTCGGCTTGCTTGTCGAGCCCATAGGTAAGGGCGGCGGCGGTCGGTTCGTTGATAATTCTCTCGACTTGTAAGCCGGCAATCTTCCCGGCGTCCTTAGTCGCCTGACGTTGGCTGTCGTTGAAATAGGCGGGCACCGTCACGACAACGCGATCCACCTTTGTTCCGAGGTGGTCCTCGGCCGCTTGCTTCAACTTCTGCAGAATCATCGCGGAAATCTCAGGTGGCGAGTATTTGTTCCCACGGGCGAGGATGCGAACGTCGTCCCCTTCCTTGACGACTTCGTATGGGACCATTTTCATCTCTTCATCGACTTCGCTGTAGCGCCGTCCCATAAAACGTTTGATCGAGAAGACCGTGTTTTCAGGGTTGGTGATGGCCTGTCGCTTGGCGACCTGCCCAACTAGACGCTCGTCTTTCTCGGTGAATGCTACGACTGAGGGTGTTGTGCGATTGCCTTCAGGGTTGGGGATGACAACAGGTTCACCGCCCTCCATGACGGCTACGACCGAATTCGTGGTTCCCAGGTCGATACCGATGATTTTGGACATGATTTTCCTCTTCGTTTCACTAAAACGCGGGGTTTGCGGATGCTTGTAGAAACGTGACGACCGATTTGTCAACACGCATACTTTAGCTACTACCAAGTATAAAATCTGAGTGACTTTATGTCAACCTAAAGCTGGATCGACTTGGTCTTCTCAAGGTAGATCATGCGGAGTTGGTAGAGGACCGCGTCGACGCGGTCCTTTTCCTCAGAGTCTAGGTTGCCTTCAGTTTTGCTCTGAAGCATTCCCAGGAGGTCGATTTTGTATTTAGCTAGTTCCAGGTCCTCTATCGTTTCACCGGTGCGAGGATCTGGTATCGCACCAAGATAAAGCATGGCCTCGAGGTACATGCCTTCCAGAAAAGCTGAAAAGTCACGCGGGAGATGGGCAATGTTTCGCTCAGGTTTATCGCTTGGTGGCTCTGACGCCTCCTGGGCCCCGGTATCGGTCGTGGGCTTTGTTTCAGTTTGCTTCGCTTCTTCAGATTTCAGAGGCGCCGTTTTTGGCTTACTGCCTTCGTTGGTAACGGAGCCCGATTCCAACGGTGTGCCGTCGGACGCAAACTTTCGACGGTCAGTGACCTTAATAGTGGGCGGATCGTTTTCGTTATCGTTTTGAAGCAGTTCGTCTTCGTTCATCTGGCCTTTACGGAAGCATTAAGGAATTTTCTGGCAGAGTGTAGGGAGCGTATGAAAGCCCTGCAAATCGCCAGACGGGAACTTATAGGGCGCGTTAGTATTTCACCGGATCAGCGTACAGTATTCCTCATACTTATCGCCGTCTTCATGAAGAGAAATATGATTGTGTCAGATCGTATCGGGGCCGCCTTCGAACGCCTTGTAGATATCATGAAAACTCTGCGCGGCCCGGATGGGTGTCCCTGGGACCGCCAGCAGGATCTTTGTTCGTTGCGCAAGTACATTCTTGAGGAGGCGTATGAGGTGGTCCAGGCAATCGATGATGATGACTTAGAAGCGCTCCCCTCCGAACTCGGCGACCTTCTGTTGCAGGTTGTGTTTCTTTCTCAACTTGCCGATGAAGAAGGACAGTTCAGCATTACCGATGTTGTCGAGTCGATTAGTGGCAAGCTCGTGCGACGCCACCCTCACGTTTTTGGCGAAGCTCAATTGGACACTGCCGATGAAGTCTTGGTTCGATGGGAAGCAATCAAACTCGAGGAACGTGGTGGGGGATCAGTGCTTGACGATATTCCCGAGGTGTTTCCGGCTCTTGTCCGCGCAGAAAAGCTAGGGCGGCGGGCTTCTAATGTTGGATTTGACTGGCCTAATGCGACCGGTGCCCTTGGGAAGGTGCGTGAGGAGCTTGCGGAAGTTGAGGAGGCAACAGTCGGAGTTGAACGGGACGCTGAGCGGCCCTCAGTGGAAATTGAGACAGAAGTCGGAGACCTGTTGTTTGCGATTTCTAACTTTGCGCGCCATGTGGGAGTCTCTCCGGAGGTGGCGCTCCGTCGCGCGAGCGAAAAATTTGAACGCCGATTTCGTGCTATTGAATCGCGTATAAAGTCGGGGGACGCACTCGATCTTGAAAAGATGGACGCGCTTTGGGACGAGGTTAAATTCTTAGAGAAGGACCCTTGATTATGTTGTTGCAAGCTCCCGGCCTGGGCTGGATGGGTGCTTTGTGTACAGTCTGCTAATTTCGGGGTGTCGCCAATGCTGCAACGACTATGCTCAGCAAGTACAGCACCAGCATCGGGATGGCGACCAGTAATTGGCTGATGCCGTCAGGTGGTGTAATCACAGCAGCGAGCACGAAGGCGGCCAGCACCGCGTAGGGAAGCCAGCGGAACAAGCGTCTGGCCGTGACTAACCCAAAGCGAGCGAGCACGAAACTCATCAGAGGCAGCTGGGCAGAGATTCCCATCGCAATGAGCATGAGTAACGCGAAGCGGAGATATTCTCGGATGGTGACGGCGTACCGGAATTCTTCAGCGACCCTGAGAAGGTATCGGACGACGAAGGGTAGTAATACCCAATAGCCGAACGCCAGGCCGACTAGGAACAACACCGATGATGCGAAGACAAACACGATCGCCTTTGCTGCGCCACGGCCCAAACCCAGGGGCGCAACTACGCGCCAGAAGAGAGACATGATGACCGGGAGGGCCAAGAGCAACCCTAGTAGCATTGAGACACTGAAATAGATGATGAACGGGTCACTTAAGCTCGTGAACGCAAGCCGTGGGTCCCGAGCTGCGTTTGCAAGTGCCGTTGTGAGTGGTGCGGCCAAAAAATTAAACACCTGGTCAGCAACGCTCCAGCCGCTCGCAGTACCTAGCAGGAGAGCAACCACTACCCATAAAAGACTGCGTCGTAGCGCGTTTATCCGGTTGATCACATGGTCCCAAGGAACTATTGGGCCCGATGGATTCGGGATAGTGGCAGTGTCCACGAGGAAGGGCTACTGTGGGCAGGAGAGCAGAAGAGGCCGGATTATAGCATCGGGCAAGCGTTTAACGATTATCTCGTAATCACCGCAAATGCGGAGGCAGTCGGATTGGACAGCCGGGTGCAGACTGACCTTAGTGTTCTTGAGGGTGCTTCCGCCACAGAGGTTACCGACATGCGCACTCCAGACGCCAGCAACGACCAGCGTGGGCGAGGCTGGATCGAGGTGATTTGTGGAAGCATGTTCTCGGGCAAGAGTGAGGAACTTATCCGGCGTCTGCGCCGCGCTGAAATTGCTCGCCAAAAAGTTCAGGTTTTCAAGCCACGCATTGACGATCGTTTCGACGACAACCACATCGTGTCCCACAGTCGGCAGCGAATCTTGAGTCAGCGGGTCACGACATCGGCGGAACTGTATGGCTCAGTTGCCCCGGACACCCATGTTGTCGGTATCGACGAGGCCCAATTTTACGACGATGGACTGATCGAGGTCTGCCAGCGGCTGATTGCGGAAGGCCGGCGGGTAATTATCGCGGGGCTAGACCAAGACTACCTCGGGCGGCCTTTCGAGCCTATTCCGCAGCTGCTGGCGCTTGCCGAGTACATCACCAAGACCTTGGCAATCTGTGTCCAATGCGGCGCACCGGCAAACCATTCCCAGAGGCTTATTGCCAGTGAGGAGAGGGTTGTGGTGGGTGCCGAGGATGTCTACGAAGCACGTTGCCGGGACTGTTTTAGCCCCGACCATCATCAGTAGGAAGGCCCATTTTTGATATCAATCCCGCAGTTACAATGGCGAGCTCTGTCTCTGGGCTGAGTCATGCGTCATAGGGACTGAAAGGCGGCAAGCTTAGCGCGTTGAATCCATCGGTCCCCGCGTGCGATTTCAAGGCGCTGCGCAGGCGGCTTTCGACATCGTTGGCCCTTCGGTCGACGGACCGGGCTCCCAGGTCGCCGTTTGCGGCCGCACGCTCAATCTCGTCAAGTTCTGCTGCGGCAGCAAGGAGCCGGGATGCTGTCGTCTCATGGGCGTTCGTGGCAGCGGAACGGCAAGCTGTAGAGACAACACGCAAGTGGGCTGATGCTGTTGGTAGTCCTGCAGATTCTGGGCCCGTACGAGGTTGTCTAAGTCGATACGTGCCGCGGTAGTCTTCCCATGCTGCTTGAATCTCCTGCTCACAATAGCGCAAGGAGTTGATACGATCAGGGCGCGGGCCGGAAGTTGTAAAACGATCAAAAGCCTGGTTAATACCGCGCAGGACGATTTTTAGAGGTATACCACTCTTGTGCCACGCCTCGACGAGGCTCCAGTCTTTTGGTGAGAGTACAAGTGGGCCACCACGTCGACGGCCAAAATGCTCCTCAATTCGGTCGAAATATTGCTCGTGAGCTGAATCCGACATCGGGTTAGCTATTCATGAGTTGACTGTTGCGGGATGAATCCATTGGCTTGGGTTATGTCAGAGAACCTTGCTCGTTGATCCAGTCGGCGAACGTTCCGGGGTCTCCTGTGGCTGGGGCACCGGCATCTAGCCATTTAACTACAGCTTTAGTGCAATCAATAAGCCGTTTACAGCAGGCCTCATATACCTTTCTGTTGCCGCCCATGGGGTCGGGTATCTTCATAGCGTCTGTCGGACCGCCATAAAGACCTGTTAGCTGGTAGGCAGGACTAGGTGCTGGGGCAAAGGCACCCAAGAGTCGAATAAACGGCGTGCTTCCGGGATCCAAGGCAGCGGTCCAGGTTGCTTGACGGCGCGACATAACGAAGATGTAGTCGCTACGCTGCAATACGTCTAAGGTCAAGGGCAACGAGAGTTGGCGCGATATATCAAGACCTGTAAGTTTCGCGATGGCATTGCAAGAGCCGGTGGTGGGAGGTTCGCCTCCGATCGCGTGGGTACCTGCCGAGATTACTTCCCATTTGTTGCTGGGAAGGTAATGGTTCAGGAGAGACTCTGCAATTGGACTGCGGCACAGGTTTCCGAAGCATACGGCAAGCACTGTTTTACGGGAAGAAGACTCAATAGATGGCATGATTGTCCGGAAAAGGGTGAGACTCTAACATGGTGGTTTCGGTCGCTGGCGTTGATTCCATCAGGGACAGGGAGACTGTTGGGGCCATCTTTTCCTTCTGAGATACAGGGTCATGTCCGTTCGACGAACCTCCGAACCCGCTAAAGCCGTGCACCAGACGATTTCAATCCGCGGGGCCAGGGTACACAATCTTAAAAACATTGATGTTGATATTCCCAGTCAAAAGCTGGTCGTGATTACTGGTGTTTCTGGCTCGGGCAAGTCAAGCCTCGCCTTCGACACGCTTTACGCCGAGGGACAGCGCCGCTACGTGGAATCGCTTTCCGCCTACGCTCGGCAGTTTCTTGAGCGCATGAAGAAACCTGACGTCGATTCTATCGAAGGTGTTTGTCCGGCCGTCGCCATACAGCAGAAAGTGCCGCCACGTAGCGCGCGTTCGACGGTAGCGACCACCACGGAAGTTCACGATTATCTGCGATTGCTATTCGCCCGTGTCGGACACACCGTATGTCCCTCGTGTAATCAAGTTGTCTGTTCTGATACTCCGGCTGGAGCGGTCGACACACTTATTGATGCGGCTGCACACTGCCTCGTGGTAATCACCTTCCAAACTTCCCTGCCACGTTTGGTCAAAGGCCGAAAAGCGGTCCTGCTTGGTTTGTTGCAGCAGGGGTTTCGGCGTCTTTGGCACAAGGGGGAGATGCTTGAAATGTCGGTCCGTTCTCTCCAGGACGTCCAGCAGGAACTCGGCAGCGGACCTGCAGAGGTCATTGTCGATCGTTCAATACTTGATCCGGAAGCCCGCACGCGACTCATTGATTCAATGGAGACGGGTTTCAATGAGGGTGGTGGGAAAGCTAGCGCGTTCGTAATTAGCAATGGAAAAAAGTCGTCGGTGAGGAAGCATCCGTTCGACCGGCGCTTCCGTTGCTCCAGATGCGACCTGGACTTCTTGAAACCAGAACCTCGCCTTTTCTCGTTCAACAATCCTTATGGTGCCTGTCCTGAGTGCAAGGGATTTGGAAACATTATTGAGGTCGACCTCGACAAGGTTGTTCCTGACAAGACGGTGACGCTGGAGGACGGGGCTATCGAGCCGTGGGACAAGGCGAGCCGGGGACGTTGGCGCAAACGACTGCGTGATTATTGCGGTGCACATGCAATTCCGATGGACGTTCCCTGGCAGGATCTAAAGGCCACGCAGCGCCAGGCTGTACTCGAAGGTTCCGATGGTTTTTCGGGAGTCCTCGGTTTTTTTGAGAGACTTAAGAGAAAGAACTATCGGCTGCATGTGCGTGTTCTACTTGCTCGGTACCGAGGCTATGTCGCCTGTTCCGCTTGTAGTGGTGTACGACTCCGGAGCGAAGCCCGGAATGTTCAGGTTGCCGGGAGGACCATAGGCGAAATATTGGCAATGAGTATCGAGGATGCTGAGCGGTTTTTCCTCGAGCCTAATTTCCTGGAAGGAGATGGAGTAGTTTCTGAGCCGCTGTTGGCCGAGATTCGCTTTCGGCTAACGTACCTGGTTGAAGTGGGGGTCGGATACCTGACCCTGGATCGCCTCACGGGGACGCTTTCAGGGGGTGAGGCCCAGAGGATCAACCTGGCTACTTGTCTTGGTTCAGCACTAGTTGGTGTGATGTACGTCCTTGACGAACCGAGCATTGGCTTGCACCCACGCGACAATGAGCGGTTAATGGGGATTCTTCGGCGTTTGCGTGATCTTGGCAACAGTGTCCTCGTCGTTGAACACGATAGGGAAATGATCGAGGCGGCCGATCATCTTATCGACCTCGGCCCCGGAGCCGGGGAACAAGGCGGGGAGCTTGTCTTCGAGGGGGCACCTTGTGAGTTGTTAGCGTCGAGCGGGTTGACCTCGGAGTACATGCGGGGAGACAAGAGTGTCCCAGAGCCTGCGCGCGTCCGGCTCGCGGAGGGCTACCTCAAGGTGATTGGGGCTCGGGAACATAACCTGAAAGACCTCAACGTCAAAATACCTCTCGGGGTGCTGTGCTGTATCACAGGCGTCTCTGGTTCGGGAAAGAGCACCTTGATTCACGATGTGTTGCACAGCGGCCTGCGCCAACGCTTGGGCCCGTGGACGGAGAAGATAGGTGCCCACGACCGCATAGAAGGCGCGGAACAGGTCGCTCGTGTGGTAATGATTGACCAATCCCCGATTGGTCGTTCCTCTAGATCGAATCCGGTTACCTATATCAAGGCGTTCGATGGCATACGCGCGGCCTTTGCCAAAACACGCGAGGCCCAGGCGCGGGGCTTAAAATCTGGCCACTTCTCGTTCAACATCGCAGGAGGTCGCTGCGAGGCTTGCGATGGGAGCGGTGAAGTTGTTGTGGAGATGCAGTTCTTGCCCGATGTCAGCCTGCCTTGTGAAGAGTGCGAAGGAAGCCGTTATCGGGCTGATACTCTGGAGGTTGAGTATTGTGGCAAAAATATCCGCGAAGTTCTTGAAATGACAGTAAACGAGGCGAGGCTTTTCCTGAGAGACCTTCCAGCTACGGCTAAGCGGCTACAGGTCCTGCAGGACATTGGCCTTGGTTACCTTCGCCTTGGCCAACCGTCGACCACTTTGTCAGGGGGTGAAGCGCAGCGAGTCAAGCTTGCCGCCCATCTTATCGAGGGAACTGGCTGCAATACTCTCTATCTATTCGATGAGCCAACCACAGGACTGCACTTCCACGACATTTCCAAGCTATTGCTCGCCCTAAATCGTTTGGTTGATGCAGGTGCTTCAGTTGTTGTTATCGAGCATAACCTTGACCTTCTGAAGACGGCGGACTGGATCATCGATATGGGTCCGGAAGGTGGCGTCGATGGTGGCTGGATAGTGGCTGAGGGTACACCCGAAGATATTGCGGTAGCACCACACTCGCACACCGGCGACTACATAAGGAAGGTGTTGAAACTTTGAGGGCTAACCCGACGCCGAGAGACGAGAATTATCGATGAGTCGTTTAATCGACTTGCGCTCGGACACTGTCACGATGCCGACAGAGAAAATGCGTCGTGCTATGGCTCAAGCTGAGGTGGGCGATGATGTATTTCGAGAAGACCCAACGGTTTCTGCGCTGGAGGAGGAATGCGCGGAGCTCCTCGGTTACGAAGCCGCTTTATTTGTACCCACAGGAACAATGGGAAATCAGATTTCCATCCATCTCCTTACTTGCCCAGGTGATGAAGTCCTCATTGAAGGCAGCGGTCATTCTTATGATTGGGAGCTCTCCGGGATGGCAGTGATTTCAGGTGTGCAACCGCGTGTATTGGTTGGCGACCGAGGTGTCTTCGACGTTGATGGCGTTGAGGAGGCATTGGCCGATCGAATGTCAATTCAAGCCAGGGTTTCACTGATGATTATTGAGAACACTCATACCATGGCTGGGGGGCGTGTGTGGCCGCACGATCAGATGATTGAGGTACAACAGTTCGCGCGCGCGCGCGGTGTTGCGCTGCACCTTGATGGGGCGAGACTGTTCAACGCCGCAGTTGCAAGTGGCACTGCAGTGGCTGAGCTTGCGGCGGGTTTCGATACTGTGATGGTTTCGCTTTCCAAAGGGCTGTGCGCTCCGTTGGGCTCAGTTTTAGCTGGCTCTGCTGGACTGATCGAGGACGGGCGGCGGGTCCGTAAGCTTCTCGGCGGCGGTATGCGCCAGGTTGGCGTCGTAGCGGCTGCCGGGAGGGTTGCCATAGCAGAGATGATCGATCGTTTAGCGGAAGATCATGATAATGCTTACCGCTTAGCCAAGGGACTCACTGAGCTAGATGGTGTCGAACTTGCTTACGGTCATTGCGACAGCAACATGGTGGTTATCGATGTTGCTGGCTGTAGCGTTGACGCGAAAGAGATTCGAAACCGGCTCGAAGAGCAAGGTGTGGTGTGCTTAAAGACTGGCTCTAATGTTTTGCGCCTGGTGACGCATGCAGATATCAATACAGCTGACATCGATTTCGCGATTGGTGTAGCACGTGGAGTTATCGGAGGGTGATCCGATCCACGGAATGGAAAGTGAACTCCAACGCTCCCGCCATAGGAACCTAATTAGAAACAGCGGCTAACACTCCGGCGGGAATTCACGAACCTGGTCGAGAAAGCTTCTCCAGTTTCGTTGTGTTTCGCACAAACTGTCGCCTCCAAACTTCTCCATGCAGGCATCTGCGAGGACGAGAGCCAGCATGGCTTCGCCGATAACGGCGGCAGCAGGTACGGCGCACACGTCGGAGCGCTGAACCACGGCCTCAATAGCCTCCCCGGTGTCAATGTCCACCGAGGCGAGTGGCTGACGCAAAGTCGAGAGAGGTTTCATGTATACACGTACCCGAAGATCCTCACCGTAAGTTACGCCACCCTCAGTGCCTCCAGCGCGGTTAGTGGGACGTTCGTAGGCTTTGTTTTTTGCGTCGAAAGTAATGGCGTCATGCACTGCGGAACCTTGTTGACCTGCGGCCCAAATACCGTCACCGATCTCGACCGCTTTCTGGGCTGGAATCGAAATCATTGAGTGGGCAATCCGCGCATCAAGTTTTTTGTCCCACTGCACATGGCTGCCTAGACCGACAGGGACGTTGCGGGCAATAACCTCAAAGACACCACCAAGAGTGTCAAGATTGTTTGATGCTCTGTCGATGGCCTCCATCATGAGGCGGGTGACGCTTTCGTCCACACAGCGAACTGGAGAGTCATCTGCTGTGGCGCGGATTGTTTCGAATGGTGTTCCAGTGGATTTGATCGCCGCTCCGCCAATTTGAACGACATGACTAGCGACCTCGACCTTAAAAGCAGAAAGAAACTGTTTGCAAATTGCCCCAGCGGCGACACGGCTGGCAGTTTCCCGAGCGCTGGCACGTTCGAGAATGTCACGCAGGTCAGCGCGGTTGTACTTGAGCCCACCAGCAAGGTCGGCATGCCCGGGCCGCGGTCGGCTGACCCGGCGTGGATCAGAGTTTTTCGCTGGTACGTTGCCGCTTTCGGCTATGGCTCCACCCTCTTTTTGTTGTGCCGCCGGTCCTTCAGCACCCATGACATGCTGCCAGTTTGGCCAATCTTTATTTTCGATAAAGTAAGCGATCGGGCTACCCAGTGTTTGACCGTGACGCACCCCGCCAACAATGCGAGCTTGATCGTCTTCTATCTTCATCCGTTTGCCTCGGCCGTAACCGCCCATACGGCGCTTCAGATCAGCATCGATCTTAGTTATCTCGATCGGCACACCAGCAGGTAAGCCCTCGAGTATGCTGACGAGCATGGGACCGTGCGACTCACCTGCGGTCATCAAACGGAGAATGCGAAGGGACATCGATTAAAGTGGCTAGAAGTGAAAAATAGCAACGAAAGCCCAGTATACCAGGGCCCTGAAGGCTTCTGGCCAGCAATATTTCGGGTAGATTCGAGAGCTTACCAAGCCATGGTGCCAGGGACGCAAGGCTATAATCTGAGTGTCATGAAGGTTCTCAATAGCCAACAGATGCAGCAATGTGATCGCGATGCGATCAACGGCTACGGTATCTCCGAGTCTGTGCTAATGGAGAACGCCGGCGTCCAGGTTGTTGAGTCCATGGACGAGTACTTCGGTGATGGAGTTCCGGAACTAATCGCCGTAATGTGTGGCAAGGGTAACAATGGTGGCGATGGTTTCGTTGTAGCCCGGCACCTTTACGCTGCGGGTTCTGCGGTGCGGGCCTATGTATTGGCCTCGGTTGTTGATCTGAAGGGAGCAGCTGCTGAGAAACACAGCATCGCGGAGAAGTTCGGCATTGAAATCGTTGAGGTTCCCGACATTGAATCCTGGGAGAAACATTCCAGCGATATAGCTGGCTTCGACTGTATTGTGGATGCGTTGTTTGGTACGGGAATCACGGGTCCGCTTCGCGGCCACTTCGGTTCCGTCGTTGAGGCAGTTAACGATGCCGATTCCATAGTTGTCTCGGTAGATTTGCCGAGCGGCTTGTCGGCTGACAGCGGTGAGGTGCTGGGGCCAGCGGTAGAGGCGGATTTTACTGTTGCTCTGGCGGCGCCAAAGTTATGCCATATTTTTCCGCCGGCTTCCGAGTTCATTGGCGAGCTTAGTGTCGCCGACATCGGGATCCCCACGGCCGTAATTGATGCGGTTGAAAGTACCCTTGAATTGATTACACCGGAGGAGTGTGCACGTTTGCTCAAGCCTCGCGCTGCCGATACACACAAGGGTATCTATGGGCGCGTCCTAATCATCGCGGGCGCTCCTGGAATGGCTGGGGCGGGGGCGCTAGCGGCACGTGGATCACTTCGGGGCGGTTCTGGGCTGGTTACCGTAGGCACCCCCGATTCTGTTTCTGGCATCATCGCGAGCCTAGTAGTCGAGGCCATGGTTAGGCCGCACGCCAGCGACGGTGACGGGCGGCTTGCCCTCGCTGCCAAAGTGGGGCTGTTGGCGTTGGCTGAATCTGCCGATGTTATTGCCGTTGGTCCGGGGATTGGCACATCCGAGGAAACCCAACAGCTAGTTCGGGAGATTGTGGTGGAGAGTCCGGTGCCCGTGGTTTTGGACGCTGATGGCCTAAACGCATTCGCAGGCAATCCTGAGGCGCTTCGAGAGATAGGGCCCCCTTGTATCCTGACACCACATCCGGGCGAGTTGGCCCGTCTGCTCAGCATGAGCACAGCGGAAGTTCAAGCTGATCGATTAGCGGCGGTACGCTTGCTTGCCGCGCGTAGCGGTTCGATCGTCGTTCTAAAGGGATATCGGTCGTTGGTATGCGAGCCGGGTGGCGGGGTCGCGATCAACCCGACAGGAAACCCTGGAATGGCAACAGGGGGATCAGGTGATGTTCTTACGGGACTCTTAGCGGCTCTAATCGGCCAAGGTCTTGAGCCATTTTGCGCAGCACGATTGGGTGCGTTCCTGCACGGGGAGGCTGGTGATATAGCCGCTGAACGGGTAGGCGAGATCTCATTGATTGCCTCTGACATCATCGAAGCGCTCCCCGATGCATTCTCTAGTTTAGAACTTGGGCCCAGGGGCGGGGCAGCATGAGATCCGCATGTGAGTTTGTGACCCACAACCCGGCGGAGACACACGAAGTGGGACGAACCCTCGGTAAAGGACTGCATGGCGGGGAAATTGTTTTACTATTCGGACCATTGGGGGCGGGGAAGACAGTATTCGTTCAAGGACTTGCCGAAGGGCTAGGCCTGAGGCCTGAAGAAGTCCGCAGTCCCGCGTACACGCTCATTAATGAGCACCCCGGGAAAGTTAGCCTGTTTCATGCCGACCTTTACCGTCTCAGCCCCGAGTCATTGGTGGATCTTGGTCTCGAAGAGATCTACGGTGACGATCAAGTAGTCGCAGTCGAATGGGCCGAACGGTTGGAGGAAGCTGGCTGGGACCTAGTGGACGCGGTCACAGTTGAGATTGACTGCCACCCCACTGAGGATGAGACGCGCATGATAATGCTCAATGCGTTAGTGCCTCAAGTTAGCTGATATCAGGCTTCAGAAGACCTGCACGTGGGTTACAACAGGGTGCTATAGCAGCCTTCTATAGTTTAAAGATTTGGCCTCGGCGAGCGACTCCAAACCCCGCGTTGCTTACCACCACGTTCTCATGGCTGTTCGGGTCCCAGAGGGGGTTGGTGTTGTTGAGGTGGGTAAACCATATTTCGGGATCTCCCCTCCGCCCGCTGAGAAGGTCGATCGAAGCTATTACTGGGGGATGAGGGACGTCGCCTTGACGCCGGTGTCCGAGCTCTTCGTAGCTGAAGAAGCTGCCATCCAGGAGAGCGGCGTCGCTGCGATCAAGTAACTGTTGAAATGGGATTCTCCAACCTTCCCAAACGTCTGCGTCCGGAACGAACATCAGCGTGCGCTCCGGGCCATGGATAAGGAAGCCGAGAGTGTCGGTGAATTCTTGTCGGTGAACGACGGTAAAGGGCGTCACGGCCAACGAATCGGTAAGAACTAGACGAATCTCGGGTTGAAGGACCGTAAGCTGGACATGGTGATTTTGAACAAGGAAAGCCCAGGGCTCGTTGTCGTTCAAATACGAAGCCATTGAAGGCGACACGTACAACGGCAAGCGGCTAGCGGCAGCGCCCTCACGTCCGATGTGGATCAAGCCGGTGTAATGTCCCATATGGCCGTGGGTCAGAAAGATGCCGTGAAGGTATTCCTGGAGAGGGACCGAGGCCCTTGGTAGAGCTGTCCCGGCTGGGTGCGTCAAAAGCTCTCCCACCTGGGATGCGAAGTCTGGTGTCGCATCAAAGATAAAACGCTTTCCGGCCAAGGGGTCCACAAGTCCGATGCTTGAGACTCTTGGTAAAGGTCGCACGCCACGCCGCACTGCGTTGCAGTTTTCGTTGAAGCAATTAACTTGTGGCACACCGGCATCTTGGGCTGTGCCGAGGACGACGACGTAGGGCGATGTCTGAGTCGGTCGTAGCCAGGAGCGTAGGGGGGCGATAGGAACTGCTAGCGCCCCGCTAAGGAAGTGGCGTCGTGTCAGAAGGCTACTCGACGCGATAGTTTGGGGCCTCTTTTGTAATTTGGACATCATGGACGTGGGCTTCCCGTAGACCAGCAGTGGTAACCTGCACGAATTGGGCGTCAGTTTGCATGGTGGCGATGTTGGCGCAACCGCAGTAGCCCATACCGGCGCGCAGCCCTCCGACAAGCTGGTGGACGGTCTCGGAGACCGGGCCTTTGTAGGGGACGCGGCCCTCTATTCCCTCGGGGACTAGCTTCGCCTCGTCGACATCACGCTGAAAATACCGGTCCTTGCTACCGTGTCGCATAGCTCCGACCGACCCCATTCCACGATAGGCTTTGAAAGCGCGGCCTTGGTACAGTTCGATCTCGCCAGGACTTTCGTCGGTGCCGGCAAGTAGAGAGCCAACCATGACGACGTTGGCACCGGCAGCGATTGCTTTGGCGATATCGCCAGAGTGCTTGACCCCGCCGTCGGCAATAACCGGGATGCCGTACTCTCTGGCGATACGGGCACATTCAGCGATGGCAGTGACTTGGGGCACGCCAGCGCCAGCGACAACGCGAGTTGTGCAGATCGCCGATGGACCAATTCCAACTTTCACGGCATCAACGCCGACGTCAATCAGATCCCGTGTTGCTTCAGAAGTGGCGATGTTGCCCGCGATGATGCCTATGTCGCCAAATTTCTTCTTGATCACACCGGCTGTTTCCATTACTGACTCAGAATGTCCGTGCGCCGTGTCGACAACGATGACGTCGACGCCAGCTTGCACCAACGCAGCCGCACGTTCTTCTGATTCTGGGCCAACGCCAATGGCGGCGCCAACGCGCAGACGTCCAAGATCGTCTTTAGAGGCGTTCGGGTAGTCGATTGCCTTCTGGATATCTTTGACGGTGATCAAGCCTTTTAAATAGCCTTGGTCGTCAACCACTAGGAGCTTTTCAATCTTATGTCGTTGTAACATTTCAGCGGCTTGGTCCATGGTTGTACCTGACGGTACGGTGACGAGGTTGTCCCGGGTCATTAGCTCCTCAACACGGCGGTTCCGATCGTCTTCGAAACGCACGTCGCGGTTGGTAAGTATGCCGACGGCTTTGCCTTGAGGGTCAGTGACCGGGACTCCGGAGATCTTGTACTTCGCCATCATCTCCAGTGCTTCGTGGATAGGCTCGGTTGGGCCGATGGTAATCGGATCTACGATCATGCCGCTTTCCGATCGTTTGACCTTATCGACTTCGTCCGCCTGTTCTTCGATCGTCAGGTTGCGGTGGATGATCGCGAGGCCCCCTTGTTGGGCTAGGGCGATCCCCATGCGTGACTCAGTGACCGTGTCCATGGCGGCCGATAGCAACGGAATCCGAAGGCTGATATCGGCAGTCAGTTGGGTCTCAGTGTCTGCTTCTGAAGGCAGCACACTGGAGCGTGCGGGAACGAGTTGAACGTCATCGAAGGTAAGAGCTACCGGCAGATTCTCGGTGAGCATCCCGGCTCCTGTATTGTGCGTAATTGCGGCACAGTACACCACCGACACGATTTCGCAAGCCTAACGGCTATCGACCGCAACACTTCTTGTACTTTCTGCCGCTTCCACATGGGCAAGGACTGTTGCGACCGACCTTCTTCTGCTGGCGGACAATAGTCTCCGCTGGGGTCGAAGGACCGCCAGCGGCGGCCGCGACGCGCTGAACTCGTTCGGCTTCCGCGCGCTGTCGGGCAAGCTGCGTCTGGCGTTCTTCTGGGCCCATTGGCTCAAGCTGGAAGGCGTAGCGAACTACCTCTCCACAGATACGCTCATTAACTTCTTGGTACATTTCAAACGACTCCCGCTTGTACTCGACGAGCGGATTCCGTTGTCCATACCCACGGAGGCCGATGCCTTCCTTTAGTCGGTCAAGGGCGTAGAGGTGTTCCTTCCAACGGGCATCGATGACCTGGAGGCAGATCCATGTTTCGAATTGCGTCATTACCTCACCGATACGGTCTACCTTGTTTTTGTAGTGATCCCGAATCGTTTCGAGTAACTCGGTGCGAATGTTCTGGATGCTGTCCTGATCAAGGTTCACTGTGAGGTCTTTCGGACCAATACCGAAGAAATGCTTTAACTGAGTTCGCATCTCTTCAGTTCCCCAGTCAAGCGGATCCGCCTCCGGATCGAAGTGTGTCTCCAGTAGCCAGTCGAGAATTTCTTCAGCTGTTTCCAACACGAAACGGCGCGGCGCCTTTTCATCGTTCATTTGGTCATAACGCATTGCGTAGATCGCTTGGCGCTGCTTCTCCATCACATCGTCATACTCGAGGAGATGCTTACGAGTCTCGAAGTTACGCCCTTCTACCTGTTTCTGGGCACGTTCGAGAGCCTTGGTAACCATTCGGTCTTCTATAGGCACGTTTTCCTGCATGCCCAGGCGGCCCATCAGGCCTTGTAGCCGATCCATCCCAAAGATCCGCATAAGATCATCTTCAAGTGAAAGGATGAACTGTGATGATCCTGCATCCCCCTGACGCCCGGTGCGTCCACGTAACTGATTGTCGATGCGGCGTGCCTCGTGGCGCTCGGTGCCGAGTACATGCAGGCCGCCAAGTTCCTTGACACCCTCGCCGAGAACGATGTCGGTCCCTCGTCCTGCCATGTTGGTAGCGATGGTCACCGCGCCTTGCTGGCCGGCCAGCGCCACAATTTCAGCCTCCCGCTCATGGTGTTTGGCATTCAGGACGACGTGTTTCACGCCCCGTTTGCCAAGCATCTTGGAGATCTTCTCAGATTTTTCAATCGAGGTAGTGCCGACCAGAACTGGACGGCCTGTCTCATTTTGTTCGGTGATTTCTTCAACCGCAGCCTTCCACTTTTCAGATTCGGTACGGAAAATCACGTCGGGCAGCTCGTCGCGGATCAGCGGCTTGTTAGTGGGTATTTCCAGTACGTCGAGGTCGTAGATTTTGTGAAATTCTGGAGCCTCAGTTATAGCCGTACCCGTCATGCCGGCGAGTTTGTCGTACATTCGGAAAAAATTTTGAAATGTGATCGTAGCGAGAGTTTGATTCTCTTGCGCGATC
>PVBE012679328.1_pt1 | contig 152257 bp, 136 predicted proteins | sample 1631181 | NCBI WGS metagenome assembly PVBE01 (sample SAMN08397723, study PRJNA350692) | Marine metagenome, whole genome shotgun sequencing project. | isolation source: water | place: Pacific Ocean | collected 2012-04
ATCACCTGAGACGTTTATAGACCGCCTAAGTTGCCATCAATTTCAGGGCTATGGTTATCCTGCGACGACGAGAACCGCTTTTTTTAATTCCCAAGCAAAGGGTCGCGGGTTCGATCCCCATCTCCCGCTACAAACTGAACTTGAACTGAAGAGTCCTAGAGAAATGTTAGTTTCCGGGACTTCTTCAGTTGTCGTGCGCGCACGCTCAGCAATCTACGTTTGCGGATCGTCGAGGTAATCCCACTCTGGGTCCAGCTGCCATCTCACCGTATCGGCCGGTGCTGTGTTTTTGGCCCACGGGACGAGAATGTCTAGATTGGCCGATTGCTCTCGGATTTGAACATCGACCCACTCAGGATCCCAGCCATCCAGAACCATTCCCGTCAATCGTCGGGCGATCTCTGTGTGTTCAGGCGAATCGATCAAGTCGTTCAGTTCGTCGGGATCATCGGCAAGGTTGAACAGTTGAGAAGGCATCTTGTGGTAGTAGTTCAACTTCCAGTCGCCTTCACGCACCATGCGGTTCTGCCAGATATTTTCTCCGTCGGAGTGAGCAGGGTCTCCGGGCTCGGTGCAGTACTCCGAAAAAGCGAGATCATGCCAGTCATTGCGGACTGGATCACTAACTAGCGGCAGCAGCGAACGGCCCATGGACGAAGGCAGCGCCGGCGATCCCGATGCCGCAAGCATGGTCGCATTGAGATCGAGCTGGCTGGTTACTCGATCAACTCGCATCCCCTGTGGCAATTGCGCAGGCCACGAAACGATCGCCGGAACTTTTACCGAGTCTTCGTAGAAGGTCTGCTTCCACCACAGGCCCTTTTCGCCAATTTGCTCACCGTGGTCGGCGGTGTAAATAATCAATGTGTTTTCAAGCAAATTATGTCGTTCAAGCGCGTCGAAAATATCGCCGAGCAGTGTGTCGAGCCGGGTTACCAGAGCGTAGTACGCAGTGCGGCATCGGTCGATCTCTTCGTCTGTCACATCTTCCAAACCAGTGTTCGATTTCCACCACTTCAGGTAAGGGTGGTTCTCGTCCTCAAACGCTCGCGGATTCCTTGGAGGCGGAACTTTACCGCGGTATTCGTCATAATCCAGTTTTGTGGCCACAAACGGCTGGTGAGGCAGCATGAAGCCAACAGCAAGACAAAACGGATCATCGCTGCTTGCGGAAGCATGATGCTCGATAAACTCAACTGTGCGAGCGGCGACCATCTCATCGTGAACCTGATACGAATTCAGTCCGTGTCCGGACAGCTTGAGGCTAATTCGATCGGGCCCCGCCGTTCCTGACAGCTGGCCGTGATCAACTTCGTCGGCACCCATATGATTCGAGTTGTGGTCTCCGATAAATCTTTCGGTAAACCCGTGAAACTGATCGGGCCCAAAAAAGTGCATTCGCCCGATTTGTACAGGCTGGTAGCCCCCAGCACCGAGCGAGTGGGCGAATGTCGGAATGCCAGAATGCAGGAATTGACTGTTGGTCCACACTTCGTTCTGGTACGGGAACTGCCCGGTCATCATTGCAGCGCGTGAAGGCACGCAGATTGGCGACGCACAGTAGTTGTTTTTGAAAGTGACACCGCGCGCTGCCAGCGCGTCGAGGTTGGGGGTGCGAATAACCGAATTACCCGAGTGACCCATAATTGCAGGGTTGTGTTGATCGGACTCGATGAAAAGGATGTTCGGGTGGTCGTTTGGCATTGTTCCAGTACTTTCTCAACTCGATGAATCAATGGATGACCCCGTCCAACCATAAACTGCCTGTGATAGCGATTCGTCGTAGTCGCTGCCATCCTTCCTGTGATGGCCGCGCCGATGACAGTTTGGGCAAATTGTAGATCCTAGCGGAAAGAAATCGGATCTACTGGAACTCTGAGATCATCCAGATCTACCGTCCATTGCTAGCCGTGAAGGGCACTAAAAAACTCTTTTCCACCCGACATGATCCAGCCGTTCAAACTTGTATAGAAGAACTTGACGCCTCGATCTCTAAATTTACCGACGTTTTCAGCAGATACGGTCGTTCCGGCAGTTCTACCTGCAGCAATGATCTTTGAGATGGATTCGTCTATTACCTTCTGCACATCAGAGTGTTCCTCATCGCCGATGTGGCCCATGGATTGTGCTAAATCGCTTGGAGCGACGTGGTAGACATCGATGTGATCTACGGTGAGAATTTGATCAAGGTTATTGACTGCCTGAATATCTTCAATCAGGACGATCGACATTGACTGGTCATTGGCTTTGGCGAGGTAATCGACCACACCAAACGACTGGCGAGGTTGGAACATACCTCTGCGGCCGATAGGCGCGTGTTTCGTAGCCTCAACGACAGCTCGAGCGTCTTCTACCGTGTCAACGTGCGGCACAACGATTCCCATGGCTCCCATATCCAGAGTCCGGTAAATAGTGCTGTAGTCAGTGCTTCCTACTCGAACGATGGGGGTCATGCCCCATAGATCTGCGGCGCGGGACAAATTACCTACATCCTCAAAACTTATGGGGCCGTGCTCGGCTTCCAACCAAACTGCGTCGACTCCTATTTGTCCGACAAAGTCCACGAGGTACGGTGTGTCAACCCCAGCCAAGCACGTGACGATTTCTCCAGCCGCAAGTTTTTCTTTCGTCCGATTTGGTCGCAGTTCTGCCATCGTTATTTTCTCCAATGTTTGTTCGTAGTTGATAGTGTCAAAACCTGTAGATATGTGCTTGAGAGTTCGAGATGGGTTGACTTGCTCCCAGAACCTGTATCAGTCGCTATGTTAGTCCTACGGCCTGCTTCGACCTGATGGTTTCAGGTGCTGGCGGTCGGTAAAGACGCTGATTTACTGATTGTCGACAAGAATCCACTCGATGACATCAACGTTCTGCAGGATCAAGAAAATATTGCGTTGGTCATGACGCACGGAAAGGTGCAAATTACTTTCGAAGAAATGAAGGGTCACCTGAATCCACGACTTGACAGTCCTCCAAGGCGAATCGTGCGCGTGAACGTGATATGTAAAGAGTGCCGTGTCTATGGTTGAACCCTCAATATTTTCGGTTTCAACGTAAGAATTCAGGAGTTTTGGATGGTCTGGATCAGATTCGCGAAGTCGAAGTTAGTGATTACTGTGGCGCTTACGTCATTTGCAGTGATGTTTATTACGATTACCGGGTGCGGTAGTGACGAACCGGTGGTCGAGGGTGATGCGCAAATCAGGACGGCTCCTGCCGACTACACGATCGAGGATTTGAAAGCCTTTGGCTTGAAAACGTCTAAGCAATACGACGTCGAGGATTTACCCGATGGACTCGATGCTTGGAAGGGTTTTTGGGGACTGGATCCTTACGATCGCCACGACTACGAGATCCGTTTCTACGCATCACACGAACTCGCAGTTTCGAGCGGTAAACCACTTGCTATTGAGTCTACCGGGGCAGAGTTCTTAGCCAATCGCGACACCTCAGAGTCTCTGGTCGCCAGTGGAGAAGGCTCGGCGTTTCGGACTTTCAAAGATAACCAGACCTGGGAAGAGGGCGTGAAGGAGAGGTGGCAGGCCAATCCTTTGGGATCGGTTGGACCGACTTACCCGAATTGGATGATACTCGGGAACATGGTGATCCTCTGCGACGGTCTCGATTCAGAGGAGGCTCTGGCAAGATGTGCCGAGCTAATCGATAGTTTCGTACCGTCCGAAGAAGGTTAGTTGTGTAGAACCACATCTCCACGCTGGGGATTGCTAATCTTGCCCGCGAAATGACAAATGCTGATCACAATCCCAAACGTACCGCCGAGGTCCTAATCGTTGGTGCTGGCGCATCCGGTGCCGCGGTCGCAGCGTCACTTGCCGAGGACGGATTTGATGTTGTTTGCATCGAGCAGGGCCATTGGCAAGATGCGTCCAAGTTCCCTACGGTAAAGCCCGACTACGAGCTACGAGCGATGAGTTCGTGGTCGATAAATCCGAACAAGCGCAAGCTTCCTGAGGACTATCCGGTAAACAATGACGACTCGGCGATTGAACCTGTGATGTTCAACGGCGTTGGTGGAAGCACGATTCTGTGGGCGGCGCACACGCCACGTCTGCACCCTTCGGATTTCCGCGTGAAAACACTGGACGGAGTCGCTGACGATTGGCCGATTTCGTACGAAGATCTAGAACCGTGGTACGACTTGAACGACCACGTTATGGGGTGTGCAGGCATAGCGGGAGATCCGGCTAACCCGCCCCGTTCGGAACGACCAATGACTCCGATCCCGCTAGGCAAGGACGGGGATATGCTCGCCGGGGCGTTTGATCGGCTTGGCTGGCACTGGTGGCCGTCGGACAACTACGTCAACTCAACGCGTTATGGCGAAGGGCGAGACGCCTGCAACTTTTGCGGTCACAATATGATGGGTTGCTACCAGCGCGCCAAATCGTCGACCGATCTGAACTACTGGCCACGAGCTGTCGACCACGGCGCTGAACTTGTAACTGGTGCCCGTGTCAGGGAGATAACGACAGACTCGAGCGGCAGGGCCACCGGTGTGAATTATCAGGATGCCGAGGGTAATGACCAGCACCAGGCAGCACGCGCAGTAGTCATGGCGGCAAACGGCGTTGGTACCCCCCGCCTGTTGCTAATGTCCAAATCCGAAAATCACCCGAACGGCCTCGTCAACTCGTCGGGTATGGTCGGGAAGAATTTAATGTTCCACGTATACGCCGGTGTTACTGGAATTTTTCCGGACCACGAGGGCGAGTGGGTAGGTCCCGCCGCCAACATGATTCTTTCGCAGGAGTTTTATGAAACGGATCCCGGCCGGGATTTTGTGCGTGGCTACTCGTACCAAACTGGCCGGGGACAGGGTCCGGGCTCCACGGCGCGCGGTGGTTCTCCCCGCGTTCCGTGGGGTGCAGATCACCACGCTCAAATGCAGCGTCGATTCCGCAATACCGTGGGGCTTGGAGTTATTGGTGATGATCTGCCCGAGCAACACAATTCTGTTTCGCTAGATCCAAATTTGACAGATAACTCTGGTCTTCCGGCACCGAAGATCACCTATACCGTGAGCGACAATTCGCGAGCGCTACTCGATCATGCACTGATTCAAGGACAGAAGGTGCTAGAGGAAGCGGGAGCCGACGAGATCATGGTGAATCGATTCTCTCGAGAAGCCGGTTGGCACCTGATGGGGACGGCACGGATGGGCGATGATCCGGAGCGATCTGTGGTCGACAGCAACGGTCAGTCCCACGACATCGACAATTTGTTCATCGTAGACGGAAGTGTTTTTGTCACGGGCGGTGCGGTAAATCCAACGCCGACGATACAGGCGATCGCTCTTCGGACGGCTGATTACATCACGAACGAACGGGAGGATTTGAAAGCCTGATGGCATTTAAACCTGATATCAACCTTCTTGCAGCCGCCATGGATCGCGTCATTCCACCGGTGGATGATCTGGCAGGAGCGGGCGGAATGGGTCTGGCGGAAGTTGTCGTTGAGAAGTCTCAGGCCGATGATCGATTCTGGGATGCGCTATCGACCGTTTTGAATGCCTTGGCGTCTTCGAATGAGTTCCTAGCCAATAGCGGAGATGCGCAGGAAGATGCGCTCCGGAGCGTGGAGAGTTTACAGCCCGTTGCGTTCAATTTGTGGTTGGATGTCGTCTACACGATCTACTACATGCAGCCCGAGGTCCATCGGCGGTTGAGCTGGCATGGACGCCCGCCGCAGCCGGATGGAAACGTCATGCCACCGTGGGACGAGTCGGTTCTTGATGTGACGCGCCAACGCGAACCGTTCTGGCGACAGGTTTAGTTGCGGAAGGTCGGCAAGCACGAGATCATCGCCTACGAATCTAGTCGCTAAATCCCCTAACATGTGCCGAATTGTCGCTCTTCGGCGTCGACCTAATCCGTGGCGACAAGATCTACCTCTCCGATCGTCCCGGTCTCGGAATCGAGTTGGACAAGGATTACATGCGAGGGCACATCGTCGCAGGCTACGGTGGGTAAGGTAACTGCTAGCCGAGTTCGCTCGAACGCGGCCGACGGCAGCGGTCACTTTGATCCTCGTTAATCCTTCACTATATGCCAGTTCAATCCAGTAATCCCGAATCCTACGATGTCGCAATCGTTGGAGGTGGTATGTCGGGACTGACGGTCGCACACCAACTTGGTGACAAGAACGTTCTACTGCTTGAAAAAGAGTCATTGTGTGGAGAGCGAACGGTCTCGGTGAGCATGGAGAGAGTCTTTTATCCGGGTGTTGACTCCAAAACCTCTTATATCGATGCATTAGTGAGCGGATCGTCCAGCGGGTTTACCAGTCGGATCAGCTGATTTGGTGGGATTTCCAGAGAGTCGAACCACCGATCGTGACTTCTTCCGTCGTTTAACCGCCGCCGCACGCGACGAGTACAACGAGAATCGTGACCATTAACACTCTGGCAAGTTGGTGAAGCGATACATGGATTTCATCAGCAGCAGAAGGCTGAATAGGTTGCTGAGAGTACAGCGCCCAACAGGGTGAGATAAGAGTTATATTGCGCCCAACGTTACTTGATTGTCGATCTACCAGCGCGAAAGACTCCAACTGTGATCAGCAAAACTCCCATCCCGAAAATCGATATCGAACGACCTTCTCCTGACTTGATAAAACGTCTTCAGGGAATCGGTAGCGCAATGGCTTCTGGCGAACTGAGGAAGCTTGGGATCAAGGCTTCAGTTCTCGACGGAATAACGTCGTTTACTCCCGGCACAACCGTTGTCGGACCGGCAATCACTCTTCAATACCTACCAAAGCGGGAGGATCAGTACCCCGAAGGCGAGTATCGGGATCCGGAGTCGCAAGTTCATCGTCACGCGCTCTACCACGCGCAGGCTGGCGACATCATCGTCGTCGACGGGCGGGGCGAAACCACGAGTGGTGTTTTTGGGGACATGATGCTGACCTATCTTAAGGGGCGAGGTGGTTTAGGCATCATCATCGATGGGGCGATCCGAGATGTAGGTGGTGCCAAGGAACTTGGTCTGGGGATGTGGCTGAAGGGCGTCACTCCCTATGCGCACACGCAGACAGTGCAGTTCCCGTATGCGTACAACGTGCCGATCGATTGCGCCGGAACGCTCGTTATGCCGGGTGACATCATGATCGCTGACGATGATGGCGCTGTTGTGGTTCCGAAAGAACTCGCCGAAGAGTTAGCAGAGGCCGGTGGTGAGCATGCGGAATGGGAGGAATTCACCCGCATCAAGCTTTCCGAGGGCGGCGACCTTCGAAAGTATTATCCGCTCTCCGATAAAGGCAGAGCCGAGTACGAAGAATGGAAGAAGGCAAACGGCTAACCCGACCGTTACTCACATTGGTAAGCGTGAGCGGACTCAACTATGAGCAGCGATCCGATTGAGGGGAATTTTCGGGTCGGTAAACAGGTCGATAACCGGCGCGATCAAACCTGGTGCTCGATTGCTCTCGGCTAACCTCGCTCGGCTTTGTCGTATTCGGCGTAGATGTAGGGGTGCTCGGGATCGTAGTGCGTGAGTGTGTCGGGGTTTTTGACTCGACCGGCGGGGCGCACATCGTTGCCAGCGAAGCCATTCACGTCGTCGCCTAGATCCTGGCGGCATGATTCGATCAATGCAGTCAATCGAGCGACCACATTGGGATGATCGTCGAAGACGTTTACTGTTTCGCCGGGATCAGATTCGAGATCGTAGAGTTCGTTGATCTCTTCGTCTTCCTTGCGCACGTGGAGTTTCCATCTGGAGTCGCGTACTGCCTCGATGTTGTTCTCTAGATAGTAGAAGAACTCACTTCTCGGCGATTCGGTAGGCTCGTTGGCGAACATCAAAGATGAGATGTCGACTCCATCGGTCGTTCGATCCTGCGGAAGCTCGGCTCCTGCGATACCGGCGATGGTCGAGAAAAAATCTATCGTTGATGCAAGCTCGTTTCGAACTTCGCCAGCCGGAATCCGGCTAGGCCAACGCATGATGCAGGGAACCCGGTGCCCACCCTCCCAGGTCTGCCCCTTGCGCCCGCGTAACACTCCGTTATTTCCACCTTGATCTTGCAAACGAGAGCCATTGTCGCTCGTGAAAATCACCAGAGTGTTTTCATCGAGTCCCTGTCGTTGCAACTCGTCAAATAAAACCTTCGTCGTCCAGTCGACACCAGCGACGCAAGCTCCGTAATCTCCGTTGTCTGAGGCGTTCACGAGATTTTCTGGCGCGTACAACGGTAGGTGTACATACATGTGGGCGAAATAAAGGAAGAACGGCTCCTCGGTATTGCCTCGGATGAACCGCACTGCCTCTTCGGCATAGCGCTCAGTGAGAGCACGAAGATCCGGCTGCTCTTGTATGACATCTTCATCCCGAATCAGTGGCAACGGAGGTCGCTTTCGCAGTTGTTCCAATCGGTCGTGATCGACGATTGTCGGATCTGCGATCTGCCGTCCCATATCGTTGCTGTAGGGAAGACCGTAGTAGCTGTCGAAGCCATGGTTTGTGGGTAGGAATTCAGGCTGATCACCACAGTGCCATTTGCCGATGATCTTGGTGGCATATCCGGCGTCTTTCAGCGCACCGGCAATCGTTGTTTCATTTGGATTCAAACCAATGGCAGCGCCTGGAAAAAGAACCCGAAATCCGTCGAAAGATCCGAATCCGATTCGCTTGGGGTAACAACCTGTCAGTAGTGCACCACGGGATGGTGAGCAGACACCCGATGCAACGTAGAAGTCGGTGAATCGCACACCCTCGGCCGCCATCTTGTCGAGCGCCGGAGTTTTGTTGATTGTCGAGCCGTAAACACCCAGATCTCCGTATCCAAGATCATCGCAATTGATAAGTACGATATTCGGCCTGTCCATCGAAGCTCCCATCGAGAATTAGCTGTTGTCAGAATTTCTTGGCATAGTGTGCATGCATCGCTCGATGTTCGCGGCTCCATCTTCAACGTTTTTGGGGATTGATCCGAAAGATTCCAACGCCTGCGAGGGTGACGAAGGATTCAAGGAAGATCCTTGACGAGATGGTGGTTCAGGCCAACCTAGTGGTCAACAACTTGGCCTAAACCGATGGAGATGGCCGTCTGCCGAGTCGGATGCATGGCAGCAAACTCACGGGATATGGCCTGAAGTGTGGTCTCAGCACGTTCCGAACATACGTAGTTGGGAGTACAAGGCACTTGTGTGGCAGGACGGGGACACACCGGTAATGTTTATTTCAGACGTGTTCGATTGGGACGCGAATTCAGCTGTACTACGTGATGTCCCAATGCTTGAAGGCGGTATTTATTCGTTGAATGTCGCTGTCTACTTCGGTGAGGGATATGCCTACAGCGAGTACGTGATCTTCGAATGGTCGTCGGTAGTCGCGAAGTAAGCGATAAGATCATCCGGCAGGATTCGTTCGGTGATCTCTATCTCAAACGTCTTTGCCGCACCACCTCACTCTGTTTCGTATAGACTCTGCGACCGTTCATGGGTTCATAGATATTCGTTGTCTTTTGGCGACTCGGAGGCTCTTCATGGCAGATTCCACTCACGGTTCGGGCGATTTCGTATACGAGTTGATTCCTGACTGGGCGAAGTTGCCCGATGGCTGGGTTTTCACTCAGGTTGCTGCGGTAGCCGTGGATAAAAATGACAACGTTTACGCGTTCAATCGATCCGAGCATCCGATTATCGTTTTCGATCGTGACGGAAACTTCATCAAGTCGTTTGGTGAGGGTGACTTTCCGAACGCCCACGGCATGTGCTTTGCCAATGACGGAACGCTGTGGCTCGCTGACAATGGCGATCATACCGTGAAGCGGTACACTACCGCCGGTGAGTGTTTGATGGTGCTCGGCAGCCGGGACGAACCTGACGAAACCGGTGGTCCGTTCAATAAGCCCACCGACGTGACGGTTTCGAGCAATGGCGACGTGTATATCTCCGATGGCTACGGAAATACTCGGGTGCATGTGTTCTCTGATTCCGGTGAATATAAATTCAGTTGGGGGCAAACAAACGGTCTGCCGGGTGTTTGGGATGGAGACTTCAACCTTCCGCACAACATCTGGATTCACAAGGACGTTGTGTACGTCGCCGATCGCGAAAACCATCGAGTGCAAGTGTTCAACCTTGATGGCTCGCACCGAGCCACCTGGACAGACTTCATTCAGCCGACGGATATTTATATAGACGGCAACGACATTGCGTATGTCGGTGAGCTTCGCAACCGAGTTTCCATTGTCGATCTGGACGGCAACGTGCTATCTCGATGGGGTCGGTTCCCCTCACAGGATCCGGGTCAGTTCTACGCCGCCCACGGCATTTGGGCCGATTCGCGTGGAGATGTGTACGTAGGCGAGGTTCTGGAGGGTCAACGTCTGCAGAAGTTCCGCTTGGTGAAGTAAGGAATAACTGCACGAAGCCGTCATCCTGAATCAAGTTCAGGATGACGGAGTTGGCAGAAGGCATCCGGCTGGAAGCCTTCGTATACTCGTTACATGTTCATTGGCAATATCGAAATAAAAGGGCTAGCACGTCTGGCCCCCATGGCTGGAATTTCAAACGCCGCGTATCGGGTTGTGGCACGCGAGTGTGGTAGCGCGCTTACGACCAGCGAGGAGATCGACGCGACGGGTCTGACTCGCAAGAATACGAAGACCCGATATGACATTGCGAAGTACCTGCCCGAAGAAAAGCCAATAGCTCTTCAGATTCTCGGTGCCACAGCTGAAACGTTGGTGCCTGGTGCACAGTGGTTGCAGGATCAAGGCGCAGACATCATCGATTTGAACATGGGTTGCCCAGTTCAGAAGATCACGAAGACGGGTCGTGGTTCAGCGATGATGAAGGATGTTGCGAAGACCGCCAAAATTCTCGAGGCAATGCGGAAGGTTTTGACAGTCCCGCTTACGATCAAGATTCGTAGCGGGTGGGATGAAAAGCACCTTAACACCGTTGAAGTTGCGAAGATGGCCGAAGATGTCGGTGTGGATGCTATTACGGTTCATCCACGAACTCGGGCACAGCAATTCACGGGTCTTTCAAAGTGGGACATGATCTCTCAGGTCGTTGATGCCGTGAATATTCCAATTACGGGCAATGGCGATGTGAAGTCGATGTTGGATGCCCGTCGTATGGCTCAAGAAACTGGTGTTGAGTCGGTGATGATCGGTCGAGGTGCCATGGGCAAGCCGTGGGTGTTCGACGAAACATTCGAGGATCTTTCTCCTCAGGGTAAGTACGAGTATCAAACTCGAGTCATCAATCGCCACACGGAGCTAATCGTCGAGCTGTTCCCTGAGAAGGTTGGTCTGATTCAGATGCAAAAGCACCTGTCTTGGTACGCAGGCGGACGTGAGCGGGTTCGTGCGTTTCGTGTCGAACTATTCGGTGCGAAGACCTACGAAGAGACTCGAGAGATTTTCGATCGCTACTGGGCATCGGTCGATCCGGCCACATCTGAGCAGCCGAACATGGCTGCTGTTTAGCAGGTGGCGCGTTACTTCTGGCGATAACAGGCGCTAGAAATCCCAGACTATTTGGATCATCAGAAGCCGAAGGATGGTGAATGTCGTTGCTGCAGCCGGTACAGCTATTAGCCTGCCCATACTTCGAGTTTTGGAGTTTCCCAGTTTCAGGGTGAATCTTGTCTTAAGGTGCTAGCCGCCCAGTTTTATGGCGCGCTACTACGCGCATTCATACCTGGTCGATGGTGCGAGTCTCTCCGGATGTCCTAAAATCCAGACGACTACGGGTTAATCTGGAACCGTTCCGTTTCGATTCGAAATGAAGTAATCCGTGACTACTGACTACCTGTTATTGTGCAGCCGGTAGTTAGCGTGACGCTTGCCTGTGCTGAACAAATGCTTGTAATGGGAGCAGATAGCGATATGGCTGAGAATTTCGGTGTAGAGATGCGGTTGGACGTCAAAGTTCCCATGCGAGATGGCATCGAGCTATCTGCGGACATCTATCTTCCGGTGTCCGAAGGGCCGTTCCCGGTAGTTTTGATGCGTACGCCCTACAGCAACAACATGGACCCGGTGATTGAGAAGGCTCGAAAACTGGCGAATCGTGGTTATGTATGCATGGTTCAGGATGTCAGAGGCAGGTTCGATTCTCAGGGTGAGTACTACGCGTTTCATCAGGAAATCGACGATGGATTCGATACTCAAGAGTGGACCGGGCAACAGGATTGGTGCGACGGCAACATTGGTATGGCTGGATCGTCGTACGGTGGTTGCGTCCAGTGGCTGAGTGCTCCGCTCCAAAACAGGTATTTGAAGGCCATGGTTCCCCGGGTGATGTGTACCGACTACTACCAGGGTTTGATGCATCCGGGTGGGGCGTTTCAGCTCAACGTGATGATGACCTGGGGTATGCGCACGAACGGCCGCACCGGGCAAAGTATCGACTACCACAATTGGACCGAGGCATTCAGGTCGCTTCCACTGACTAATCTTGCTGGCAATGCAGGTCGAGATATGAAGTTTTGGCAGGACTGGCTGGCACACCCCAATGATGACGAATATTGGGATGAAGTGAACACGGACAGGCGATTCGGTGAAATCGAGGTACCTTCACTGATTATGGGCGGCTGGTACGACCTGTACGCCACGGATGCTTTCGATAATTTCACCGGCCTCCGAGAACGTGGTGGCTCCGAGTTGGCACGCGGTTCGAAATTGATCGTTGGGCCATGGCCGCACGCACTGAGCACTTCGACGAAAACGGGTGATATCGATTTTGGTGCTGAGTCGATGCTCGATCTTGATTCGATCGAACGTGACTGGTTCGATAGATGGCTTAAAGGTGATAAATCTGGAGCAGAGGAGGCGGCTCTTCGAATATTCGTAATGGGCAGTAACGAGTGGCGTGATGAGCATGAGTGGCCTTTAGCGCGAACCGACTGGCAATCATGGAATTTGCACTCTGAAGGCGGCGCGAACACCTCGGCTGGTGACGGCAAACTGGCGCTGGAGCCGGCAGATGGTGAACTGACAGATCGTTTCGCATACGATCCTGAAATGCCTGTTCAGACTATTGGAGGGAACAATTGTTGCTCTCCAGAAATCGTCCCGTGGGGACCATACGATCAACGACCTGCCGAGGCCCGTAACGACGTGCTTTGCTATACGACGGATGCCCTGACGAATGATCTTGAGGTGACAGGGCCGATTCGTCTGAAGATGTTTGCAGCTACCGATGGACTTGATACGGATTGGACTGCAATGCTGGTCGATGTTTCACCGACTGGCTACGCTAAAAACCTTTGCGACGGAATCATCCGAGCTCGGTATCGAGAGGGATTTGAGCAGCCAAAATTGCTGAAGGTTAGCTATGTTTATGAATACGAAATTAAGGTTGGCGTTACGAGTAACGTGTTCAAGAAAGGACATCGGATTCGACTCGAAGTGTCATCCTCAAATTTCCCGAGATTCGATCGCAATTTGAATACGGGCAGCGATATGTACAACTCGACGGAAATGAGAGTTGCACAGCAGACCATCCACCATTCAGAGCAGTACCCATCGCAACTGATTCTGCCTGTGATCCCTGAGTAGGCAAAAACCGGCAGATTCCGTCTCGAACGTCGACGCTTCGAACGCCTACACCGTTGGTAGGGGCATGTCGTCGCCGGTCTGGTCTTGCCAGATGCGTATTCGGGCTGCCATGTCGCGAACTCGATCTTTATGCTCAGGTTTGTCGAACAAGTTTTCGAGTTCCGCCGGATCGTTGTTGAGATCGTACAACTCGCACTGATCGCCAGGCGACAGATTCAACTTCCAGCGATCGCCTGATACGACACCTCGCCATGGGATCGACACCATGCGGTTGATCTCAGGCGATCCAAGATTCCGGTCGCCCATCCCGTTCCACTGAATAAACACATCGTTGTCGGAAAGGTCGGTTTCTCCACGCAGTACAGACCGCAGCGACTTGCCTTCGATATGTTCGGGAATGTCGCTACCCGAAAGATCCAATAGGGTCGGTACGAGATCGACCTGTCCAACCGAGCCGGGTATTCGTTGCGGCTGCATGTCGGTCATCCACGGCACGTACATCAGGAATGGCACGTTCGACGCCTCTTCGTACAGTGATCGCTTCTCTAGCATTCCGTGGTCGCCTGCCATCTCCCCGTGTTCACTTGTAAACACGATGATGGTGTTGTCGGCCTGTCCACTCTGTTCGAGAGCTTTAAAAATCTTTCCAAGTTGGTTGTCGACCAGAGTCACGTTTGCGAAGTACTGGGCTCGTAGTTTGCGGAAACCTTCTTCGGTGGTGGTGTCGTGATGGTCGCCGCCGGCTTCACCAAGCGGATTATTGCCGCCACCCATGTAGTAGTCGGAACGCAAGCGATTTACGAACGATCCTGAATCGGGACGTCTACGGAATCCGGGTCCGACATCGATTTCGTCAGGATCGTATAGATCGTTCAGTGGACCCGTATACGGCGGGTGCGGCTCGAAGAAGTTCACATAAAGCAGCCACGGTTGATCGGCGTGATCACCCTCGGGGTAGTCTCGAATGAAATTCGAAGCGGTGTGACCCAGGAATCCGGCCTGCGTCTGTTCCTCGGTAAGCTCAGTAACACCGACCCAGCCTTCGTACGAGGTTTGGGTTGATGGTGGCTCTACACCGTGGTTACGCAGCCACTGGTTATACGGAGCTTCCTGGTACCGATACTCCTTGCGAGTTATTCGTACCCTTTGAAAATCTTCGACCGCCTCCCAGTTGTCGAAACCGTGCTGAGCGATCATATCGTCACCAAGATGCCACTTGCCCATGTGGGCGTTGTAGTACTCATCGCTGATTAAATCGCCCATCGTCGGAATGTCCCGCGAGAGCGGTATGTTGTTGCGTTGAAGGCCTGTTGCGTAGGGGTAGAGCCCTGTCATTATCGAGGCACGGGCGGGTGTGCAAACCGGCTGTGTTACATACGCGTTTTCAAATACAAAACTCTTTTCGGCGAGTTTGTCGAGGTTCGGCGTTTTAATCCAGTTGTTTCCGTAGGCACGCATCGAGTCTCGACGCTGCTGATCGGTGAGGATGAATAGGATGTTGGGCTTGCGGTCTTGCATGTCTCGTACTTGTTGTTCGGGTGTATTGAGAATCTACTGCAAATTCATACGGAATCGAGCGCCTACGTGCTGTCAGCCACCGGAAGGGTACGGCAATCCCGCTCGCGCGCAAGCATCTACGAGGCTGATCTCTGATTATGGGTCTGCTGCTGCATCAACAATTTGAGACTGACCGAACTTGCCTTACGCCTCTCATTGGCGAAATGACAGAGGCGATGATGGCGCGTGCGTGCGTCGTTGCTATCTGAATAGCGTCTCAAGTTTCCGCAACGCTTCCAGATTCAACCAATGAGGTACGACAATTATCTGTAGATGGTCACGCAGCGGTTGCAGTACGAACCGGGACAAGTGGTTGGTGGGGATGGCTGTTTTTAGAGAAAGAATCTCGTAGTGTGTTGGGTACAGTCGGTGTCAACGCTCCACCCGATGCAACGGGCTCAGTTGGCATTGCGTTTTCGATCTACGAAGATCAACAGAACAAGAACTACACCAAAGAAGCCACACAGGCAGTTGTCGATTGGATACTGGCACAAGAGGGCGTGAAGTCGCTCCGGATGACCATCCATCCCAAGAACTTTGCCGCTGTTCGGGTAGCTCAACACTCGAAAATTGAACTTTGGGGCCATCATCGATCAAATCATCGGCGAGGTTCACTTGTAAGAGGCGAAGAAGCTGGTGATTCTACCGCCGCCTTCAACGCTTGCTTAACCGTTTTCAGGGTGACCGAACGGAAGCCAGGCAATAGAATCTTTAGATCGACCTTTTTTGTTTGAAGGCGATTCCATAGTTATTGGAGATTCTGGTGCCAGACAAGTCGCAAGAAACGTTGCCCGTGACGTTCGATTCCGCTATGAAGAAGAAGCGCGAGAAGCGTCCGTGGGGATCGTACGAAGTGCTGACCAGCGGCCCTGGTTTCCAGGCCAAGAGGCTTACCGTGAATGCGGAATCACGATTATCGCTTCAGTGGCACCGTCATCGTGATGAAACGTGGGTTGTGGCGCGTGGCACGGCTCAGGTGACGGTCGGTGAGGAACAGCACACTCTCGGACGCGGCGAAACGATGTTCGTCGCTCGCAATATTCATCACCGAATCGAGAATATTTCTTCGGTTGAGGCGCTCGAAATCATTGAAATTCAAACTGGCGACTATCTCGGTGAAGACGATATCGTTCGAGTCGAGGACGACTTCGGTCGGGTTGGGTAGGGAGTGGTTCTAGTTACTTCAACGCTACGCTGCCGTCGTCTCGGATTGGCGGTTCGGAGTTGGCGGGGTCGAACGGGTGCATGGCTGGGGCATCTTCGTTGAAGATGACTCCGAGTCCAGGCTTTTCGGATGGCATGTACCAGCCACGTTCGAGTTTCATGATCTCGTCGGTCATGTCACGACGTGGTGGCACTTCTTCTTGCACCGATTCCTGAACGTCCCAAGAGGGCGACGAGATTCCGAGCGCTATACAAGCTGCGGTAGCGATCGGGCCCTGGAAATTATGCGGGCAGATCTTGATGTGGTGTGCCTCGGCGATGGTGGCGATCTTTTTGGTTCCGGTTATACCGCCAGCAACCGCAATATCGGGCTTAAAGAACGCTGGCTTAGACAGTTGAGCGTACTCGCGGAATTCCCAGATGCCCATATTGCGCTCGCCCACTGCCAGCGGAAGTCTCATTTTGGCGGCAGTATCACCCATTGCTACAACGGAGTCAGGCACGATGGGATCTTCGACGAAATATGGCCGTAGTTTCGCAACCTCGTCACAGAAGGCGATTGCCTCGTGCGGTTGCATATTGCGATGAATTTCGAGTCCAATATCGAAATCCCAGCCGACCGTTTCTCGCACGGCCTCGACCATCTCGATCGCTTTGCCAATTAGTTTGGTGTAGGTCAGTTCCGCCCAATTGCGGGGCATTGGGGTGAACTTCAGTGCCGAAAAACCTTCGTCGAGGACTCGCTTGGCTCCAGCCGCACATTCTTCGGGTGTGTTGCCGCCGATTCCCTGCGCGATGCCTCGGATTTTCTGGCGAACCTTGCCGCCGAGGAGGTCCCAAACAGGTGCCTGTAGTCGTTTGCCCTTGATGTCCCAGAGCGCCATATCGATCGCACTTACCGCGCCGCCGATGCTGTTGCCACGAAAAGCCGAATTGTATCGCCAGAGGTAGCTCCAGATGTGCTCGATGTCGGTGGCATCCATACCGATCAGTGCTTCGGCGAATCCGTGAATCGTTGCCTCAGCCGCTTTCGGATACGACCAGTAGCACGATTCACCGATACCCTCGGTGCCATCCTCAGTCGTTACTTTCACGACGAGGAAACGGGATACAAAAAAAGTTTCGATCTTTGCAATTTTCATTTTTTCTCTTCAGTTTGGGGCGATACGGCCTGAGATGAGTGAATGTTGAGTTTCGGGTTGGTTCCGCAGGTTTAGATCTTCCAGTGAGCGTTGATGCTCGCTTCGTAGACGGCGGTTTCCTCGTTTTCGATTTCTTCGATGGTGACAAGACGACCCAGTACCGATGATTCCAGCGCAGCGTTGCAGACCGCGAGATCCTTGCGGCCCACGTAGGCATCGACCTCAGGCTTCGTTCCATCAGCGATACACTGGCCCAGTTCGTAGTACTCAAGTGCCACGAGGTAGCGATCCGCATCCTCGAAAGGAGTTGTGTACGAACCGAGTCGATCAGCACCGAACAGGCGGGCGGGTAGCTCGTCGAGATGGAAGTCGGGTACGAGTTCCAGAACATCGTCCCCGGTGACCGTGCCCGCACCATTGATTGTCAGCGTAAGTGGTTCTCCTCTCCGCTGTTTCGCCGGCTGCATCGAACCCTTACTGCCATAGATCATGCCGTACTGCGTCGGTTCGCCGTGTGCTGCGAACATCGAGGTCCACTGACCAACAGCCCCACTCTTGAATTTGAGTGTTGAAATCACCATGTCTTCGGCATCGGCGTCGATCTCGTCTGGCACCTCGGAGGCCCAGCGATCGTAGAAATTTGCCACGCCAATTCGTTCACCCTTGTAACGTTTCGGTTCCCAGACCTTCGACACTGCGAACACTTCCTCGACATCGCCCATGTAGTACATCATCTGGTCGACGGCGTGAACGCCAGCGTCGACGAAAATCCCACCGATGTTCTTGTCGTGACGCCAGGGCCAGATAATGATGTCGTTTCCGCCTCGGGCCGATCCCTGCAGGAAGCTATATGGGTCGCCAATAGCACCGGAATCGAGCAGTGCCTTGTTGAGTCGGCACATCGGATCGCGTCGCTCTTGCTCACCGACGCTCAAGACCTTGCCGCTGCGTTTCCAGGCATCGATTACTCGATTGCAGCCCCGAATGGTTAGCGAAAGCGGTTTTTCGCAGAGCACGTTGTAACCAAGATCGAATGCCATCTCAGCGACGAGGTGGTGCGATCCTGAGTCGGTCGTAATATCGACAGCCTCGATATCGGGACGTTGCATTTTCATGTCTTCCATCGAAGTGAAGACCTCGGGGCGGCTCCCTAGCATTTCTTCGGCGTTGTCTGCGAGGTGAATGGCGTTTTCTTCTCGGGTGTCGCAAACTGCGACAAGTTCGACGTTAGCCATGCCGCTTTCGTACAGCGCACCGAGTGCTCGTAGATGACGACCACCCATGCCGCCGGCTCCGACTATCGCAATTAGAATATTGACCATGTTTTTGCTCGGTTGACTACCTATCCTGAACGCTGCCGTCGAAGCCGATGGGGGTGTCGAGGATTTTTGGGTTTTCGGGTCCAGAGAGGGCGGCTTCGTTGAGTTCGATACCGAGTCCCGGCCCTTCGGGGACGATGAGATAGCCATCGATAAGCTCCAGCGGCGTTACCAACAGATCGCTCTTTGGCGGTTCTGATTCGCCGGTGTATTCCTGAAGTGCGAAGTTCGGAATACAGGCGTCGAGTTGTACGCAGGCTGCTGTGCTGACAGGCGAGAGCGGATTGTGCGGAATGACTTTGACATGCTTTGCCTCAGCCATCGCTGAAACCTTTTTCGAGCCCGACAATCCGCCGCAGAGACAGAGATCGGGTCGAATGTAGGAAGTTGCGTTGGCTTCGAGAAGCTGTTCGTATTCGAAGATGGTCGTGAATCGTTCGCCTGTTGCGATCGGAATATTGCAGTGTTCGGCCACGTCGGCCATTCGAGCCGGACTGTCCGGGAGCATGGGATCTTCGTAAAAGAACGGGTTGAACTGTTCGAGCCTTCGTCCTAGCCAGATACTCTCGGCTGGTGTCATCTGACGATGAATTTCGACACAGATATCGACGTTGCCGCCGACCGCCTCTTTCACTGCACCGACCCGATCGACTGCCTCGTTAGACCATTCGGTGTACGACTTGTGGAGATAGTAATCGGGCGCGAACGGCGTGAAGCGAACGGCGGTAAATCCGTCGGCTGCTGCGGATTTCGCACTGGTGACTAGATCGTCTTTTGTATCACCACCGACGTGCATGTAGCAGCGCACTTTGTCGCGAGTTTTGCCGCCCATCAAGTCGTAGATCGGCACGTCGAGGCGCTTGCCCTTGATGTCCCACAGGGCAATATCGATCGCCGAGAGTGCGCCTTGAACGACCGATCCCATGAAGTGCGACGAGCGATATAACCACTGGTAGTGATGCTCGATGAAACTCGGATCCTTGCCGACGAGATAGTCGGCCATCGTGTCGACCATCGTCTTGGTCGGACGCTGCCAGCCGTGGACTCCTCCCTCACCGATACCCACAGTTCCGTCCTCGCAGTAGATGCGAATCAGCAACCATCGGTCCCAGAGCATTGTTTCGACTCGTTCGATTTTGGTTGGTACTAGCATGGTTCCTAGGATCCGTTTTCTGCTTGTGCGACGGTGTGCTAATGAGGCACAGCCGAGAAGGTAGTCCTAAAACGCCGACGTTACAAGATCGAATCGAATTGTGTTGACCGTCAGTCGCGGGTATAACGACGCAGAAGAAATTATTCAATTTGAGGATCAGGAATATTGCTTGAACTGGTAATTAAGGGTGCAACCGTAATCGATGGATCAGGGGTGGAAGGTGCAGCGCTCGACGTTGGAATCGAGGGTGATCGTATTTCAATGATTTCGCCTTTGATTGAGGTTGAATCGGCAGAAATTCTCAATGCCACCGGACTCACACTAACCCCAGGTTTTATCGACGTTCATTCTCATGATGACTTTCATGTTCTGATCGAACCAGAGGTCCGCCATAATATTTTTCAAGGCATAACGACAGCGATTGTCGGTAACTGCGGATTTGGCGCAGCTGGTTCGGACGCTGGCAAGGTTCAGATGAAGGCGATAAACGAGCCGAGTGCCGAACTTCCTGATTGGACAGGATATGCCGGTTATATGGAGGAAGTGGACAAGACCTCTCCCGTGCTGAACGTTGCTGCGTTGATCGGTCACCACACGGCGCGCCGCGAGGCGATGGATGGAGTTGAAAATCGTCCGCCAACAGACGCCGAACTTGCCGCGATGTTGGCGAATGTGGCTGAGGGTATGGAAGCAGGTGCCGTTGGTATGTCGACAGGTCTGGTCTACGAGCCGGGGCGATATGCCGCGACGGAGGAAATTGTTTCGCTGGCACAGGTGGTTGGTAAGCATGACGGACTGTACGTTTCGCACATGCGAGACGAAGGTGGCGGATTGCTCGACTCGGTGCGAGAGACACTGCAAATCGGAGAAACCAGCGGAACCGGGGTTGAGATTTCTCATCATAAAGCTGTGGGACGAGCGAACTGGGGCAAGGTCGTTCAATCTTTAGAAATGATCGAAGACGCTGTCGCCCAAGGGCGTGATGTTACCGCCGATCAGTATCCGTACACCGCTCGTAGCACGATGCTTTTCGCTCTAGTGCAGAACGGCACGTTCAGTCTGGGTGAGGGTGGAGCTATGGGCAAGTCGTCGCCTGAGGAGGTTTTGCTGTGCTCGGTTCCCGGTCAACCCGAGTTCGAGGGTCGCACGCTTCAAAGTTTCGTGGAGGAGTTCGATCTGCCCGGCGAGGATGCAGCGAAGAAACTACTCAGCGACATTTCCAGCGACATTTTGGTCGCAGCGTTCGGAATGGATGAGGGTGATGTGCGAATGGTTATGGCGCACTCGTCGACCATGATCGGAACCGATGGGCTTGATCGTGGTTCCAAACCTCATCCGAGGGCGTGGGGTACGTACCCGAGAGTTCTCGGCAAATACGTTCGAGAAGAGGGTGTGATTTCGCTTGAAAACGCCATCTACAAGATGACTCATATGCCGGCAACGAAGTTCAATATCGCCAATCGAGGGCTCATTAAGGAAGGCTACTTCGCCGACCTGACGTTGTTCGATCCTGAGACGGTTATCGATGGCGCGACGTACGAGAACTCACGAGTAGGGCCGCAGGGCTTGCTGCACGTAATCGTAAATGGCCAGTTTGCGGTTCGCGACGGAAAGCATTCCGGATCGAGATCGGGGCGAACAGTACGTATGGGGCAAATGTAGGAATCCGCATCGAGGAATCGGGAGTAAACTGCTCCGCCCCACTAATTCAGGAAATCTCATGCCAGAAATTATCGAATCAGTATCGGTAACTCCGATCCCGTCGAACTATCAAAAAGAGCTCGGCAAAAACACATATATCGACAACATTGGCACGCAGCGACTCGAGTGGGTCATTCGGGCGCGCAGCACGAGTGGAGCCGAGAGAATTTCGATTGCCAATCGACTGATGCGGGAGGGCACCGCCGAGAGCATGTTGCCCCACATCAAAGGTGCTCTGCTCGGTAGGGAAGTCGGCCAACTGCTTGAGATTTCTGACGGTGTGGTGACCGGTGAAGGATCGGGTATGGATCGTTGGTATCGCCGAAGATTCGACATTAGATCTCGAGCTATATCAGGGAACTGGCACGTCTTCGAAGACGGTAAATACGCAGTGCCGAGCTCACCCGGGCTGGCAGTGAGTATCGATCATGACCTCTACAGCCGTGTCTACGGACAGCACGAAACAGTAATCAGTTAGCCAGCTAATCAATTTAGGAATTTCTTCAAAGATGAAAGTACTTATTACCGGTATTACAGGTCGCGTTGGAGCGAATATTGCTCAGAATTTTCTAGAGCGTGGGTATGATGTAAGAGGCTTCGTTTGGCCGGGTGACCGACAGGCCGAGAAGATGAAAGCGATCGGCGCCGAGATCGTAGAAGGTGATCTGGCAAATTCTGCCGACGTTAACGCTGCCGCCGATGGGCAGGAAGTGATTTTGCATCTGGGTGCGGCGTTTCAGGCAGGCGGACCGTTCACTCCCGAGCAATACTTCGATACGAACGTGAAAGGCACGTTCAACGTCCTCGAAGCATCACTCGGCTTAGGTGATCACCTGAAGCATGTGCTCATCACCAGCACCGATGCGACGATGTTCAAGTATCCCGAAAGCGGAATAACTGATCCGATCGCCGAGGATTCACTGCCACTCTCGTCGACAAACTGGTACGGCTACACAAAAGTGCTGTGCGAAAACCTTCTGAATCGGTACCACGCTGAGGAAAATCTAAGAGGAACGATCATTCGGTTTGCAAACGTATGGGGTGCAGGCGAGATTCTGAATTTCCACCAGTTCCATCTGAGCACGTTCCTGAAGGTGTTCGAGGGCAGGACCGACGATGCTGGCAGGACAACATACGAGAAATTGCAAGCAGAGAGTGCGAAGACCGATGGCGGCCCACGACTTATCGTTGCTTGTGATGTAAATGGTCGACCGTGGAAGAAGCATCAGGTTGAGGTGCGCGACCTTGTTCATGCTTACGAGCAGGCGGTCGGCAATTCGGCGACTTTTGGCAACGTCTATCAATTGGGTTCGAATGAGCCGTTTACGTGGGACGTATTGATTCCATACATTTCGGAAAAGACTGGAGTTCCGTACTCGACGGTCGATCTGGCGACCAATCCGACGTTCTATGAGTACGACCTGTCGGCGGCGCGAAACGACTTCGGGTATTCACCGAGTCTTTCGTTGTTTGAGATGGTCGACGAAGCGATTCGTTTCAACTCTGAAGGCGGCGGTGGGATTATTCCGACAGTTGTTTAGGGAACGTGACTGGGAATATGCGACTTGCATGATCCTGCCATCGGTACGAGGACTCGAACTCAAAAACCTACGGCCTGACGCGGTTCATGGCGACGTAAATGCCGACTCCGAGACCTATGTAGGCGACGATGTTGAGAAACACACCGTTCCAAACACCGAGAAAATCGGCAACTATAAATCCGATGATCCAGACGGCAAGCATGGTCACTGCGGCTACAATTCGCAAACGTGCATCAAGTTTGTACTTGCCCGCCCTGAGCACATATTTGCCAACCGGCGATCCGCCGAGAGCGAGGATGAACGATGCTGCTACATTCCCGATCTGGAATCCGAGTGGTAGAACCCACAGTACCCAGACGATGAGTCCGTACGCTACTCCGAAACCAATAGCACCAACCACCGATAGTGCGATAACGGTGCTGAACTCAGCGGTCGTCGATCGGAATATCGGAGCCTGACCGATACTCGCACAATCGGGACAACGAGCACCGACAGGCGACTGCACCATGCACTGCGGGCAGATGAGATCGCCGCAACGTCCGCAACCGAGATTGGATGCGGTGTCGGGGTGTCGTAGGCAGACGCTTTCGAGAGTGTCGTTTGTCATTGACGAATCAGGAGACTCACAAAATGTGGATATTAGTCTTCGATTTTTCGGATTTGATCATTGCTCAACCCAGTTTTCGCGATCGGCGATATCGCGATCGAACACGAATCGGGTCATCAGCAATCGCGAGGTAATCAGCCCCGGTTCATTCTTCAGGGAGTTAGATGTCATTCGTTTGGTAGCCGTTACTAGAGCGAATGCAATCGAGAACCACACAAGTTCGACCGGGAGGTTTAGCAATGCAGCCCAGACCGGCATCAGGATCACAGCGATTAACCACCACACGGCCGAATCTTTCCACGGCGTGAACAGCACGCCGAGCGCGGGTACTGTTCCGTAGATTACCAGCAAAGGGAAGTTGAGAATCAGCATCGCCCCAAGAACCGTCGCCATCCCGCGGCCACCCTGAAGGCTCGAAAAGATTGACCAGTTGTGTCCAACCACAGCGGCAATGCCACCTGCTGCTTCTACGCCGAGCCCGAGTCCCAGTACTTTTTCTGACGCGATGAGGACTGGGATAGAACCTTTGATGGCCACATCGAACACAACGACCGGGACCGCCCACTTTGCCCCGACCTGTACTGTGAGATTTGATGCTCCAATGTTGCCGGACCCGTGCTCCCTGATATCGATTCCAGCCGCAAGCCGGCCCACGAGATACGACGTTGGGATCGAGCCGACGAGATAGGCTCCGGCAATTACGGCAATCGAAAGCAAAGTATCCATCATGGTTAAGTCAGCCCCACCGGGACGCAGCCCACATTCTCGCCATGCGTCGTTGTTGCTCGCTCCAGTAGTTGAGAAGCGGTATCGGGTGGGGGTCCGTTCGAGCCGGGAGTTGTCTCATTGAGGGCTCCGAGAGCGTGATAATCGGTTCCGCCGCACGACACGAGATCGTACCGAGTTGCGAGATCCAGATACGAATCACGTCTGGCGCTGGCATATTTTTCTGCGTAGACCTCGATACCGGCGAGTCCGACTTCAACTAACTGCCTTACAAGGCCATCGAGCTTATCCACTGTACGTGGATGAGCGATGACACCGACACCTCCGGCTCCGTGGATCATCTCAAGCGCTTCGACAGGTAGAAGTTTTGGGCGGGGTACTCGTGCTACGCCTTTATCGCCGAGGAATCGTTCGAACGCTTCAGCGACTGTTTCGACATGACCTGCCTCGACCATGGCGCGTGCGATGTGAGGGCGCCCAACGGATCCACCCGCCATTTCAACTACACGTTCCCATGAGATGGGACGTTTTAGCTCGGCGAGCTTACCGACCATTGCTTTCGCTACATCGACTCGCTCCAGTCGGAACTGCTCGAGTTTTGATTGCATGTTCGCGTTTTCGGTATCGATGAAATATCCGAGTAGGTGCAACTCGGATTCGTCGTTTGCTGTCCCAAGTTCGATACCGGGAATGACCGTGAGTCGAGGATGGGAGGTCGATGCTTCGATTGCTTCGGCGACACCTTCGGTCGAATCGTGATCAGTTACTGCGACAACACGGAGGGTTGTGCTGGCGATTTGTTGGATCAGTTGGGTCGGGGTCAGCATGCCATCGGAGGCTGTGGTGTGTAGGTGTAGATCGACTTCCACAGGCCATTCTGGCTTGACCGCAGGCGATGTGGGATCGTATCGACTGCCTTCGATATTTTGGCCGGTGGAATCGCTCAAACTTCGATCTGCCTGTCTACTCGCTCGATTGATGACGCCTGACCGGTTGATGCGTCGATATCGATAAGAACTGAGTTGAAGTTGACGAGCCCTTTTCGTATTGGCTGCATTCGCTGACGGCGACCAGAAAGAAAGCGTGCAAGCGATCCTTCAACTTCGACTCCGAGGATGGAATCGACAGCACCTACCATACCGAGATCGGTGACGAAAGCAGTACCGTCGGGAAGCACTTTACAGTCGGAGGTCGGGACGTGAGTATGAGTTCCTACGACAGCAGCGATTCGTCCATCGAGGTGCCAGGCTAGGGCAGCTTTTTCTGAAGTAGCTTCAGCATGGAAATCGACAACGATCGGCTTACCCAGACCGAACCCGCCGGCGAGTAGATCGTCGACGACAGCAAATGGTGAATCGAATTCTCCAACCCAGACTCTGCCAATGAGATTAATCACTGCTATTGGACCGGAATCGTCGGTAGCTCCGCGACCAGGGGTGCCCGGTGGGTAGTTGAGCGGTCGGAGAACTGGCAGGAATGGATCGTCGAGATGATCGATGAACTCGCGTTTGTCCCACACGTGGTTACCGGTGGTGATCACGTCAGCTCCGGCTTCTTGCATCTCGGCAACGGTATCGACTGTGAGGCCGATACCCGCGGCAAGATTCTCGCCCTGAAGTGTGACGAAATCGATGTTCAGTTCGGATCGGAGATCTTTCAGAAGGCTGGTTACAGCTTTTCTACCACCACTTCCGACAACATCCCCGATCATTAATACGCGCATGCGAATCTTTCTAGTTGAGTTGCGAACAAGAGTGGATTCATACCGTACGTTCAACAATGCGGGAAGTGGAGAGCGAATTCAAGCGGCTTGAGATTGAACCAACGCCAGGTTCCTTACGTTGGTCGAGAAGTAGGCGTTGTCAGTTGGATGTTGAAGGTGGCGTCATCGTGCGAGGCCCCTCTGCTCCGCTTTCGCTACGATCAGGCCTCTTGTCGTTATTCGGTATTGGAACGTCTCGCCTACTGCGCAACCTCGATTGATCGGGATTCCCTAATTACTACGACTCGGATTTGACCGGGGTAGGCGAGGGTTTCTTCGATCTTGGCGACGATATCACGAGCCAGCGAAGAGGCAGTCACGTCATCGACATTTTCGGGGTCGACGAGGACTCGAACCTCACGACCTGCCTGAATAGCGTATACACGTTCCACACCCTCGAATCCACGAGCCACTTCTTCGAGTTCTTCGAGTCGTTTGATGTAGTTTTCTATCGTGTCGTGTCTTGCACCAGGTCGAGCTGCGCTGATCGCATCGGCGGCAGCCACGAGGAACGATTCTGCCGTTGTCATTTCTCGATCGTGGTGCTCCCTTATCGCGGTAATCACGTGTTCTTTCTGGCCGTAACGCTTTGCGACGTCGGCACCGATTTCAGCGTGAGGTCCATCGACCTCGTGCGTGAGTGCCTTGCCAATGTCGTGGAGGAATCCTGCGGTCTTGGCGACCTGAGGATTCGCTCCAATTTGTGATGCAAGAATTCCACCGACTAACCCGACTTCAACCGAGTGTTGGAGTACGTTTTCTCCGTAGCTGTATCGGTATTTGAGCCGACCAACAAGTTTCACCAGTTCGGGGTGCAAACCTTTAACGTCTGCATCGAACATCGCCTTTTGACCGGCTTTACGAACTGTTTCATCGACTTCCGATCGTGCCTTTTCGACCGATTCTTCGATACGTGCGGGATGAATCCTGCCGTCCTGAATCAGCCGGTCTAGTGCGATGCGCGCTACTTCGCGCCGAATCGGATCGAAGCAGGAGATAGTAATCGCCTCGGGCACGTCAGCGATAATGAGATCGACTCCGGTTGCCGCCTCGATAGCTCTGATGTTCCTGCCTTCGCGTCCGATCAACCGACCTTTCATCTCGTCGTTCGGCAACGAAATGCTGGTGACGGTTGCTTCTGAGACGACTTCGGCCGCGAGTCGCTGCATACTCGCAGCCAGAATTACGCGCGCTTTATCGTCAGCCTCATCCTGTGCCTCTAGTTCAGCATCTCTGTAACGGCGTGCTAATTCGAACTGGATATCTTCTTCAGCCTGATCGAGCAGCTGTTGCCTGGCATCGGCCATGGAAAGGCTCGAAATCGATTCGAGTCGTTCACCAGCCTGTTGTCTCAAGTCGTCGATCTCTGATTCTTTATCAGCCAGATCGTTTCGTTGGTCACGTAGACCTGATTCAAGTTCGTTGAGTGAATCGGTCTTGCCTTGCAGAGTATCTTCACGTGCTTCGAGACGACTCTGTTGGCGTTGTACTTCTAACTTCTGCTCGTTGAGCTTCGCTTCTGCATCGCTACGTACCTGAAGCGCCTGCTCTTTTGCTTCGAGAAGAATCTCCTTGCTTCGAGCATTGGATCTGCGCATCTGCTGTGCAGCTGCCTCTTCTACCGCTCGCTGTGATTTTGCCGAAAGGAGGTTGTGAAGTTGAAAGCCCAGTCCGCTTCCAATCACAACCGCAACTAGGGCTACCAGGACGGTTATGAGGATGGTGTCCATCTGTGCCTTCCTGAGCCAATAGGTATTCTGTTTTGTTTTTCATTGATTTAGTGCGTCAGGTGAGGCGAACTGCCTTGCTGTGCGAGTGAATACTAATTTCGTATGGGTTTTCGTGCAAGGAGTTGAACTCAGAAATCAGTTCGACACGGCTCGGTTCGCGGTTAAACGGGTACCCGTAACCATGGGCTGCGGGTACCTGATATTTTCAGCGATAAGATTGCTGAAAGAGTATTTACTCTTCTTCGCCGTCGGCGCCTTCGCCAGTGCTGTCGGCAGCGTCTTCGCTATCGACTTCTTCGCCCTCTTCGCCCTCTTCGCCTTCTTCACCCTCAACGGCAGCGACGAGGTCTTCCTCGGCGGTGACACGTGGCGGCTGGATCCAGGCGATTCGGTCTTCTTCAGAACCTGCGAGCGTTACGCCAGATGGAAGCGGAACTTCACCGGCGGTAATTGCCGAATCAATCTCCATCAGGCCGGAACAATCGACGACGATCTCGTTCGGAACATCGAACGGCTTGGCTCGTACGAGGATCTCGAACGCACCCTGAGTAACAACACCAGCACCACCGGCGGTACCGGGAGCTTCTTCCTGCCCGGTGAGTGAGACTGGTACAGGAGTTTCAACTTCCTGCTGAACGTCGACACGTTGGAAATCTACGTGCTGAACATATCCAGAGACGGCGTGTCGGGCAATCTCGCGAACGATGGTCACGGTGTCTTTACTGCCCGCAACCTTCAGCGTAACCGGAGTTGTTCGACCCGCAGCCCGCAGCACAGTCAGAAGTTCTTTGCCATCTGCTTGCAGTGACAGAGAATCCTCGTTTAGCCCGTACATGTGAATGGGAGTGATTCCTTGTCGCCTAAGCGCCCGATTTTTCTTGCCGAGTGTTGTGCGAACTTCGGTGCTGAGTGTTATCGCTTCCATAGCCATTACGATCGTCTCCCATTGCTCTGGATTGGGGACCGAAAACCGGTCTTTCCTGTAGTGAACCGTGACAATAAATATGTGCATTCCAGCGAGAAAACGCCGTTGCACAGCCGTTAATCGTACCACGTAGATGGAGATTTAGATCGAACTATAAATAGACGAATTCATTGCTGGGCTGGTGATGAAAACAATAGTCGACTCACAGGGTCAGGAAACGTGTTCGAGTGGTATCATAGGGAGACGATTGAGTTCAATTCGAAATGAACTAGGCTCGGATAAGGCTTTTTGAGTGTGTGGCGCTTCATTTTACACTCGAACGACTGACTTTCTGCTTCTAGAGGACTGATCATGCTGGTACCGATGAAGGTGGACTACGGGGTTAGAACCTTGGTTTATCTCGCGCAGCAAGATCATGAAGGACAGGAACATCCCGAATTCACCTCTACATCTGACATCGCTCGTGCTCAGCACATCCCTGAACCGTACTTACTTCGTATTTGCTCCGAATTGCAAAAATCGGGACTTGTCGAATCACGCAGAGGTCCGCAGGGAGGGCACAAACTCGCAAAAACCGCCGATGAAATATCTGTAAGTGATGTCGTGAATTCCGTCGATTATTCCCTGGCGCCCATCGACTGTGTCGAAGAGCCGGCTGACTGTAGGCTCTCCGGGGCTTGTTCGCAGCGCGAACTCTGGAGTGATGTGGAAACGATGCTGCTGGAGCACTTAAGCAAAGTAAGAATCAGTGAACTAATGAACCAGCAGATGTCGATGGCATCGGTATCGCCAGTTCAAACGAACTTCTAGAGTCCAACCGAATGGTTGCATCTAGGCGGTCTGCACTGAATCTAATCGCACAATTAGTTGCTTGAATCCGCGGGTGGCGCGCCATTTCGGCACAAGAATGCAATATTCGTCGAACTGCGGAGTAGAATTTATAGGTACTGATCCGATCGAACTCGAAAATGCGGGTATCAATCGGGAATTCATAAGAGGAAAACAAAGGGACATGGCAGAGACCAACGGCATCACGCCACTAACGCCCGGACAGGTACAGCGCTATAGCCGCCACCTGATCATGGATGGCGTCGGCAGTGTAGGCCAGCGAAAACTGATCGATTCAAAGGTGCTGATCGTCGGCGCAGGTGGGCTTGGCTCACCGGTGGCGCTTTATCTTGCACTAGCCGGAATCGGAACCCTTGGTATCGTCGATTTCGACACCGTGGACGTTTCTAACCTGCAGCGACAGATTCTGCACACCGATGCAGATGTTGGTCGCTCAAAGGTTATTTCCGCCAAGGAAACGATCGAAGCCCACAACCCGGAAGTGAACGTCATCCTCCACGAGGAGCCGATCAATTCCGACAGTGCGATGGACATCATTCCCAACTACGATATTATCGTGAACGGGGCCGACAACTTCGCAACTAGATATCTAGTAAACGATGCAGCGTTCCTCGCTGGTAAACCGCTTGTTGATGGGGCCATTCTGGTCTTCGACGGTCAGGCTACAACGTACCAGCCGGGTAGTGGTTGCTACCGCTGCATGTTCCCCGACCCTCCACCTCCCGGTGAAGTTCCGAACTGTTCTGAAGCTGGCGTTATTGGCGCGCTTCCTGGACTGGTCGGTTCGATTCAGGCTTTGGAAGTCATCAAGCTCGCAATGGGTGTTGGTGAGACTCTGAAGAGCCGAATGCTGTTGATCGATGCGCTGACGATGGATTTCCGAGAGATCAAGATTCGTCAGAACCCAGATTGCAAACTTTGCGGAGCCAACCCGGAAGTCACAGAACTGATCGATTACGAGATTTTCTGCGGCATTCTGCCCCCAGCACCGATAGAAGAGCAGATGGTGTCGGCCGATTAATCGACCGGCACTAGACAACCTTTCCTAAGGCATTACCTAACGAGTCTAAGTTAAATACGAAAGAATTAATGTTGGCCTCAACCTTTGTCGCGCCGTTCACAGCGGTGAAGAAAGATGCACTCCAAGCCATTGGCAATACGCCATTGGTCGATGTGTCGATCCTGAGCCCCGACCCAAAGATCAAGATTTACGGCAAGCTTGAATCGGTCAATCCGACAGGATCGCTAAAGGACCGTGCGGCTCGATCTCTGATCCAGACAGCTGAAGACGAAGGTCTAATCAAACCGGGGGATACCATCCTCGAACCGACCTCCGGCAATACCGGGCTTGGGTTGGCGATGATCGGGCGAATCAAGGGTTACAACGTCAAAGTTGTGATGCCGGCGAGCGTGCCACCGGAACGAGTCCAACTGCTTGAATCGTTTGGTGCTGAAGCAATTCTCTCGCATGCCGACAAAGGTACGAACGAGTCGATTCTCATGGCAAAGCAAATCGGCGAGGAAAATCCGTCGTACTACATGCCGTTCCAATACGGTAATAATGCAAATCCGATGGCTCACTACAAAACGACGGGTCCAGAAATCGCACGAGATCTACTAGACGTAGACGCGTTCGTGGCCGGTCTAGGTACCGGTGGAACTTTGATGGGAGTAGGCAAGGCACTTCGTGAGCACAATCCGGATGTGCAGATTATTGCTACTGCACCGCATCCCGACGACAAAGTGCAGGGGCTTCGCTCGATCGAACATGGATTCATCCCGCCGATCCTTGATTTGGACAAGCTCGACAGTCGTATTCTCATCGACGGTGAAGAGGCGTTCTACTGGACACGACGATTGCTTACCGATGCCGGATATTTTGTCGGCGTATCGTCGGGAGCGACCTTCGCAACAGCCCTGAAAACTGCCCAGAAGTGGTCGAAGGAGGGGCGTGAAGGCAACATTGTTGCGATGTTTGCTGATGGCGGCTGGAAGTATCTTTCGACCGGGATTTACGGCGAGGACTTCAAGTTCAAGCAATCGGAAATCGAAGGTAAAACCTGGTGGTAGCTTCCTGACCGCCCATGTAAACGTAAATAGAGTTACTATCACGATCCCAAGTTGAATTCTGCTGGGAGTCGTTTTGCGTGGTGTCTCGAGCACGGTTTTGGAGTCGTAGATTTGTCGGACAGTTCTTTGAGTTCAGAGTTGGTTTTCAAAACAGCCCGAGAACAAGCAAGGTTGATTGCTGATGGCGAGATTTTGGCGGAGGAGCTTGTTCAGGCTCATTTGGATCAAATCGAACACGTAAATCCTGCCGTGAACGCAATGGTCACGATGGTCGCCGAATCGGCTTTGGATCAGGCGTGTGAGGCAGACAGGGCCCGGCTGGCGGGTGAGGAAATGGGGCCGCTTTCTGGGCTTCCAGTCGCTATCAAGGATTTACAGAACACTGCCGGGATTCGTACCACGCAGGGATCTCCGATCTACAAAGATTTTGTACCTTCTAGTGATGCGCTTATCGTTGAGCGAGTGAAACGGGCTGGTGCGATTGTTATTGGTAAATCGAACACTCCGGAATTCGGGGCCGGATCGCAGACGTTCAATTCGGTGTTCGGTTCGACTAAAAATCCCTACGACGTTCGCATGACTTGCGGCGGTAGCTCGGGTGGTGCAGGTGTTGCGCTAGCGACGGGGATGGTCTCAATTGCTACCGGTTCGGATTTGGGTGGATCGCTGAGGAACCCGGCGGCATGGTCGAATGTGGTTGGTATTCGTCCAACTCCGGGGCGAGTGCCGGTTGTAAACAGCGATCTCGGATGGACAACTCTTTCGACTGATGGCCCGATGGGGCGCACGGTCGACGACGTTGCGCTTCAGCTAAGCGTGATGGCGGGGCACGATAAGCGGTCGCCGGTGTCGATACAGGAATCTGACGAACGATATCCAGGGTCGTTGGAGCGCGATTTCAAAGGCGTTCGGATCGCCTGGAGCAAAGATCTAGGTGGACGACCCATCGACGCCGAAAACAGTCGAGTTACGGAGTCGCAAAAGCACGTTTTTGAGGATCTTGGCTGCATTGTTGAGAACGACGAGCCTGATCTTTCGTCTACCGACGAAATATTCCAGTCGATCAGGGCGTACGGCTTCGGCATCAAGCACGAAATTCACCTTCGGGATCATCGCGACAAAATGAAAGAAACCGTCATCTGGAACGCTGAACGTGGTCTTGAAATGTCGGCAATAGACGTCGCTCACGCAGAACGGCTGCGCACTCGATTGTGGGAGCAGCTGATGGTGTTCTTCAACAGGTACGAATTCCTCGCATTGCCGGTTACTTCGGTTCCACCGTTCTCAATCGAAAAGGAGTATCCGACTGAAATCAATGGTATTGAACTCGAAACGTATCTCGATTGGATGTGGCCGTGCTACACGATTTCGGTGACCGGGTTACCTGCGATGTCGATTCCTGCCGGCTTCACTAACGACGGTTTACCGGTTGGGTTGCAGTTGGTCGGTCGACCTCGTGACGAGATGGGGCTTTTGCAACTTGCCAGTGCGTTTGAAGGCGAGACGAATTATTGGAAACAGCGACCGGATGTGGTTGGGTGAGCTAGTAGGAGTCACAACAGCATGGATCTAAAACTTCTTGGTAAACGGGCGATTGTTACCGGTGGTAGCCGTGGAATCGGCAAGGCGATAGCCCGGATGCTTGCGGAAGAGGGTGTGATCGTCGTCATCGCCTCCCGAGGCAAAGAAGCGCTCGACGCAACTGCCGAAGAACTAACGAACGAAACGGGTTCCACTGTGACCGGAGTAGTTGCCGATACCGGATCTGATAACAGCGTTCGCAGCCTTATTGCCGCGGCGAAATCGATCATGGGCGGCATTGACATACTCGTGAACTGCGCCGCACGACCTGGTGGGCAGAGCACCGTTTCGACACTGGCCGAAGTGACCACAGAAGAGTTCAACGATCATATGAATGTCAAAGTTATGGGTTACCTGAGATGCGCTCGCGAAGTGGCACCAGTGATGACCGAGCAGAACTGTGGTCGGATTATCAATATTTCTGGATTAGCTTCGCGAAGTACTGGCACGGTTGTTGGATCGATGCGAAACGTGGCGGTCTCTGCGATGACGAAAAACCTTGCGGATGAACTAGGACCTAGTGGGATCAATGTTACTGTGATTCATCCAGGAATGACTCGTACGGAAGCGACTGAGAGAGTGGTTGCGGATCGTGCCGAAGCGGAGGGTGTAAGCGAAGAAGAGATCGAAAGTAGGATGGCGCAAGGGAATTCGTCCCGTACGATCATCGACGCTTCTGACATCGCTTACGTGGTCACGATGCTGGCCTCTCCGCTGTCTATTGCTGTTAACGGTGACGGAATCGCCGCAGGTGGCGGAGTCGGCACGGCGATCTACTACTAATCGACGATCGCGAACGTTGGCTGCGCCTTTTCTCCGCAACTTCCAAATCTGGCAAGTATGATTGAGTGTCGCTGGCGCACATCATTTGTTCACCGCGCCGAAGATAAATCGAACAGCCTCCTGTTCACCCTTGAGAATCCCACGGAGAACCACACCAGATGACCAGACTTGCTGCCAACCTTTCGTTGATGTTCACTGAGGTCGAGTTCCTTGATCGATTTGAGGCGGCAGCGAAGGCCGGTTTCAAGGGTGTGGAATATCTGTTTCCATACGACTTTCCTGCTGAGCAGATCAAGGAAAAACTCGACGAGAACGGTCTGACGCAAGTGCTATTCGATTTTCCTGCAGGTGACTGGAACGCTGGAGACCGTGGTTGCGCTTCGTTCCCGGATCGGGTTGGCGAATTTCAGGATGGTGTTGGCACTGCTGTTGAGTACGCCAAGGTGTTGGGTTGCGACCGACTTACGGTTCTTGCAGGCAAGGCGACTTTGGGTGTGAGTGCAATAACGATGCACGAGACATTAATCGAAAATCTGAAGTTTGCGTCCAGGGCTGTTGCTGGAACTGACGCCACAATTCTTCTCGAGGCGATCAACACAATCGACATTTCCGGATATTCGGTGTTCCGTACGAACCAGAGCCGTGCCGCAGTCGAAGCGGCTGGTGCCGACAACGTGAAGGTTCAATACGACATCTATCACATGCAAATCATGGAAGGCGACATAACCCGCGCTATCGATGTCAACCTCGATGTTATCGGCCACTTCCAGCTTGCCGACAACCCCGGTCGACACGAACCTGGTACGGGCGAGATCAACTACGATTTTCTGCTGCCATACATCGATTCCAAAGGCTACGACGGGTGGATTGGTTGCGAGTACGTACCTGCTGGCGACACTGTCGCTGGCCTCGGCTGGGCAGCGAAGTACTTGTAGTTCGTAGTAAGTCAGGTTTCAATATCGACATCCAACGATGTTCGACAGTCGGGTATCACAAATAGAGAGAAAAATGCCAAAGCTCGAAGCTAATTTGCAGTGGATGTTTAATGAGTACGATCTGATTGATCGCTACGACGCTGCAGCGCGCGCTGGGTTCAAGGGTGTTGAACTTCAGGCTCCGTACTCGTTAGAGATTGATCGGATCGTCGAGCGTCTAGATCGTAACAACCTCAAACACGTCATCATCAATTTGCCTGTTAGCGATCCTGATACCGGAATAAATAACATCGGCCTTCGGGCAGATCGAATGGATCTGTACAAAGAACGAACCGCCCAGGCTGCTGAGTATGCAGCGGGACTTGGGTGCATCGGAGTAAACATCGGCTGTGGACCCATCGATGATGTCGATCCAGACGAAGCGCATGACACGTTTATCGCCAACATTCGGCATGCAGCTGAAGAACTTGGCAAGGTTAGTGTGGTCGCGTTGGTCGAGCCCATCAACACACGTGATCAGCCGGGATTCTTCGTCAACACCTCGACACAGGGGCTCGAAGCGATCGCGGAGGCGAACCATTCGAACTTGGCATTGCTGTACGACTTCTACCACATGCAGATCATGGAGGGGGACCTTGCTATGACCGTGAAAGAAATCCTACCGTCGATCAAGCACATACAACTCGCCGACAATCCCGGACGGCACGAGCCGGGCTCGGGTGAAATTAATTACGATTATCTGCTCAAGCATCTCGATGAGATCGGCTACGAGGGTTGGGTTGGTTGCGAATATGGTCCAACTGGAAATACTGAACAAACACTTGGTTGGGCATTGGCCTGGCTGTAGCCGCTTATTAGCAGGATCTGATCATCTTTTGGCGGGTGACCGAAAGAATATTTGAATGAGCACTCACGACATAACTTCGTTCGATAGCGAAGACGCTGAACTTCGAGCTAATATTCGGCGATTGGTCGACATGTTCGGCGATACCGTCAGCAATCTCTTGAACGAAGAGATCTACGACTTGATCGAGTACGTTCGCGTTTCGACTCGAACCCTTCGTGAATCGCCGAATCCAGAGATGCGCGGAGAATTGATCAAGAAGCTTGATGAGTCTTCCCTGTGGATGGTCATTCGAACCGTTGGAGCGTTCACAAGTTATTTCCACATAGCAAACGTCGCCGAGCAACACCCCCGAATCGAGTTCAAAGGCGCTGCGGGTGCTCGTCAAGAGTGGCTTGAAGAGGTGTTTGCTCGAGTTCGTGAGGCGAAAATTTCGAAAGAGGAGATCGGCAATGTCATCGATCGTCTCGAAGTTCGAACCCTATACACCGCTCACCCGACTGAAGCGGCGTGTCTTTCGATACTGAGCAAACTTCGACGCGTTGGCGAAATGTTGAACGAACGCTCGAATCCACGACTTTGGGAGTCGGAAATTCGTCGAATAAACCGCCGATTATCGGAAGTAATCGAAGAGATTCTGCAGACCGATGAACTACGCCCCACTCGACCGGAACCGGCGTCCGAAGCTCGCAACATCATGTACTACATGGAAGATGTTCTTGCCGAGATGAATCGGGAGTGGGCATTATTCAATACGCTTATATCGAATGTCGAAATGACGCTCGTGAAGTCGAGCATGGAGATCGCTGGTCGCTATGTCGACACGCTTGTCGATCCGAGTCTTATCCACATCTTCGAAGACATCAAAGAAGAGCGAAACAAGACGATCAATGAGCTACTGCGGATTACCGAACAGGAAAATCTCCTCGATCACCAGCTGGTGCTAAAACGGACACTTGCGGTGCGGGAATACTACGTCGATCCTTTGAATTATCTTCAGGTCTCATTGCTGCTGTCGATCAATGGCGTTGCCGCTGGACTCAAAAACACCGGATAAAGCATTGTCGAGTTCACCCTCCAAATCTCCAAAGAATCCAGCAGTTTCGTTCGTAGCAGAGATGATTGCCACAGGCCTTGGTTCGGGTCGGTGGCCGTTTGTGGCTCCAGCGACGGTTGGTACGTTCGCTGCGCTCGTGGCTTACTGGCTGCTGGATATTTCGGTGTTTGGCGGTTCTGGCGATTCAGTGTGGTTCTTTGGGTTGATTGCGGTCGTTACGGTAGTGGGAATCTGGGCGACTGGTTACATCGACTCGGACGACGACCACGATCCCAAGCGGGGTGTCATCGACGAATGGGTTGGCGTGTGGGTAACGGTGCTTTTTCTGCCGGTCACATGGCCGTGGATGATTGGCGGTTTCTTCATGTTTCGAGCGCTAGATATCCTGAAACCTTTCGGTGTGCGAAAGATCGAGGCTTGGCCCGGCGGGTGGGGGATCATGTTCGATGACATTGCAACCGGAGTTATCGGTGCGGTGATCCTCAACGCTGTGCGGCTGGCGTTCTTCGCCTAGCTGCGAGTCCGCTTTCGCTATCCCAAAATGCCCGACCCGTCATCACCCGATGTGACTGGCTCGTTCCTACGCCTTGTTCCTTCTCCCCAAGGAGAAGGAACAAGGCGTAGGGAGCTCGTGTGACGTTCAATTGTTATTGACTCAGCCCTTTCCCGCTGCGGCATTCCCCCTCACCCATACTCTCTCCCTAAAAGAGGGGGCTTCAGGGACTAATTTCAAAAGAGTCTGATGCCGGCGACGGTTGTCCTAGCCACCACGTTTCCGCAGTGTCTGACCGAAGAGCGCGTTGATCAGTTGAACGAATCGTTCCGGTTATTCGGCATGCATACCGTGACCGTCGTCGTCCCACTTCACGTAACGACCGCGATCCAGAAGATCGTTCGTGCGGGTCGCCTCAACGTCTTGCAGGGCACCACCGAGATCTGGATTCGCTTGTATCAATAGAGTCGGAGTTTTGATCGAGGCTAGTACCGCGTCAGGATTCCAGCCATCGAAGATGTGCTCGCTCCCGCGGCTGTCACACCGCCAAGTGAGTGGCCAACATGTATGCTGGTTTTTTGACCACTTCTCGGAGGAATTCGACTACTTCGGTCGGGTAGTCGCCGAATTCGTACTTGTCGGGGGTTCGTCCTGACTCACCGTGGCCGCGGAAGTCGATTGCATAAACGTGCCACCGAGCTGCGAACTGATCCATGACCGATTCCCGTGCTGGCTAGCGACCTCTCAGACCGTGGATCAGAACCATTGGAGGCCCATTGTCGGGACTCTCAGCATAGTCACTTAGATCGTGCTGGCGGCAAATTTCTTTTCCGGGTAGTTGGTCATGACTCCTCAGGGTAACAGGGTATCAGCCGACTACCGTGTTAGGTATGTCCTCCCTCCCTCGCGGGGAGGGGGTGTGAGTTGAATCGAGGGATGCCTGCGGATCAGTTGTCGGCAGTTGGACGATTTCACCTACACCCCAACACTCTCGCTTGAAAGGAGAGGGAACTGAAACACACCTACTCAGCCCAGAAGCGTTTGGTTGCGCGTATGAAATCGTAGTTGCGGGCGATGTGGGGTGAGTGTCCGACTTTCGGCCAGGAGAGAAGTTGGGCGTCGGGGATTAGGTTCACGATACGTTCGGCTTCTTCGTCGGAGAGAATTCCACCCTTGTTGGTGGCACCGATGATCATCAAAGTGGGGCATTGGATCGTGCCGAAAATATCATCGAACGCCTCGGAGTCTTCCGTGCGGCTGATTGGTCCTCCCTCAAGTGCAGGATCCATTTGGAACCACATGCTTGCGATGCGTCGGATACTGTCGTCCGAGGCACCCGCATATTGCTCGGTAACCGCAGGGATGAGATCGTCTGGCGTGGTCGCATCTCGAATCTGCTGAGCGCGACGCCCACGTTGTTCGGGCGGGCGTTTGCGAGCTTGCTTGCGAACTTCCGAATTTGCACCCGAGTATGGTTCGACGAGTATCGCCTTCGAAACTAGTTCAGGATGTTGGGCAGCGACTGCTGCAGTAACCCATCCGCCCAATGAATGTCCGATCAGGTAAACCGGTTGGTCGCTGAGCAACGGGAGAAGTGCTGCCACGTCATCTGCCCAGATCTGACGCGACGATCCTTCGCCGTAACGACCGGATCGCCCCATTGCTCGTAGATCTATGGCGAACAACTTGAATTTAACCGAAAGCTTGTCGACCACTAGACCCCACGTGTTCCAGTTCGAACCGTAGCCGTGAATGAGCACTATTGTGGGCGCCACCGATTCGGTTAATGGCGCGTTCCACTCCGCAACGTTCAATGCGATTTGGCCCGTATGAACGTAGCGTTCGGTATACGTCATGAATTCCGCCAGCCCGGATTTACAAGCCGAGAACTTCCTTCATCTTGGCGCCGATAAGTGCAGGCGATTCGACAACGTGGACACCTGCTTCAGCAAGGGCCTTGTTCTTCTCAGAAGCAAGTGCCGCCTTGCCGGTAATGATCGCTCCGGCGTGGCCCATGCGTTTGCCGGCAGGTGCCGACGAGCCAGCGATGGCGGCGGCAACCGGCTTCGTCACGTTTTCCTTGATGTAATCAGCAGCGAGCTGCTCTCGGATTCCACCGATCTCGCCGATAAGCACGATGGCTTCTGTTTCGTCATCTGCCTGGAATAGTTCGAGAACATCAGTGAACGTTGTGCCGTGAACTGGATCGCCGCCGATACCGACACAGGTCGACTGACCCATTCCGTGCTGAACAAGCTGGGCGATTGCTTCGTATGTGAGCGTGCCAGATCGTGATACGACACCGACGTTTCCGGGCTGAACGATATTGCCAGGAATGATCCCGACTTTGGCTTTGGAAGCCGGGCTGAGTACGCCGGGACAGTTTGAGCCGATGAGTCGGGTGGGTTTGTCATTGATGTACGACATAACCTTGACCATGTCGAGCACAGGAACGCCTTCGGTGATGCAAACGACGAGTTCGAGACCTGCGTCGACCTGCTCAATGATGGCGTCCATTGCGAATGGTGCTGGAACGAAGATCACTCCGGTATTCGCACCGGTTTTTTCGACCGCGCTGGCAACCGTTGAGAAGTAGGGGACTTCGTCTTCGAATTTTTGACCTTCTCGATCGGGATGAACCGCAGCGACCATGTTCGTACCATAAGCGCGCGTTCGGTTCGCCTGGAAACTACCGTCTCGGCCGAGGCCTTGAACGAGGAGTCTTGTGTTTTCTCCAACAAGAATGGCCATTAGTTGGATCCTCCCAGTTCTAATAATTTTTCTTTCAACACGTCAGCTGCACCTGCAAGATCGGGAGCGCCTGTAATGTTCAATCCTGAATCGGCGAGAATTTGTATTCCCTCTTCGGCGTTGGTTCCGCGCATGGCAACAACCATAGGCACGGTTGTGTTCGTTTCCTTCGCAGCAGCAACGATGCCCTGGGCGACGATGTCGGAACGGGCGATTCCTGCGAAGAGGTTTACGAGAATCATCTCGACATCGTCATCGTCGATGATAATTTTGAACGCCTCTTCGATACGATCCTGATCGGCCGATCCACCGATGTCGAGGAAATTGGCGGGATCGGCTCCGGCAGCTTTAGTGATATCCATCGTCGCCATCGCCAACCCAGCACCGTTGACCATGCAGCCAACGCGTCCGCCCTCGAGCTTTACGTAGGCGAGATCGGCTTTATCGGCGCGCTGCTCAAGCGGGTCTTGCTGGTTGGGGTCGCGCAGTGCGGCGAGATCTGGATGCCTGAAGAGTGCATCATCTTCGACGTTTATCTTCGCATCGAGAGCGATGATTTGGTCGTCTTTAGTGATGACGAGTGGGTTGATCTCTACGAGCGAGCAGTCGTTTTCGATGAACACGTTGTAAAGATCGGTGATGAGCTTTGTCGTGGCTCGCAACGCCGTCGGTGGTACTTCGAGAGCGAGAGCGATGTCGCGGGCGTGGTAGGTGGTGAGTCCGATCAGTGGGTCACCGGCTACTCGGAAGATTTTTTCTGGAGTCGATTCTGCGACTTCCTCGATCTCCATCCCACCTTCGGTACTCGCCATTACAACCGGGGCACCGGCATCGCCATCGATCACGATTGATAGGTAAAGCTCGTCTTTAATATCTAGCGTTTCGGCGATCATCACCTTATCGACGGGTACGCCTGCGGCTCCGGTTTGCTTCGTAACGAGCCGGGTGCCGATTAGTGCAGCGGTGACTTCTTCTGCCTGCTCGGGTGTGTCGACAAGTTTTACACCGCCAACCTTGCCTCTACCACCGGCGTGGACCTGTGCTTTTACGACCACTCGTCCGCCAATACGTGAAGCGATATCTTTCGCTTCTGCGGGTGTGGATGCCACCTCTGCTTTCGGTGTAGGGACTCCGAATTTGTCGAGGATTGCCTTCGCTTGATACTCGTGGATATTCACGAACGATTACTCGCTTCTGATTATTAGCGATCCCGCGATTATTGCCGAAAATTAGCGTGCGTGTGGTTCTGATTAATGAGAACCGCAAATCATCGTACCGAGGGTGGTGGTCAGTGTCCACGAAATCCGTGTGTGCATGGGATGTCTGGAGGCGATTGCATGAAGGCTTAATTAAAACGAACCCGCCGAAAGCGAGTGCGTTTTAGAATTTCGAATTAATCGATTGGCGTTATCGCCAGTGTAGCTCTGCTACTTTTTCTTCGTACCGAGCGTTCTCGGAAAGACCGATTCTGGCGGTTAGTGTGCCCAGATCGCTCTTGAACGTAACGAGGATCTGCTTGGGAACGGTCGATAAATCGATCGAGCTTGTTGAATTTTTAGCGTCGAATGGTGTGTTCTATGGTCGAAGTTATTTTGTGCGGTTAATACAGCAACAGACTACATCAGACACTGGGTATTTCGATTAGTACGGTTGCACCCATGTCGAGATACTTGTTGCGTAGTTCTGGCTTATAGCTACGTATACAGAGCTTTGTATCGGTTTCTCCGAGCAGCTTTAGGACGTGTTCGATGCAGTCGTCATCAGTCTTTAACGGGTGGTAGGGATTGGCTTCCCGGTTGAACGTGAGATCGGCAGGTCCCCACGACAAAACATCAACGCCGGGGCGAGCGAACGTTTTAGCCCGGGTGATGGCACTGAGCGATTCGATCTGCAGCCACAGAACGCCGTAGTCGTTCCAGAAATTGGCGTATTCGATCCGATCTGTGTAATTGGCTCGCCAGGATATCGGCGGGCCTCCCCAGGATCGCTTGCCGACCTGAGGGTAGTAGAAATAGTCGAGAGCTTCTTGCGCGGTTTCTTCGGTTTCGGTCTGAGGAATTTCGACTCCTGCTGGACCGAGATCGAGAATGCTTCCGACAAGGTACGAGTGGCGCGTGTGTTTTATTCGAAATACCACCGGTACGCCGACTTGATCGGCGTTCTCACAGAGTTCCGCAAGTGTTCTTTCATCGTAGGCACTGTGCTGGCTATCGACCGAAAGGTACGAATAGTCGCTCGAACTCATGACGTCTTCGATACGGCTCTTGGTCGCGGTTGAAGGGATCGCCGCGCCGATAGTGATTTCACCAGATCGAATTCGGTGCTTGAGGTTGGTCTTGATGGTCACGTAGTGCGCTCCATGAGAAATCAGATAACGCGGACTAAACGGCCGCGTGCGGCATGTTAACTGAAAGGGAGCACGCTTGCTGAACCCGTGGGCTGACCGTCCCGTCGCACGCGGTGATCTGCCAAGTTAAATATGGCGGAGGGGACAGGATTCGAACCTGCGATGCCCTCACGGGCATACTTGTTTTCAAGACAAGCGCATTCAACCGCTCTGCCACCCCTCCGCAGGGGCACCGTGGTGCAGGTATGAAATCACACAGAAGATAAGTCTAATAGCAATCTCGGCTTATCTGAAATGGCGAAACGCTACGAATTCTTCAGTGATCGGTTCTAGTTCCTGATTTTCGACTGCCGTATAGTGGTTATTGAGAGGGTAAGACTCACTGCGATCGCAATTCGGCGGCTTGAGCAACTCCAAGGAGGTACCATGAAGCAACTACTCGAATGGTCCGGCATGTGGATTGTGCTTGTTGGCATCGTCGTGGCTATTACCGGACTTATCGTGCTGATTGTCACTGAGGATTCGTGGATTCTCTACGCTGCCGGTTACGCAGTAGTCGGAGTAGGCGTGGTGGTGCTGTTCTGGGTGGCGCTCCGGGATCGACTAGCCGCTAGAAAGACCGAGAATCTCGATGACGTTGGGTTCAACTAAGCCTGCGTAGCGTTGGTCAAGTACGCGTCTGAATCGTTACTTCTGGCAATTCCCGCAGTAGTACGCCGTTCTGCCGCCGAACTTCAGCGTTACCAGCGGGATTTCGCAGCGTGGACAGAACGAGCCGGGCTTGCGGTGGAGTTGCATCCGATCCCCGTAGGCATCGACGATGTACGGTCGACCTCGTTCGTCGGGGTGTTTCAGAATGAAATCGAGTGAATGTTCGAGCGATATCCGGATTGCGTCGAACAGCGAACCCAGGTTTTTCTTTGAGATTGTGTTAACCCGTCGTGCGGGTGAGATTTCGACTCTGTGGAGTGCTTCGTCGGCGTAGATATTGCCGACTCCAGCGATGATCGCCTGATTCAACAGGAGCGGCTTGATCTGGGCTGTTCTGCCATCGAGGTTGGTGGCGAATTGCTTGCTGGTGAAATCTGGATCGAGTGCGTCGGGACCAAGTCCTGAGAAGGCGTGTTCGAGTGACTCGAAGTGCTGGATTTTCGCCCACCTGCGGGGATCGACAAGTGCGATTCGAAAATCGTCGGTAAGGTTAAACACCGCTCGGATGAATCTTGCCGGTGTGTCGTCTGAATCGAGTATGTGCACCTGCCCAGTCATACCCATGTGGAAACCGAGCACGAACTCGTCGAGGACTACGGCTAGCTGCTTGCCACGTCGCTCGATGCTCTTTACTGATTGGTCGACGACAAGTCGTGCACCAGCGAGAGTACCGGTACCGTTCGCACTTTCCGGCTTATCTTCGATACCGACCCACTCGAACGTGCGACCGATCATGCCCTCGCGAACGAGGTACCGACGCAGCGATTCAACTTCAGGCAGTTCGGGCAACTTTTCTCCAGATTTGTTCCGTAAATATCATCCTGAGGCGCTCAAATGAGAAAGGCTGGCGTGATCCGGGCGATTGAGGCTGCTCCCAGACATGCACCCTTCGACGGGGCTCAGGATGTCATTTTTATTCTGAACTGATGATAGATAATCCTGAGGTCTGGAGTGCGAGTCCTCCGTACACTAATCCACGGAATCCATGTCGCCCCAGGTTGGGCCAGTTTTGGCTTCTACGAGGAGGGGGACGGCGAGCTCCATAGCGGCGGGCATCATGGTTGTGACCAGAATCTGCATTTCCATAAGTTCGCCGGGAGCGATTTCGAAAATCAGTTCGTCGTGAACCTGAATCGACATTTTCGATTGCATTTTCTGAGTCTTCATCTCGTTCGAAATGTTGACCATGGCGATCTTGATAACGTCGGCTGCTGTGCCCTGAATTGGCATGTTTACCGACACACGCTCGGCAGCCGATCTGTGCATCGGATGCCCTGCGTTGATGTCGGGCAAGTAGCGCCTTCGGCCTATAATAGTCTCGGCGTAACCAGTGTCTCGTGCTGACTGCTTCACCTGCTCGATGTAGTCACGAATGCCGGGGTACTTACCGAAGTAGAGATCGATGAATTCCTGTCCCTGCTGGCGAGTGAGGTCGGTCTGGCGCGCCACACCGATCGGACCCAGTCCGTAGATCACGCCAAAGTTCAAAATCTTGGCAATACGTCGTTGATCGGCCGAGACATCATCCACTCCGTACATCGCACGCGCGGTGGCTGCGTGAATGTCCTCACCCTTGTGGAACGCTTTAAGTAGCCCGGGCTCCTGTGAAAGATGAGCGAGGATACGAAGTTCGATCTGCGAGTAGTCGGCCGCCAGAAACTGCCAGCCGTTCGCGGCATCGGCAACGAAAGCCTTGCGGACGCGTCGCCCCAGCTCGGTTCGCACCGGAATGTTTTGGACGTTCGGATCGTTGCTCGAAAGCCGACCTGTCGCCGAACCGACCTGGTTAAAGCTTGTGTGAACACGCCCGGTCTGCGGATTCACCAGCAGCGGGAGGGCGTCAACATAGGTCGATTTGAGCTTGGTGAGTTCCCGGAATTTTAGCACTGCGTCGGCGACCTGATAAACCCGGTCGTCCAACCCGTCTGTCTCGCTGATCTTCTCAAGGGCGTTGGCGTCCATCGACCAGCCGGTTTTGGTTTTTCGAGTTTTTGGAGCGCCAAGTTCGTCGACTAGCAGCGTGGCGACCTGCTGGTTCGAAGCCAGATTAAGTTCCCTGCCACCGATTACCGCAGTTGCCGCCTGTTTGATCTGTTCGACATCAGCACCGAGTTGCTCAGACATCTCAGCGAGCACCGTCTTGTCGATGATCATGCCGTTGCGCTGCATCTCGATGATGACAGGCAGTAACGGAAGCTCAATATCTTCGTTGACGTAACGAGCTTCATGATTGTCGATTTCTGGTTCGAAATATTCGTAAAGTCGCCATGTGAAATCGGCGTCGGCGGCGGCGTAAGGTCCTGCCTGATCGATCGACACTTCAGCCATCGTGATCTGCTTTTTACCGACTCCGATCAGCGTCTTGATTTCGGTCATTTCAGCCTGGAAAAGTTCCAGCGCTAGCTGCTTTAGGCCGATCGCGCGACGGCCGCACAGCGCTGCAGCGATCATGGTATCGAATGCTAGATTTTTCACTTCGATACCGGCGGTAGCGAGCACCATCATGTCGAAGTTGGCGTTGTGGGCGATTTTCTTTATTAAATCGTCTTCAAATAGCGGTCTTAAGGCGGCAAGTCCTTCGGCGAACGGCACCTGATTGTCCTCGTTGTGTCCAATAGCGACATACCAGGCGTGTTCGGACTTGATCGAGAATGAGAGACCAACGAGATCGGAAGTCATCGAGTTGAGACCGGTGGTTTCGGTGTCGAAAGCGAACTTGCCTTTTGCGCGAAGCTGATCGATCATCGAGTTGAGATCTGCCATGTCAGTCACTACTTCGTATTCGCCGAGTGGCTTTGGTGGTTCAGGTTCGATTAGCGCTTCGCCGGTTGCTGCGCCGAATTCGCTGGCCATCATGTCCATTTGGCCGTTTACAGCAGCAGCAGTCTCCCATCCGGATGAGGTCTCGGTTTCAGGTTCAGGCGTAACGTCTGTTTTCGGCAAGCGATTAGCCACCAGACGCATTTCGTGGTTCATTAGCGTCTTGATCACCGCTTCACGATCGAACTCACCGAACCTAGAATCGTCAGCGTTGAATTCGACGGGGGCGTCTCGAATGATTGTGGTCAACTCAAGAGCCGTCTTGGCAGTTTCTCGGTGCTCCTCAAGCAGGTTCATCGTGCGCTTTGCGCCGCGCAGGCCTTCGATCTTTTCGACCTCTTCGAGCTGACTGAACAAAGAATCGAAGTGACCAAGTTTGGTGAGAACCGTACGAGCAGATTTCTTGCCAACGCCAGGTACTCCGGGAATGTTGTCGGACGAGTCGCCTTCGAGCGCTTTAATCTCTGCGACGTATTCGGGCCCCAGACCGTCGTACTTCTCGGCAACGCCAGCGGGATCGTAGGTGCGCATTTCCCCGAATCCGGTGTACATCAAAAGCGAAGTGTCTTCGTCGACCAACTGCAACTGGTCGGCATCACCAGTGAGAATTAAGGTTTTGTATCCCTGCTCGACCGCCTGTTTCGAGAGTGTGCCAATGAGATCGTCAGCTTCAAATCCGTCGTACTCGTAAACGGGCACACCCATCGGCTTAAGGATCTCTTTTACGATTGGGATTTGCTCGTGAAGGGCGGGATCGACCTCCTTACGCTGCGCTTTGTATGCCGGGAACATTTCTTTGCGGAATGTCGGAGCTTTCGTATCGAAAGTTACAGCGATGTGAGTTGGATTCTGTTCCCTGATCGTTTTGAGGAACATCGCCATAAACCCGCTGGCACCGGTGGTGTTCTGTCCCGACGCTGTTATCAGGTGATCCCGCATTGCGAACCACGCTCGAAACACGATTGCGTGACCGTCGATTAGGAGGAACAACTGGTCGTCAGTTTCAGCGTTGGAAATGGTCATGAATTAGCGGAAAACTTCGCCCATGAGAGGGCTCGAAAGTGAGTCGAAACAGCACCGAAGCAGGCGGTGAGCAAATTATAGCTTCCGTTGCAAGGATGGATAGGAGGCTGTTTGACTCCCCTTCATTATAGGGAGAGGGGATGTCTCAGTTGACTCTCTGAGCATCTTTCACTCGATCTGAAGTACGATAGACACTGATTCCAATCATTTGGAGATGTGCGTTGGTTGAAGCACGAAAATTCGTATTCATATCGCCTGATTATGGCAGTTCGATAACCGAGAACGGTTGTTGCGGGTCTGGCTGCTGCGATTTCGAAGCGGTGGTTCTCACTGGCAATGCGAAAGACATTACGAATGCCGTGAAGCAGCGATATGGTGCGCTTGCTGAGCGATCCGGTAAGCGCGGTCTTGAAGCATCGGAAAATAAGGCTTCTGACCGGTTCTATACGGAAGAGCAGCGCTCGGCGATTACTGACGAAACCGGCGGTGCTTCGACAGGATCCGGAAATCCAGTGGTACTCGCTGGCATCAAACCTGGTGAGACCGTTCTCGATCTCGGATCGGGTGGTGGTATCGACTGCTTCCTTGCTGCCCGAGAAGTTGGCCCTGCGGGTCGTGTGATTGGCGTTGATATGACGCCACGCATGGTTTCTCTGGCACGTACAAACGCCAAGAAACTGGGCACCACGAATGTTGTGTTCAAGCAAGGACACATTGAACAGCTTCCGCAGGACGAAACCACCGTCGATCTTGTTCTTTCAAACGGTGTTATCGCACTTTCAGAGTGGAAGCACATGGTGTTTTCGGAGATGTATCGAATTCTGAAGCCGGGCGGGCGGTTCGTTATTTCTGACGTTGTGACCACGAGCCCGCTTCCAGACACTGTTCGGGATTCGACAGGCCAGTGGGTTGAGTGCGTCGGGGGTGCTGCGATCAAGGGCGACTATCTCGCCACGATCGAAGCGGCTGGGTTTACCGATATAGAAGTTCTCAACGAGAGTCCTGGCCCTGAAGGTCATGAGGAGTGGCGATCATCGCTTCGTGGTTTGACGATTAGTGGTTGCAAGCCTGCCGCGTAGATAGAGGTTGTTCCTCCTTCTCCTTCACCTCAATCCTCTCCTTGGGGAGAGGAGGCCGATTCTGCCACACAACCACCGATGCATGGCTACACTTGTAGCTCGTTATGCTGATTAATCCATGGGATCGAAATTACGAGAAAGATGATCACGCCGCGCTGGGTCGTGTTCGTGAATGGGCTGCCAACAAACTCGGTAGCACTGTCGATTACGGTTTCGGGTATGGCACGTGGGTGTTTATCGGCAACGAAACTGTAATCAAGATTGATCCCGAGGTTGGGCGTTCTGAACGCTTCAGCCACGAACTCGCTGTTAGCCAGATGAAGATACCCGACGTAGCCACGCCTAAAGTGCTAGAGACCGGTGCGCTTGAGGGTCGGGCGTGGGTGATCCTCAAGCGACTCGAAGGATCGAGTGGGTACAACGTCTGGCCGGATCTGGATCAGGTAGGCCGTAGCAAGCTGACGAGCCAGTTGGTAACTGCGCTCGCGCACATGCAGAAATTCGAGCCTGATGAATCTATGCTGCACGCTGAAACAGCAAACTGGTCACAGCACATCCGGCAGTCATTTAACCGCGCTCTACGGGCGGTAGACGCCATCGTGCCCGGCAGGGTGCTTACATCCTCGCAAAGTGCTTTTGCGCAGTGGGCAGAGGCTCTGGAGGATCGACCTCGGGTTTTGTGCCACGGTGATCTCTGGTTCGGAAATATTTTGGTCGACAACGATGGTGGGCTCACCGGTATTCTTGACTTCGATCGAATGGCTCTTGCACCTGCCGACTACGAGCTAGACATGCTGTTGCGCTTCTGGCGATATCCGTGGAATTTCGTGCCAGAGCAGCTCGAAGCGACGTACGAAGAGCCGCTCGATATCGCGTTAATGAAACCGTTCGTAGATCTGTGCCAGAGTGATCTGAGCGATGATGCGTTGTCGGCTCGATTGAGCACGTTGGAGCTGATATACCGTCTCAACCTCGTCAACCGATTCGGCTGGAGCGACCAGCATGCCGAAATGTTCGAAACGGTGCTTTCGGGCGACTGGGCTGAGGGTTTGGTTTAGGCGCCTAAGCCGTGACTTATTCTCCTTATTTATTCTCCGTTATTCCCCTCACACTTCGAATACCTCAGCACATGCCTAAATCCTCTCCCCAATGGAAAGGACTTCAAGGTGTGTCATCCCGAACTGGATTCAAGATATCTCCTGCAGGTCTATACTCCCGCCGCCGCACGGTCGCGACAGCGAAAGTTCGACGTACAGTATTAAGAGACTCACGACCGAGCATGGAAAGAGTGACAGCAATGGCGAAGCAATGGGGTGTTGGGGACACATTGAACAGCTTCCGCAGGAACCCGTAAACGGTGTCGCTGCCGACGTTGCTGGCGATTCTCAGGGTCGGATTTATTCGGTTGTGCGGGATCCCAAAGCCGATGGAACGTTCAACGGCATCACTCCCGCCACCGGCCACATACGGGTGTTTGATCAAGCTGGCGCAGTTATCGAGACACGCACGCTGGATGGCATGTTGGTCGGTGGGGTGAGAAGGGGGAGAAGGCGCCGGACACTTCACGAAGTCGCCGCACGGTGTGTACATCGACGACGAAGAGTCACTCTATATCACCGAGATTGGCGGGAACGATCGACTGCAGAAATTCGCCGTGTTTGAGTTGGCGAGGTGAATACCTAACCGCCATCCTGAAGTTGAATCAGTGTGCCCGCTGACCCTACGACGGAGCTCAGGATGATGTTGCTGGTGCGGTCACAGATTCGGGAACAGCGCAGCCCTGCGTCGCTTTTTTGAGAGGGAGCACAGGGCTGTGTTGTTGAATCTTTTGTTAGTACCGGGTGTGCTTTTACACTTGGGTATTACGTGAGTTTCGCAGGGAACTCTAAGGTCAGATGTCGACTTCGCTTGAGACACACCTTACCTGTCGTCCTTCGACTGGCTTAGGATGACATTTATGGATTCAGGCTGTTGCGATTCACGAACAAAATTTAGTCGGCAACGTTGGCTGTGGGGCGAGCGTCGAGGAGGTCGATTCCGCCTCGTACCTGACCTAGCGTGTCGGCGACTCGTTCTTCAAGCGTGAACAGCACTTCGCGAGCGTAGTTATCTGCGCCCTTGCGTCGTGACTCGGCTGAAGTCTCGGCCTCGTTCAAGATTCCGTTAACTTTGCTCTCGGCATCGTCTATCAACTTGCCAGCGAGAGTTTGTGCGTCGGTTTCGATCTCGGTTGCTTGTTCGTTGGCCATCCGGGTGATCTCAGTTTCCTGAATCATCTTTTGGGCTTCTTCCTGAGAAGTCGTGAGCAGTGTGTTCGACTGCTCTTCTGCCAACTGACGAATCGTCGTGGCTTCCTCATCGGCGTAGGCGCGAATGCGGCGTGCTTCGAGTTCTGCCTGCTTGATGATTGCGTCCTTCTGGCGAACAACGCCTTCTGCTTCGTTCATCTGGGTCGGCATCTCTTCCTTCATTTCGTTGATGGCGGATGTAATTTTTTCCAGGTTCACGAGCGAGCGTGCTGTTCCGGGTACTCGACCTTTGACGATCATCGCCTTCAGGTCTTCGAGTTGCGACATAAGTGTCATTTCTGCCTCCTTGCGTGTCGACTTACGCGTGCTAACTGTTGCTTACTATGTTTTCTGTTTGGCAAGCCTCTCAACCAGAGGTTTCCAAACGTTTGGTGGGACCAGATCCGACACATCAGCGCCAAATGCTGCCACTTCCTTCACTCTTGATGAACTCAAGATCTGGTATTCCAGAGCGCTGAAGAGACAAATAGTTTCGATGTCTTCAGCCATCCTGCGGTTCATTAGTGCCATTTCACTTTCGTACTCAAAATCGCTCGTGATCCGAAGTCCACGGACAATCATCGTCGCTCCGAATTCACGTGCAGCGTTGATCGTTAGGCCTGAGTACGGTTTCACTTCAACGTTGGCGAGATGTGCCACCGCATCGGCGAACATTATTATTCGTTCATCGACGTTGAACATTGTTCGTTTCAGCGAATCCTTGACAACTCCAACCGTCAGATGATCGACGGTGTGTGATGCTCTTTCGACAATATCTACGTGGCCGTTGGTTACCGGATCGAAAGTGCCGGGGTAAATCGCTCGCGCCATCTATTCACCCCCCGTCTGTGTTGTTGATTCAGATTGAGATTTGTAGACCGAAACTGCCGTGTCGCCGTAGAGCCGGTGGGTGGATAGCGCGAACCCCGGAAGAGAATCAGGTAGCTTAGTCATCTTCGAGTGTTCGAGAAATGCGATAGCGTCGGGTGCAATAAGCCCGGCGTTGTTTATTCGTTCGAATAACGCTTCGAACTCCACAAGGTCGTATGGAGGGTCTGCGAAAATCAGGTCGAACTCACCTTTCAGTCTTCCAACTGCGCTGAGTGCGTTTCCTTTTTGAACTGAGCCTTGCATTGCCAACTTGTGTCGTTCCAGAACTTTTTTTAAATCGTCGCAGCGACGTCCGTTTTGCTCGATGAACACGGCGTTTTCTGCACCGCGTTGGAGAGCTTCAACCCCGAGAGCACCGGTTCCGGCATAGATGTCGAGCACCCGGAGCCCACTTACTCCGCCTGGGCCGAGCATCGAGAAAATCGCTGATCTCACTTTGGAGGTCGTCGGACGAAGAGAGCTTCCGCTCGCTTTAGAACCGGAAGTTCGCCGAAAAGACGTCTCGGACACCCCCCTGCGTTTGTCGCTCATCGCACTTTCGATCCGCACTTGAACCCCCGATTTTCCCATGAAAAAATTACGGGACGGAACCGATTATTCACGGCGCGCCGGATTCTTAACCATCGTGAATCGTTACCGGTTTTCACCGTTTTACACGGAAGCGGTGCTGCTCGAAGGTCTAGACGGGTGCTTCTTTCCTTCCCCCCAGAGGAGGAGGTTAGGTTGCGGGGGCACGCGGTCCGTATCACGGAACAATTATTCGTCACCGCCTAGCACTTTCATTCCCCCTCACCTAAATCCCTCCCTTTATGGAGAGGACTTTTAACTTGCTGAATTCACTGGAGCGCTGCCTTAGAATGAATTGCCATGTCGATGGGGCAGCGCACGAATTGGACTAACGCAGGTTCTGCCTGCGCCGGAAAATATGACCAACCAAGATCAACAAGAACAGTCGAATCCCGCCAACGAAGCGGAGTCGGCGGCAGGTGAACAAAAGCTCATCGAGGATCGCCTCGCTAAGACGGCTCAGATCCGAGCAAAGGGACTCGACCCGTACCCTCCCCGTTACGACCGAACTCATACTTTGGTTGAAGCCACGAAGTTGTTCGAGTACGCCGAGATAATGGCAAGCAGTGGTGTTGGTGACGATGTCGAGCATCCCCGCACCGAGACGGTTCGCATTGCGGGTCGGGTGATGGCACGGCGCGGAATGGGCAAGGCCGCGTTTATCGACCTTAAGGACGGGCATGGTTCGATTCAGGCGTTCGCCCGTCAAAACACGATGGGTGATGACGCCTACGAGATCGTAAATCTGTTGGATATCGGCGACATCATCGGTGTTGAAGGTTCAGTGATTCGTACCCGGCGTGGTGAGGTCAGCGTCGAAGTCCAGCAGGTGACTGTGCTCACGAAAGCTATGCGACCCCTTCCCGATAAGTGGCACGGATTACAGGATCAGGAAATTCGATTCCGCCAGCGATATCTCGACCTGATTTCGAACGAAAACGCTATGAAGAACGCTCTGCTTAGGTCGAGTGTTGTCAAGGCGATGAGGGATTTCATGCACGGCGAGGGTTTTATCGAAGTCGAAACACCGATCCTCGTACCGGTCGCTGCGGGCGCGCAAGCGACCCCGTTTGAGACGCACCACAACCAACTCGATCGTGACTTGTATTTGCGAATCGCCACCGAGCTCTATCTGAAGAAACTGATCGTTGGTGGTATCGAGCGTGTGTTCGAGATCGGCCGGCTGTTCCGCAACGAAGGACTCGACCACGACCACAATCCCGAGTTCACCACAATCGAGAGTTACCAGGCTTATGCCGACTACAACGATGTGATGGCGATGGTCGAAAACATGGTTTCCTTTATTGCCAAAGAAACAACTGGATCGATGGTGCTTCCTGCGATTGAGGGTGTTCGACCAGAGATTGACCTGACGCCACCCTGGCCTCGGCTCGATCTTCGTGAGGAGATTGTGAAGCAAACTGGGATCGACTTTGTCGAGGTTCGGGATGCGGAGTTACTTTCGGATGCGATGCGAGACCGAGGTATTCATGTTGAAGCAGGTTCGGCGTGGGGGCGTTTGCTAGACAAGGTGATTTCTTCAGAGGTTGAGCCAAACCTGATTCAGCCGCACTTCCTTGTCGACTACCCGGTCGAGATGTCACCACTCGCCAAGCACAAACTCAATTCCGACGGAATCGTTGAGCGATTCGAGGGCTTTGTGATGGGCACCGAACTCTGCAACGCATTTACTGAGTTGAACGATCCGGTCGACCAGCGAACTCGGTTCGAGCAGCAGGAAAAGATGCGGTTAGAATTCGGTGACGATCAAGCTGATCGATTGGACGAAGATTTCCTTGTTGCGATCGAACATGGCATGCCGCCGACGGGCGGAGTCGGTCTTGGGATCGATAGGTTGGCGATGCTGATTGCGGGCGAAGAGTCGATCCGAGAAATCTTGCTATTCCCTGCGATGCGCAGCATGTGATCTAATCGACAGCACCTGCTTCGATGGTTTGAAAATACCTAGAGTAAAAAATGCTTTCACTGGAACAGATAGTCCGAGACCCCGAGATATTCCGAGCTGCGTTGGTTCGTCGTGGTGAAGATCCGCCGATCGACAGGATTCTTGAACTCGACTTTCGCAGGAAGCAGCTTATTCAGGACGCCGACGCCGACCGAGCCAACCGAAACAAGGTGAGCAAAGCGATCGGCGACGAGAAGCGAAAGCCGACACCTGAAGAGATCGCTGAGATGCGCGAGACGGGCGATCGAATCAAGACGGTAGAAGCTGAATTAGCAACGGTACTTGAGGAATTGAATGCCACGCTGTTGCCGATTCCGAACACGCCTTTGGACGATGTTCCAGACGGACTTGATGAAGAATCGAATGTGGTGGTTCGTACCTCGGATGGTCTGACCGAGACGCATGGCAATGCTCATTGGGACGTGGCACCCGCGCTCGGGATTTTGGATATCGAAGCAAGTGCCAGCATGTCTGGTTCACGGTTCTATGTGTTGAAGAGCAAAGGTGCCAGACTGCAACGTGCCCTCTCGGCTTACATGTTGGATGTATTGACTGAAGAACACGGTTATACGGAAATCGATCCGCCGCTACTGGTCAAACCCGAAACAATGCTCGGATCGGGGAACCTGCCGAAATTCAAGGACAATTTGTACCACGACGATGAGACCGATCTCTGGTTAATTCCGACGGCTGAAGTAGCTCTGAACGCTCTACACCAGGGGCAAATTATCGATCCCGATGTGCTGCCATTGAAGTACGTGGCGCGAACTCCGAGCTTCCGTAAAGAACATACTGCAGCCGGTCGTGATGTACGCGGAATCAAACGGGTTCACCAGTTCGAGAAAGTAGAGATGTTCCGCTACGTTGAGCCTGAAGAATCAGAAGCATCCCTCGAAGAAATGGTCGAGCACGCGACGTCGATATGCGAACGACTCGACTTTACCTATCGGGTGCTGAAACTTTGCACAGGTGACATAGGTTTCCAGTCAGCTAAAACCTACGATATCGAGGTTTGGTCACCGGGTTCAGCCGAATGGCTTGAGGTCAGTTCAATCTCGACATGTACGGATTTTCAATCTCGCCGGAATGGTACTCGTTACCGCCCCGAGGTTGGCGCATCGACTCGACTACCGCACACGTTGAATGGATCAGCGCTTGGTATGTCGCGGACGTGGATAGCCGTAATCGAAAACGGCCTTCAGGAAGACGGTTCAGTCATCATCCCCGAAGTGCTCGTGCCCTACACCGGCTGGGATTGCATTGAAGCGCCGTAGGACTCTAGTCCTGCGCGCCCGGCCCTTTGTAGGTGCCGTTGAAGGCGGAGCGGATGTACTGTTTGGTCCAATTTGCGGTGCCATCAAGTTGGGCCTGGGCGTAGAGCGGCCAGAACGGATTTCGCATCAATTCTCGACCGATGAAGATCGTGTCTGCCTGACCTTCGACGAGAATCGATTCTGCCTGTTCCGCTTCAGTGATCAGACCGACAGCGCCGGTCATTATTCCGACCTGCTCACGGATTTCCGCGGAGAACGAAACCTGATAGTTCGGTACCGGCTTCAGCACCTGTGCAGGCGAGTTTCCGCCAGAGGAAGTGTCGATGAGGTCGACGCCTGCGTCTTTCATCCATTTCGAAAGTTGAATTGACTGTTCAAGATCCCAGCCACCCTCGACGTATTCGGTCGCGGAAATTCGAGCCAGCAGCGGCACCGATTCTGGAATAGAAGCACGGACTGCAGCGATAGTTTCGAGCGCGAATCGACAACGATTTTCGAGCGAACCGCCGTATTCGTCGGTCCGTTGATTCGAGAGTGGCGACATGAATTCGCATGCGAGATAACCGTGTGCAAAATGAAGCTCGATAACTCGATACCCGGCATCGACAGCCCGTGCCGCACCTTCTGCAAACGCCTGGGTGATATCGGCGATCTCTTGCTTCGAAAGTTCGTGCGGGATACCGGTATTTTCGTCGTAAGGGATCGCGCTTGGGGCTACGACCTTCCAGCCACCTTCATCTTCGGTGATATAGTGAGAGCCGTTCCACGGCTGCGAGTGCGAAGCTTTACGACCGGCATGCGCAATCTGAACAGCAGGCACGGAACCCTGGCTTGAAATGAAAGCCGTGATCGGCCGAAGGGCGTCGACCTGAGCATCGTTCCACAGACCCTGACAGCTAGGCGAAATCCTTCCGTCGGGTCGAACGGCAGTGGCTTCCGCCATCACCAGCCCAGTGCCACCCAACGCCTTTGAGCCGAGATGGACCTTGTGGAAATCGGTGGCGACTCCGTCGGTATCGCAGGTGTATTCGCACATCGGGGAGTAAGCGACGCGGTTCGGTAGCGTCTCACCTCGAATTTTGAGAGGACTGAATAACTTGCTAATCGTGATCTCTCCAGTTTGATCTGACCGCTCTGATGGCGCATCCATTAGAATTTACAGGATGATACGCACAGTGTATTCCGTAGGTAGGGTTGAGTGACGTGTGACCGCGCTGATTATGACAACAACCAGATCGTCATCTCCCACATTTTCAACCGTTAGCGAACCCACAGCATTTGCGTCGACCGGAACTCGATAAACGACCGGATCGCCGATTTTCTTTTCGTGGATAACCTGGACCAGATACTGCGTTGGAATGGTTTCAGTGACGCGGGCGAATCCGTTGGCGATCCAATCTCCATGGTCGGAGGTGTTGTCGTACCAGTCGAGTTCCGCAATTTCGAAATCGTCGAAGCAAGCACCCTTCGAAAACACCGCGTCGTCGGTGATGTACTCAATCCTCAACAACACTTTCTGGCCGGTGTATTCCGAGAGATCGACGGAGTCCTGAACCCAGCCCAAGCTCGTGCCAGTTAAGCCTGCTCCGTAGGCGTTTCCGTTCGGGTTGTAGTTGATAGCGCGCTCGGTATCGAGGATGTCCCAGTTTGCACCATCATCGTTCGAGACCATTACATAGCTGTAGTCCCAGAACTCCTCGATTTCGTAGTTGACCCAGTATTTCAGTGTTGGCGTGTCGCCTGAATCCAAAGAACGCAAGTCGACTCTACCGGTGAGAGTCGAATCGATCGAGTCGCCCTGATTCGACCACCAGCAGGTGTCGCCGGAGTGGGGAGCAGCGTTCAGAAGTGAGGTTTCAGCTTCTCCGCCGAACTCTACGGTCATTTTGCCCGACCCGCTCGAAGTCACGAAGTAGTCGGAGCCGTAAGACTGTACGGTTCCGGTACGTGAGTTAGGAGCGCGCTTGTAGATGTTCCTCACCGGTGGGACGTGGTGATTAGCGTAGCTGTAGGGTCCTTCATCAGTACTCAGATAGTTGGCTACCAGCCAGTCGGCAAAGACATCGTTGGCGGTCGCCTCGAAGCCCTGCTCGGCGAGCGCACTATCGATTGAAGCGATGCCGTCTTTGGAATTCTGGGCGACTGCCGCCAACATGTCGTTACCACCGTAGTGAGTTGCGAGGAAGGCGAAGAACAGGTTGGCGGCACCGTAGTTTGCCGCCGAGATCGAGATGTTCTGCGCCCACGCTGTGAGAGATGTCTCGGGTGCTTTTACGAACGAAGACGTCGCTGATCTTGCGAATCCAGCGATCTCAGCGGCAATCTCGGACAATCCTTCGTTCACCCAGGAATCTTCGCTGCTATCGGTGGCGAAATGAGTCGCATGCTGCAGCTCGTGGGCGACAATGCTGAGATATTCAGTAGCTGTGAGATCGACCCGGTTGGCCGACATGTAGAGGGCTTCCCGCTGGTTCGAGTGTGGGCGGATTTCGCGTGGATAAGAATCGGCTGCCGAGAAATAACCTGCAACCCCTGTTCGCAAAACACTGTTGAAAACGACCATTCGATCATCGCCGTCGATACCGGGTGAGAGAGGTGGCCCGAACACATCAGTGACGGCAGGCCAAACGTCGGTTTCAAAGTTGTTCGCCACCTCTTCAATGTCGGCGGGGTCTGGCTCGAATCCGTTTTCGAACACCCAGTAGACATGATCGGAAATATGCGAAACCTCACCGCTGACGAGAACGCTACCGCCGTCGCGTGAAACCCAGAAATCGATTTTTTGTCCGACGGTTAGCAGATTGGATGGCAAGACGGTTTTCGGTTCGGTGTAACCCGCAATAAGACGCTGGCCAAGTTCTTGAAGGTCACGGTCGGGTGCCGCAGGAATATCAGGCTCAGGGAGAGCCGGGACGAAAAGTGGTCGTGGTGTTGCAGTTGGTTCTGCTTGTGGTGTCATCGCACTCGACCCTGAGACACCGGTATTCGCCGGTGTCGCAGGGTCGGTGCTGATCGGCCGTTCCGTTGGAATCGACACCGGTAGGGAGGTTGCAGATGGAGATTCCTGAGCCTGTGACGCCGGGATCGGTTCTGGTGCAACGACCGGGGCTGCAGTGGTAGTGATCTCGGTTGTCACAGATGCGGTCGGGGCTGAGCTGGATGAGGGTGCGGGTGAAGTGATCAGTTCGACGGGAAGAGTGTCGTCTTGCTGACATGCAATCAATAGCAAAGCGACACTGGCCACGACGATCCACATCATTGGTCCGACAACTACCAAAAGGGACCGATTCACAGAACTACGGCGCAGCATCAATTTGGCTTCGAGGTTTCGCCGTTGCTTTTGGCGTTGAATTTGTTCATAGCGTTGTCGAATTCACCGTTTACGATCATCGTTATAGCGTCGGCTGCCCGGAGTGACGCTGCGTTGACCAGATCTCGCGTATCGTGATCAAAAGTACCCAGTACGTGATCGACCTGTTCTGAAGACGAGTCGGGATTTCCAACTCCGATGCGTATCCTGGGAAACTCGTTCGTGCCGAGAGCCGTGATGATCGACTTGAGACCGTTGTGCCCACCGGGGCCGCCCTTTTTCCTAATGCGCACGGAACCGGGATTGAGGTTTATATCGTCGGTGACGATCAGGATGTTTTCGGGCGGGGTTTTGAAACGGTGAGTGAGGTAGCTGAGTGCCAGACCCGAACGGTTCATGAACGTGCGCGGATAGGCGAGTACTGTATGAGTGCCACCAAGCTCGACCTCTGCGTACTTTAATTCTTTTCGTTTGCGGTTGAGCTCAGCGTTTGTGCGTCGGACGAGCTCGCCCATGCACCACCAGCCGACGTTGTGGCGAGTGTTTCTGTATTCAGCCCCCGGATTTCCTAGCCCGAGCACGATCCACGGTGGATCTTCCGGTCCGCCGCTTTTGCCGCCAGGAAATAGTTTGTCTAGGAGTGAGGAGACGTTCAATCGCCTGATTTTTCGTTAGTGTCGCCAAACAATTCGTTAAGGAAGGATATGACCTTATCGTCTAGAACGTTGGCGAGATCGGACAAATCTCCCGCGGAATTGAGCCTGAACAGACTCATGAGGTTGTCGCATTCTGGTGATTACAGAACCAATTTCGAAACCACCGAGGCAAGCCGGTCACGATAGCCGTTGAAGAGGCTATTCATGTTGGGAATCATCTCGACAACGTCGTTGTGATTGGGCGGTTGACCGAGACGCCACGGCAATTTGGACACATAGGTTCATCGATTAATTAAATATCAAGTCCGTCGTTTTCACACATTCCAAAAGACCAGATTGTTTCGTCCCAAAGGCTGGGGAGATTATCGATTGTGCCGAGTCGCACGACGCCTATCTGCTCTAGAAGATCGATTTGAGCGAACAGCTTTATCGTCGAGCTGATCTGCTGGAGTAGTAGGCGATTTCGATTCTGTTCTGTGCGTGATCTTCTAGGTAAGCACGACGGTATTCCAATCGCCAACGTTCGAACTCGACTCTGAGTGACAGCCATCTGGTCGGGTGCTTGAACTGCAACACAAATTCGGGATAGCTGATGACGATGGTCTACGCTGGAATGCAGTAAGTACCAACCGGAGCATCGACACCCCATCTAGCGGTTCACCGAAGCGAGGTTCCCGCTCAGCGACAAGTATTAGTTCGCCCGGGTATTCGAGTCCTGCCGGATCAAGCTGCACCGGCTGAGTTTGTCCGAGAAGATCTTCAGCGAACGAGAAACTTGTGCGACTCGCCTGAATAGACGTTTTTTTTCGGTCGAGACCAATGCGCACTTCTCCAGCAAGCCTTTTGACGCCAGTGGAGAGCGGATTTCTAGCCCGTGTCTGCATGATCGGATTCGGGTCGAACAGGAACAATGCCCTTATCCATGAATGCGATGAACTCTGATTCGTTGATCACGTGGACCTTGAGTCGTTGCGCTTTTTCGAGCTTCGATCCGGCCTCTGCACCCGCCACGAGGTAATTGGTTTTTCCTGTAACTGAGCCTGTGGTTTTACCACCTAGCGTCTTGATTCGATTTTGCGCCTCAGATCGTGACATAGTCTCGAGTCGGCCTGTAACTACGAATGTCACACCATTGGCAAGGTGGCCGTCCGAAGGTTCGGGGGTATCGTCGATCGGATTGATGCCCAGCTCGATGAGGTCGTCGATGAGCTGGCGGTTCTGCTCGATTGCAAAGTATTCGACTAGAGTAGTGGCTACAACGGGACCAATCCTATCGATTGCCAGTAACTGTTCCTTAGTTGCGTTTTTGACTCCTGAGAGGCTGCTGAATCGCCGTGAGAGCCACTCAGCACTTTCCGAACCAACACCGGAAATTCCTAGTGCAAACAGAAGTCGTGGTAGGGGTTGTGCCCGAGATGCTTCGATTGCCTTGAGGAGGTTGTCGACTCGGGTTACGCCCATCTTGTCGAGTTCTAAAAGATCATCTTTTCGATAGTGAAGACGGTATATTTCAGCGATATTCGAGACGAATCCTAGGCGAGGTAGATCCTGCGCGACCCGTTCACCGAGTCCTTCGATATCCATTGCACCACGTGAAGCGAAGTGTTCAAGCAATCGCTCGAACTGCGCTGGGCAGGTGGCATTTACGCAGCGAGTAGCCGTTTCATCTTCGGATTGAACAGGTTCGGTTCCGCAGGACGGGCAGGTACCAGGGAATTGGTATTCGGCTGAATCGGCTCCCCGCTTGTTTTTCGCCGAAACCTCGACGACCTGCGGGATTACATCACCTGCTCGTTGGATTACGACTCGATCGCCTTCTCGAAAGTCTTTTCGAGCGATTTCGTCCTTGTTGTGGAGGGTGGCTCGGCCGACCGTCACTCCGCCGACCATCACCGGGTCCAGTTCCGCCCATGGGGTTAGCGCGCCTGTGCGACCAACATTTACGTGAATTTTTTTGAGAGTCGTTTCCGCTTTTTCGGCCGGGAATTTGTATGCGATCGCCCAACGAGGATCACGACCCACTAATCCGAGTCGGCGTTGGAGCGGTAGCGAGTCGATCTTGATCACTACGCCGTCGATGTCGTAGTCGAGAGAATCTCGTATTTCACTGGCATTGGCGATCGCAGCCATAACCTCTTCAACCGTTTCTACCTGGCGAGTCCACCCGTTGACCTTGCATCCCCAGGATTCCATGGCTTTCAGCGTGTCCCAGTGACTCGATGGTTCTTCGGCGTTTTCTACGTAACCCAGAGCGTAGAAGAACATATCGAGGGGTCGTTTCGCCGTCTCGGTCGAGTCGAGCTGTCGGAGCGATCCAGACGCAGAATTCCGAGGATTTACATATGCAGGCAAACCAGCTTTTTCGCGTTCGGAGTTCAGCCAAGCGAACTTCGAATTCGGAAGGAAAACCTCGCCGCGCAACTCCACGACTGGAGGAATAGTGTCTTCGACGCCTTCGAGTTTGAGCGGCACACTCCGTATAGTTCGAACGTTCGCGGTAACGTCTTCGCCGCGTTCACCATCACCACGTGTCGCCGCTCGTTCCATCACGCTGTCTCGGAATGTGATCGCAAGTGCCAGGCCGTCGATTTTCAGCTCGCAGACCATTGGTGCGCTTTCGAGTTCGAGGAAATCTAGCGCACGTTGATACCACGCTCGGAAACCCTCTTCATCAAACACGTTTCCAAGGCTGAGCATTGGCACAGGATGGCCGACTTCATCGAATCCAGATGACGGTGTTGCACCGACTCGCTGGGTGGGGGAATCGGCAGTTTGCAGCTCCGGATACGCCGCTTCGAGGGCCAGTAATTCCTGCATCCGGACGTCCCACTCAGCATCGTCAAGTTCCGGGGCGTCTTCTACGTAATACAGCCGATTTGCACGAGTGATCTCCACTCGTAGCTGAGCAGCCCGCGTTGCGGCTTCGCCGGAGTATGGCGAGCCGGAATCAAACTGCATTTTGAGCGGGAATTCTTGGTCGGGCACGAGAGATGAATTTTGCGGTAGAAGCGAGTTTATAGAACCGGTATCATCGGGTGAAAATCGCATTCGAAAAATGGTGCGTCGAGTATAACAACGCCCCAGAATTTCAAATTGCTCTCGAATTACACGGTAATGCTCGTATTGAGTTGGACGAAGCATTGCCAAACTGGGGCTATACTCGTTTATCTGGTTGTTCCTATTGTTGTGTCTCAGCACGCTTGTTATGTAGAGAAAAATGGCAGAAATTCAGCCCTTCAGGGCCGTTCGATACAACCCGGATGTCGCAGGTGACGTGAGCCTTCACGTTTGTCCACCTTTCGACGTCATCACGCCTCAGCTTCAACAGGAGCTGTACGACCGCTCGCCGTTCAATATTGTTCGGCTCGAGTTGGCACGACGTGGGATGGCGGACGACCCGTATGAGCAGGCGGCTGAGACTGCGCAGGCGTGGACGGATTCCGGCGCGTTGAAGCACGAAGAAGCGCCTTCGATCTACGTAACCGAAGAGGAATTTGAGTATCAAGATCAAACGCTGAAACGACGTGGATTTGTCGCCGCTGTTCGACTCGAAGATTATGATCAGGAAGTAGTACTTCCGCATGAAGGAACGCGCTCGGACTGGGTTGCTGACCGTGTGAAGCTGATGAGTGCTGCCCAATCGAACTACAGCCCGTTGCTGGTGATCTATCGAGACGACCTGCGATCGAGCGTCGGCAATCTGGTTCGTGCGATTGCAGGTGGTACGCCGACTGCGGTGTTCACACCACCCGACATGCCGCAACTACGTCTATGGCGGGTGTCTGATCCGGGAACGATTGGCGTGCTGCAAGCTGCGCTTCGAGACGCCGAGATTTTTATTGCCGATGGGCACCATCGCTACGAGGCTGCATTGCGCTACCGGGGCAGTGTGCGCGCCGAACGGGAAGTTGGCAGGGACGAGTCGATCAACTTCCGAATGATGCTGATGGTATCGTTCGACGAGCCGGGGTTGATCACACGCGGCTATCATCGACTCGTGGAGTCGGCTACGGACGATGAGTTCGCAGCGATTTTAAAATCGATAGAGAACACATGTGATCTTGAAGAGTGGACATCTACCGAAGGGCTTTCGACAACTGCGCAGATTGAAGAATTTTCTGTGGCGCTTGGTCGACGGGAAGGCAACGAAGTTGAATTTGGTCTGTTCGCCAAAGAACCGGGCAAGTTCCATATCGCCCGAATGAAGTCACCTCCTCCGGCAGACAATGCTCTCGAAAATTCTGAGTACTCACAGTTGCACTCATACGTTATTCGGCCGGCGATTCCTGAGGAGCAAGAAGAAGCGGTTATCAGTCCTTATCACGACGCTGGACTCATCGCCCGCCAGATCGATAGCGGGGTGGCGCGCATGGCGTTCATCATGCGACCTGTGCCCCTCGAAGAATTCATATCGATCGTGACACGTGGCTGGAGATTGCCAGCCAAGGCGACGAACTTCTATCCGAAGCCGCCAGCCGGAGCCGTGATCCAGAGGTTCAGCGATCAGCTCTAAGCTGTTCGTCTACGCAATTCCGGCTATCAGCGATTCTTCGATGACGTTTAGCACTTCGTAGACCGACGGACGATCAGTTGGTTCGGCTGCGATCATTCGGGCAATGAGATTGCTGTGGGCATCGAGTACAAAGCTGGCAGGGTTGGACTTGCCATCGTTGTCGATATCGAACACCAGCCAATCGCTAGCAACTACATAGATTGGATCAGCAATCACTGGGAAGTTGAGGCCTAACTCGTCCCGCATATCGATTACCCGGGTCGGCAGATCGGCACCACCACCACAAGCTGCAGTCAACACGAACACCGCAGCGATTAACGACACCGCAATGAATCCTCGACTATTTCGTAGGCGATCCGTCCCCATGAGTACCGTTTGTCCTAACCAAATAGTGGGAGCCACCCAACTATGTAGAACGGCGCAGCCAATAACGGCTGCGCCGTTCCTGAATTCTCACGATTAGATGCGCCCACTCGTCCAACGGTCACATGCTAATTTACGAAGTCATCGCCTTCAGGGTTTCTTCAGCGGCCTTTAGGGCCTCGTCAATGTGAGCCTTTTCGACCCAACCCATGTGACCGACTCGGAAGATTTTTCCGGTAAGCGATTTTTGGCCGCCACCAAGAACCACGTTGTAGTTCTTGCTTACCTGACCGAGGAACGCCTTACCGTCGAGACCTTCCGGCAGGCGGATGGCGGTAACGGTGTTCGAGGCGAAGCGGGGATCTGGAAGAAGATTGAGACCGAGAGACTTTGCACCGTCACGGGTGTGCTGTGCGATCTCGTGATGGCGTGCAAAGACGTTTTCGATGCCTTCGTCGACCATCGACTGCAGGGCAATTTCGAGCGTGAACATTGCTGGGAGACACGGGGTGAACGGCGGCTGGCCGATCTTGAGGTAGTCCTCGTATTGCTTCACATCGAGGTAGTACTTCGGAGTGGTGGAAGTTTCGTACGCCTTCCATGCCTTCTCTGAGAAGGTAACCATCGAGATTCCGGGAGGCGAAATCCAGCTCTTCTGAGAGGCGGTTGCAACAACGTCGATGCCCCATGCGTCGACTGCGATAGGCACCCCACCGGCACTGGATACAGCGTCGACGAGGATCAGCGCATCCGACTCTTCGTGGATGACCTTACAGAGGTCTTCCAGCGGATTGGAGACACCGGTTGAGCTTTCGTTGTGGGTGAAGATCACTGCCTTCACGTCGGACACGCCCTTGAGGGTTTCTCGCACCTTGTCGAGGTCGGCAGCCCGCCCGAGATCGAAGGTGATTTTGGTGACATCTCCGCCGTATGCCTCGGCGATTTCGGCGAATCGTTCACCGAACGCACCAATGATGATCGACAGGACCTTGTCGCCAGGCGAAATCGTGTTCACCACGGCGGTTTCCATAGCGCCGGTACCTGACGATGTGATGAAGTACGCATCGTTCTTAGTCATGAAAACCGTCTTCAGGTTTGCGGACATGCGATCGAGCATGTCGGCGTACTGGGGTCCACGGTGGTTGATCATCTGCGATCCGGCGAGTTCGAGGACATCGTCGGGTAGCGGTACGGGACCTGGTATTCGAAGGTTTGGCTGGTTCTGGCTGCTCACCGGAGTGCTCGATTCGTTCGGGTTTTGACTAGGGATTTTTCTATATTGCGATGACTAGTGATAATCACCACGAAGAATTCTAACTCTCGGTTTGTAAAACGGCTGTAAATTTGGCGCGCGAACTTGATGAGAGATTGAGTCTGGACGCGAGGGCTTGGTGAGGGAATACGCCTTCATTTCGAGGAAGCGGAATCCTCGTCTCAACCGCGGCGATAGTGGAGCGGAGAGATCTGAGATGCGTGCACAAAAGAGCGACCCAGCCCCAGATCCCTTGGCTTCGAGGACTTCGCTCCGTAAATGGGTGTCGGTGGTTTTGACCTAATCCACCAGCTTCACTAGAGAGTAGTTTTTACGGCCGCGACGGATTACCAGGAGGCGACCTTCTACGAGGTCATTGACCCCCACTGTGCGGCCCGCATCGGCGATTTGTTCGCCATTTAGGTACATGCCGCCTTGTTCGATGGTGCGTCGAACGTCGCCGCCGGACTTTCCGGCTCCGGCTGAAACCGCCAGTTCGGAGAACCTAATGCCTTCGCCAGATAACTGGTCTCGGTTCACTTCGGTTACTGATGATCCTTCGAGGACATCTTCCATCTCATCGGCTGACAAACCGGAGATATCACCACCAAAAAACGCCTGAGTTACTTTCAGGGCCTGATCGAGCCCGCCCTGTCCGTGGATTGTTCGCGTTACTTCTTCGGCGAGTGCTTTTTGCGCGGCACGCTTCTGGGGTTCTTCAGTCACAGATTCTGCAAGACTGCCGATCTGAACCTGATTCAGCAACGTGAACAGTTTTACGTATGGAATTGCGTCGGCATCGGCTACGTTCAGGAAGAACTGGTAGAGCTTGTAAGATGATGTCTGCTTGGGATCAAGCGTGGGCGCTCCACCAATCGACTTGCCGAACTTTTCGCCGTTGGCATTGGTCACCAGCGGGTAGGCGATTCCGTGCGCACGCGGTCGCCCATCGGAATCGGCTCCGTGGATTCGGCGAATAAGATCTACGCCACCGAGAATGTTGCCCCACTGGTCGCTCCCACCAGCCTGGAAACCAACATGATCGCGTTCGAACAATGTCAGGAAATCGAACGCCTGAAGTAACTGGTAGCTGAATTCGGTGAAGGATATTCCGTTACCGCGATCGAATCGCCCTTTGACGGACTCTCGCCCCATCATCGAATTGACGGTGAAGTGCTTACCAACATCCCTCAAGAACGAAAGAAGATCGATCGTCCGCAGCCAATCGGCGTTGTTGACCATTTGTGCTGGATTCGATCTGGTTTCAAAATCCAGGAACGGCTCAAGCTGAAATCGAATCGCCTCGACGTTGTAGTCGATATCTGCGACAGACATAAGCGTGCGCTCGTCTTCACGTCCCGACGGATCGCCGATCATGCCTGTGCCACCACCCACCAGGGCGACAGGTGTGTGACCGTATCGCTGGAGACGAACGAGTCCCATCACCGGCACGAGGTTACCGATGTGAAGACTACTTGCCGTGGGATCGAAGCCGTTGTAGCAGGTTACTTTTTTGGTTGCGAGAGCATGCGCTGCACCGGGTGTGGCGTCGAAAAGCGCACCACGCCATTCGAGGTCTTCGGCTACGTTTTGAAATTCTGTATTTATGGTCATCGGAATGTCCTAAACCCGCTCACCGGTTTTTTGGGGATATGCGCTAAGCTGAACTAACGTGATGCCAGAATCTGACGGGTTTGCTCGACGTCTTTGTTCATTTGTTCGACTAACTGTTCGACCGAATCGAATGCGACTTCTGCCCGGAGTCGTTTTACGAACTCGAGGCGTAGCCGTTTCGTATACAGATCCCCGTCGAAGTCTAGAAGGTAAGCTTCGATTGTGCGACCTCCATCGGTTTCGAATGTGGGACGAACGCCGATGCTGGTCGCTGCGTTGCAACTTATTCCATCGACTTCAGCCACGGTTGCATATATGCCGTTTTCGGGAAGAGTGACCGGGAAATCAGGATCGATATTGGCGGTTGGGAAGCCGATTTCTCGGCCACGTTTTTCGCCATCGGTAACGACACCGGAAATCGAGTAGTTGCGGCCCAGCATTTTGGCAGCCTGTTCGCAATCACCAGCGGTAATCGTCTTTCGAATCGCGGAGCTGGAAACTTTCTGTCCTTCAACAGCGGCTGCTGGTACGCCTCTGAAATCAATGTCGCTGAGTCCTGCGTTATCCAATAGTTGGTCAACGTCGGCACGATCGGAGCCAATCATTGCTCCGGGGCCCAAAACAAGAGCCGTTAGCCCGATTCGTTCGCGAAGCGCGCCCACGAATTCAGCCGACGTAAGCTGTTGGATAGCCGCTCCGAATTTGAGTTCGACAATCGAGTCGATCCCTATCTCGCTGAGGATTTTTTGCCGGGTTTCAAAATCGCTAAGGTAAGTTACTCGCGAACCCGGTTTGATGAACGCTCGCGGTTGTTCTTTGAACACAAATGCGACTGATTTTGCGCCGCGTGCCGATGCCTCATCTTGCACTCGCTGCAGGAGCGATTGATGCCCGAGATGAACGCCATCGAACGTGCCGACGGTGGCGACCGTCGGGCCATTCCTGGCGTCTATAGAAGCGAACAGATCGGATATCGACATGATCGGCGGTAGCTGGAAACAAAGGTCCGATGCAATCGAATCCTCAGCTCCCGTGGTTCCTACAAGGTTGCGTGCGCCTCACGCAGCAATTCTTCGGTGGTCTCCCAGTTGATACATGCATCGGTGATGGAGACACCGTACTTCAATTCGGCAGGATCGCCCAGAGATTGGTTGCCTTCGTTCAGATGGCTTTCCAGCATAAGTCCGATCACACCCTCGTTGCCTGCACTACGCTGTCGAATGGTATCGCGGAACACGATCGGCTGGCGATTGTGATCCTTATTGCTGTTGGCGTGCGAGCAGTCGATAACTACGTTTGGTCGAAGACCGGCGGATTCGAGAAGACTCGATGCCAGAATTACCGATTCTTCGTGATAGTTTGGACCTGAGGCTCCACCGCGAAGAATGAGGTGCTGTGCTTTGTTTCCTGCCGTGTTGACCACGGAAGCGCGACCTTCAAGGTCGATGCCGAGAAACGCGTGTGGTGACCGAGCGGCCACCATCGCGTCGACCGCGATTTGGCAACTCCCACCGGTTCCATTCTTGTAACCAATTGGCATCGAAAGGCCACTCGCCATCTGTCGGTGAGTCTGGCTTTCTGTCGTTCGAGCACCGATAGCTCCCCAGGAAATGAGATCGGCAAGGTACTGCGGAGTGAATGGATCGAGGAATTCAGTTCCCGCTGGGAGTCCGAGGCTCAATACCTGTATCAAGAACGCACGTGCGCGCTCAAGGCCCGTTTGCATGTCGAACGTACCGTCGAGGTTGGGGTCGTTGATGAGTCCTTTCCAACCGACGGTCGTACGGGGTTTTTCGAAATAGACCCGCATCACAACGAGGATTTTGTCTTTTACTTCTTCAGTAATAGCAGCGAGTCTTTTTGCGTATTCGAGTCCGGCTTTTTCATCGTGAATCGAGCATGGACCGACAAGCATGACCATTCGGTCGTCCTTGCGTTGTTCGATGTTTTCGATGGCAGCACGCGTGTCAGTGACCACTTTTGCTATTTCGGCACTGATGGGTTGTGAGTCGATGAACGATTGTGGCGAACTGAGCGGTTTAAGATCGGTAACTCGAATGTTTGACGTTGACATGATCTGATCAGGTTTCTATTGAACTTTCAAATGAATTTGTGATATGGCTGGTGTTCGTGATTCATTCGGTCGGACCGGCACAGTTGCATGCTGTGGGAGGGAAGGTTTCGTGAATCCAGAGTGGGCTGCGGACGGTCAGGCAGAACTAGCTGCGATATGAGCGTCCGTACGTAAACAGCCCGCCGGTATAGGTGTATCCAAAATACTCGGCACTGTACGAAGTAAAACGCGAAAAGCCGAAGCCAACCGAGCGGGAGTCGCTTTGGGTCGAGAAAGAATTCGTCTGTAGGTCGCGTTCTGTCATGTCTTTATGTGGTTGCCGTTGAAAGATCCGGGCGAAGTGTAGCAGCATCGTTCAGGTATGCGTGCATTACTTCGTTCTGAGCCTTTTCGGTATTCCAGAGAATAAGTATACGAATGCACTGCGTTAACGCACCGGGACGATCCATTTCATGGCCGCACATGAGAGGCACGTCGTTCCAGCCGAGCCGTTCTCGGGCGGCGACGGCCGGGAATTCTGCGACAAGATCGGGGCTGGTGGTAAACTGAACGGCCGCGACATCATCTTGATCGATGTCGTTCGCTTCGATCATTGCATTGAGCAACTGCTCAGTCGCCTCAAGTACGTCCTCAGCAGTCGTTCCGGTCGTGGTTGTTGCGCCTTTGACGCCTCGAACCTTCGTAGCCAATTTTCTTCTCGTCCTAATCTTCGATCTGAACTCTAGAAATGAGCAATTCAGGCGACTTAGTTTGCCACGCCTTTTCGTGGTGTGCCGGGGATCAGTGTTTTGATATAACTGTTTACCCGGTTCGCTGCATCTGACGGATCACCATCGGCCAGTGTGTTAATCACCTGGGTGCCGATAGCTACTCCATCGGCATAACCGGCTACTTCGGCAACGTGATCGGCAGTGGAAATACCGAATCCGATCGCGATTGGCAGATCGGTATATTTGCGTACGTTTTTTACCAGGCCCTCCACCCGTGATGAAACCGTCGCTCTTGCTCCGGTGACGCCGAGTACAGAAATGCAGTAGACGAAGCCTTTGGCTCGCTGGCATGCGTGTTCGATTGCGTGATCGGTCGATGTCAGGGCGACTAGTGGGATTAACGACAGCCCTGCTTTGTCGCACGAGTCTTGGAGTGGCCCAGCTTCGGTTGCCGGGAGATCGACGGCAATCAGCCCATCCACACCGGCTTCAGAAACGGCGTTGCAGTATTCGTCGAGCCCCATGTTGAAGATGGTGTTGTAGTAGCCCATGAATACGATGGGAACATCGATTCCGTCGGCACGGATGTCTTTTACAGCTTCAATGCAGGTTTCGGGGGTTACACCGTTCTCAAGCGCTTGATGAACGGAAGCCTGGATCGTGGGACCGTCACCAAGCGGATCGCTGAATGGAACGCCCAGCTCGACAACGTCGGCACCCGCATCGACGACCGACCGAACAATGTCGGTGGTAAGTCCCAATTCTGGGAAGCCGATTGTTACGTATGGAGCCAGAGCAATTCGGCCTTCGATCTTTGTCTTTTCGAACGCTTCTCGGATTCTGTCGGTAGCCATTGAGCGGTTGAGTTCCTTGTTGAATCAGTGGATTCAGTTGAGGTTGAATTGTGGGGTGATTGGCTAGATGTCGGCGTACTTTACAACGAGTACGGCAACTGTATTGTGCAGCCCATGAGCGAATATTGCTGGCCAGATCGAACCAGTTTTAAGGTACACCCAGCCGAGTGCTAAGCCCAACACAAAAGTAGGCACAATCGCACCGAGATCGATATGGAACAGCCCAAACATCAGCGACGAGAGTAGTAGCGACCGTCCGATACCGAATCTTTTTATAAGTCCGGGTAGTACGTAGCCCCGGAAGAATATCTCCTCGGCGATTGGCCCCAGAATGCCCGCTAGAACTATCGTCACGACAATGCTGCCACCGGCTTTTTCAAGTGCTTTTTCCGCAGTGTCAGGTGGCACAAGTACGTCGATACCGAACCAGACGAGAGCCTGGACCCAGAACATCAGAACACTCAGACCGATGAGCCACATCAGTGACGCGAACAGGTAGGGCTTGATGCCTCTTGTCTTCACGAATCCGAGCGATGAAATCGGCTCTCGGTAACGCACTGTTGAGAATGCAAACCCGGCAGCCGCGAAAGCTCCCGACATCGCGGTTGCGGTGATAATCGTGACCGGTACTCCGATGAATTCGCCTGTTCCGTTGCCGGTCTCGCTCGCCAGTTGGTAGCTCATTGCTGACACGCCAACACCGATCGCCAAAGTTGCGAGTATCGGCCACAACGGTGATCGAAACAGGTGCATGAGAATCAGGGCTAGCACGGTGACCAGCAGTCCCACGTAATAGCCAGTGGGAGTCGAAACCGTGGAATCGAATCCCGCATCCGTACCGATCGCCCCACCAAGGCTGAGGATAGCGATCACGACCAGCATCGTGACGGTCACCGCTACCACGACATCGAGCGTTCCCCACTTCACCTGTGGGATTGTGATGTCGTTCCATCGGTCGCTCGTTGGTGGTTCGGTTGGGATCAAGATTTAGCCGTTGGGCAGATCGCTATTCAGCCCCATGTCACGTCGCCGTACAGATTTGGATCGAGCGGTTTCGCAGAAAACATTGCGTACTCTTTCTGCGAATCGCCGATTGTCGTGAACTCTCCATGACCCGGGAGTACGACGGTCGATTCTGGAAGCGGAAAAATGTGCTTTTCGAGCGATTCTAGGATTTGTCTCAGTGCTTCGGGTGATGACGATTTTCCGGGTCCTCCAGGAAAGAGGGTGTCCCCTGTAAAGACGTGTGCTTCCTCACCTGCGGCTTCCGAATCGTTGGATTCGAGTAGGTAACAGGTCGAGCCGCGTGTGTGTCCCGGAGTTGCCATCGCCTGTAGCGAGATGTTGCCGATCACAATGATCGCATCGGTCGATACATCGATGTTCACTGGAGCTGATGCTGGGAGCGAGTTGCGGTCGCCACTGCCGATACCAGTTGGGACGGTGAAACTTTCGCTCACGTCGTAGAAACCTTCGACATGATCCCTGTGACCGTGTGTGATGAGGATGGCCTCGACGTTCGAGTTGGTTGCAGCCTGAATCAACTCGAAGGGATTCGCCGGTGTGTCGATGATGACCGAACTGCCTGATCGAGCGCATGTGATCAGGAACGCGTTGTTTGAGAATCCAGAAATGAATCTCTGAATCGACCAATATTTTCCGTTGAAGACGGTACTCACCCGCTGCCTGACGATTTTGTTCTAACTCGTTTTGTTGTCTAAAAAGAAACGGCACATAAAGCGCCGTTTCAGGAATTCTATTTTGTTTTGTGGATCTACCGCTAAGTTGCCTGTGGTTCGGGGTTGGTAGCATCGCCAACTTCTTCGTCAAACTCACCGGTTGGCGTTGTCGGCTCATCGGGGAGAGTCGGGTCGTCGGTAGCCATCGGGCTTGCGAGCAGCGGGTCTCTTCCTTCGATGATTGCAACAAACTGATCGGAGTCGATCGTCTCGTGTTCCAGTAGGAACTCGGCGATTCCTTCCAATTCCTTGTCGTGATCGCCGAGTAATTTATTGGCTCGTTTCTCGCCATCTTTAAGCAATCGGTTGATTTCGTCGTCAATGATGCTTTCGGTCTTAAGTGAGTAGTCGCGTTCTTCCGACATTTCGCGACCAAGGAATACTGCGCCACCCTGCCGTTTGCCAAACGAGCGGTGCGACAGTTTTTCGCTCATCCCAAGCCGCATCACCATTTCACGAGCGATGCTGGTTGCCTGTTCGAAGTCGTTCGAGGCACCGGTTGTGACATCGCCGACTTTCAACACTTCAGCGGCTCGACCGCCCATTGCCGCAGCTATTTGGGCCTCGAGTTGTTCCTGCGAGTGGTAGGACTGGTCTTCCTGCTGCCATCTTGTAAATCCGCCTGCCTGGCCTCGAGCAATGATCGATATCTTACCGATTGGCGAGCCACCAGGCATCAGGTGTGCGACCAGAGCGTGGCCAGCTTCGTGGTAAGCGGTGATCTTCCGATCTTTCTCGCTGATAACCTTACTCTTACGAGCTGGTCCCATCGAAACACGGTCAATCGCTTCGGTCAGGTTCTCGTAGTTGATCAGTTTCTGATTATTACGGGCCGCGAGTAGTGCGGCTTCGTTAATCAAATTCGCAAGATCAGCACCCGAGAATCCCGGAGTTTGCTTTGCGACGTTTGCGAGCTCGACACCCTTTTCGATGGGCTTACCCTTGGCGTGAACGTCAAGAATTGCTGTACGTCCACGGACGTCGGGGTTGTCGAGAATTACTCGGCGGTCGAACCGGCCCGGGCGTAGTAGTGCTGGGTCGAGAATGTCGGGACGGTTTGTTGCTGCAATAACGATAACGTTGGTCGCAGAATCGAATCCGTCCATCTCAACAAGAATCTGGTTGAGCGTCTGCTCACGTTCGTCGTGACCACCGCCAAGACCGGCTCCGCGGTGTCGACCGACTGCGTCGATTTCATCGACAAAGATGATGCATGGTGAATGGCGTCGAGCCTGTTCGAACAGGTCACGCACACGAGATGCACCAACACCGACGAACATCTCAACGAACTCGGAACCCGATATGGAGAAGAACGGCACGCCAGCTTCGCCAGCGACGGCTCGTGCGAGTAGGGTTTTGCCGGTACCGGGAGGGCCTACCAGCAGTACACCGGAAGGTATTTTTGCGCCAAGCGCCTGGAACCGTTCCGGGTACTTTAGAAATTCAACGACTTCTTCGAGCTCTTCTTTGGCTTCCGGCACACCGGCCACGTCGAAGAACGTGACGGTCGCCTTCGTGCCAACAAACATTCGAGCCTTGCTTCGACCGAAGCCCATCTGCTGATTATTGTTGCCTTGAGCCTGACGCATCATGAACAGCAGTATCCCCCCGAAAAGGATAAGCGGTAAGAACCCGATAAGGATTCCAAAAATATTTCCGAAGCCGCCTCCCGGATCGACTTTTACGGAGTAGTTGGCACTCGGTACGCCGGCGTCCTGAAGGAGTTGAGCAATGCTTGAGCCTTCTTCTTTGACAGATTTGAAGGTGTTCAGACCATCGGTGATCGTTAGCGAATCGCCATTTACCTCGATATCGAGTTTGGAAGATCCGCTACTGTTTTTCGCCAACTCGACTACTTCGTTGATGCCAATCTCTTGCGAGCCACTGAGTGGCTGATCGACGAACATGAAGAATATGGTGATCACTGCGACGATGATCACGAGGTAGACGAGGCTGTTCCGCATCCAGCGGTTGCTCATTTGTCCTGGCCGTCCTATAGCTACTATTAAGTCGGGTTAATCGGTATTCATCCGTTTGCCTAGTTGTCCGGCGTTTAGTTGGATGAGATTCCTGTCACCACGATACAACCGACGATACGAGACAGTTTTTGGCAGACAATTGTTACGTTGCCAGCGTGAGGTAATCGTAGCATAGCGGCGGTTTCGAGCCGTATTGGAGTCAGTTTGTAATACCTGCGGAAACCGTGTAATGATTCGTACGGGTTTCCAATTGAGTATCGGCCATGTGGTTGATATATTGGAAGTTCGACCAATTCGACATCGGCCAGAATTGCTTGCCGGATCAGGTGTTGCGGGGGCGTAATTCAGTGGGGATCACCCGCTCGATGTCATAGGGAGTGCGAACATAGCAAAAGAATTCAGGGTGAATCGCCGAATTCGAGCCGATGAGGTTCGGATCATTCGTGGCGAAGATTTGTCTGAGTCGACAGTGATGCACATTCGTGACGCGCTGGAGATGGCAGAGGATGAAGGCCTCGATCTTGTTGAAGTTGGGCCGAACCAAAATCCTCCTGTGTGTCGCCTGCTGGACTACGGTCGTTTTAAATATATTCAAGGGAAGAAGCAACGCGAAGCTCGAAAGATTTCGCGGAGCGCAAGCAAACAAAAAGACGTACGACTTAGCCCTGTGATGTCGGACAACGACATTAAGACGAAGATCAACATGACTAAGAACCTTCTCGCTGAAGGTGCCAAAGTCAGGGTTTTTGTGAGGTTCCGAGGTAGGCAACGTGCCCACCCTGAAATCGCGATGAAGGTGCTGAGGAAAGTTGCTGAAGGTCTCGCAAGCGTCGCAAAGCTGGAGAAACCGCCTGGAATGGAAGGGCGAGTGTTGAGCATATTACTTGCACCGTCACCTCAAACAAAAGAGCGGGGCCGACAGCCCGATGCGCAGCCGGTAGCGGCTGCGAACGGTGTACTAGCCGATGGTGAAGCTGCAACAAAAGAGTAGGTTCAGACGATTGTCGCCTGAATATCAGAACTGAGAATTGAGAACGGAAACTAACTGATATGCCGAAGATGAAGACCCACAAGGGAGCTAAAAAGCGGTTCCACATCACTGGAACTGGCAAGGTGCTCCGAACGAAGGGTCCCAAGAGCCACTTCCGCCGACGCAAGGCATCACGTGTCAAGCGTCTGTTTGGGGGCAAGGTCGCTCTCGATTCAAAAACGTTCTCGAAGGCCATCAAACAGTCGCTTAGCGCACTCCGCTAGAAGCAACTACACAATTATTTGAACTAATTGCCGAACTCAATTGGAGGTTCGGCAATCGTTCGACCGAGGAGAAGCAAGTTGGCCAGGGTCAAAGCCGGAAATACAACACGACGACGGCACAAAGCTGTACTAAAAGCCACGCGAGGCCACAGAGCATCACGAAGCAGGCGCTATCGCGTCGCTCGCGAATCTCTGACTCACGCACAGGCGTATTCAACGGCGCACCGCCGTCTGAAGAAGCGTACGAACAGATCTCTTCAGATCGTTCGTATCAATGCAGCAGCACGTGCGCTCGGTATCAACTACGCAAGCCTTATTCACGGTCTTTCGCTGGCGGGTATCGAACTCGACCGAAAGTCACTTGCTGAGCTCGCTGTTCGCGAGCCAGAGGGCTTCAGTGAAGTTGTGAAGATCGCACAGGCAGCATTGCCTACCAGCTAGCTGGTGCTCTCCGGAGCGTCTGGCTGTTGCAGATGTGATAGTTGAGGCGCACCTAGGTGCGCCTCAAAGAATTTAACCAGCTTTTCTATATACGCCTTCGGTTGTGTGCGAAATGAACCGGTGTGACCCGCTCCTGGCACTATCCACACCGTCTCTTCGCCGCTTTCCATTTCGTCGAAACTTGCGCCAATCGCACGGCCTAGTAACCGGGCGTGTTCGACGGGTACCACTGCGTCTTCTTCGCCGTGTATTACCATCACCGGTGTGTCTGAGCGTGCAATGGTGCGGGCGGGTGAGATGTCCTTGATATTGATTCCGTAAATCGCTTGCGCCATGAACTCGATCCCGGGAATGGCAAGTGTGAGTGGGCGCCTCGAGCCAGTCATCGAACTTTTCAGGACCAGCGAGAAATCGGCGAATGAGCTGTCCGAAACTACGGCACCGAAGTTGTTGGGATTCGATCCGGCCATCAAGGCGACGGCGGCGCCAAGCGAGAAGCCCAACACGCCTATCCGACGACGATCGGCGCCTTTGCTGACTAGGTAGTCTGCCGCTCCTTGTAGATCGAGTCGTTCGAAGTAGCCGGACGAGGACATTGCCGCTGGCGAGTCTCCTCTTCCTCTTAGATCGAACATGAAGATTCCGAACCCACGCCTGCTGAGTGCTCGAGCAATACTGAGCATTCCGGTTTTCGGGTCGCTGCGATTCGTGTTATCACCGTGGAGCATGATGATCCACGAGGTGCCACGCGCGGTCGACTGGGGTGAATCGGAACCCGATTCCGAGGGGATGATCCACCCAGAAAGCCTGGCATCACCGCCACGACTGGTAAAGCTGACATCACGGTAGTCGAGACCGACCGACTCCGGAGAGTCTTCCGGGCGGACACGTGCCGATTTCGTCAAGTTAGCTGCCATCGCCGATGAAACTCCGACGTAGCTGCCCCCAGCAAGACCAAGCAATGTGAATGTTGTTCTGAGGAATCCCATGGCAACATCCTAACGCCGAATCAGCGGTTAGGCGGGACTATGCCACCACAGAGTCGACCATGACGAGTACAAAAAACAGTGCCAAGAACAATAGTGAGTATTTGTACAGACGCACGGCTGCCGGGCGGTCGGGCTCTTTGGTGAGTTTGAAGGCGTACCAGAAGAACGCAACGCAAAGTACGGCAGCACCGATCATATACATCAATCCGAGAGCGTCAGATACGATGCCGAACAGGATGGTTACCGCTGATAGGATCACGGTGTAGAGCATTATTTGAATGCTGGTGTGCTTGACGCCACGGACAACTGGGAGCATCGGTATGTCGGCTCGGGCGTAGTCATCTTTGATCATGATCGCCAGTGCCCAGAAGTGGGGCGGTGTCCAGAAGAAAATGATGATGAACAGATACCACGCAGCGAGATCGAGCGAGCCCGCTGCTGCGGCATAGCCGACAAGTGGTGGGACGGCACCGGCTGCTCCTCCGAGCACGATGTTCTGGGTGGTTGTTCGCTTCAAGATTACGGTGTAGATGCCGAAATAGAGCACGGTTCCCACAATTGCCAGAGCGGCCGCAAGAACATTCGTCATTACCACCAGAACCAGAAATGCTCCAATGTTGAGCAGCAGACCAAAGATTACGGCAGTGATAGGGGATATCCGATCTTCGGCGACAGGGCGATTCTTTGTACGACCCATCTTTCGATCGAGTTCGCTTTCGTACGCCATGTTCAAAGAAGCTGCGCCACCGGATGCGAGCGCTCCCCCTACAAGCACCGCGATGATCACTTCGAGGGTCGGCATCGAGCCTGCACCCAGGAACGAACCAGCAATGGCCGACAACAGCAGCAACGACATGACGCGCGGCTTCGTCAGGGCGATGAAATCACCCATTAGAGTCAGTGCCGAATTGCGTTCGACTGTCTCATTGGTAGCCATCAGAGAATGTTAACTGGTCTCAGCCTTACTCGCGCTCGAGCCAGGGCTAGAAGATTCGGCGAGATCGCGACCGGGTACCGGGCGAAGTAGAAGCGCGACAACGAACACCATGTCGACCCAGACAAGTGTTGCAAAACTAAGATGGCCAGCCCGAGCCCATTCAGCAAACGTCGTCCATGGGTTCGCCGCCCCCATGAGCATCTGACCAACTATCAGGAATGCCGACACAATGGCGGCTGCTCGTAGCGCATACGCAATATTCGGCAATTGCCAGACACGATGGCCTGCGAGCAGTACCAGCACGATCGATGCGAACGACAGTACGCGGTGCGTCATGTGGATCCAAGCAAATGTTGATTGCGGTATTACGTTGCCACCACATAGCGGCCACGACGCACATACTGCGCCTGCTTCCTTCCAGACCGCATACGAACCGGAAAGGAGCGCTACTAATGCGAATACCCCTGCGGCTGCTGCGAGATTGAGTACGCTCCGATGCTCATCGCTCACTCTGCCCCAGATCCATGGCGCACTACCTTCGGTCGAATCTGGTCGACCATGTACCACGGCAACAAGAGCCAGTATTCCGAGCAAGGCTACTATTTCGGCGAGGAGCAGATGTACGGTTCGGATCGCGGGATCGAGATCGTTGAGTACGACTGCGCCACCGAGCATTCCCACTAGGAAGATCATTCCAAGTTCCGCAGTGGCGAGCCATGCAACAACTCTGTTCGATCTATGTCGTACCCACACGAGAATTACGGTAGCTACGATGGCGAGCCCAAGCAGTGTGCCGACGGTTCGATGGCTGTATTCGAGAAGAACGTTGTGCGGGCGAGGAGTCGTCGGTCGTGGGCCGTCGTATAGGCGGTCGATAGTCACTTGGTCTAGCGGTGGAAAGGCTTGCCCGAAACAAGTTGGCCAGTCGGGGCAGCCATCTCCAGAACCTGTAACTCGTACGACTCCGCCAAGTGTGATCTGAAGAACAGCACCGATTACAGCAATCGTAAGCAGAGTGATAAGCAGCCTGTCTTTCCATATAGGAATTTGCGTTGCGTTCTCATACAGGGCGCGGTCAGACGATTCCATTGCTATCCAGTTTCGAGTTAAGAGATAACGAGCCGAGAAAGGTCGGCATTCAACAGCCCGATCAGGCCCTGTTGCCAGCCAACGACCATGATCGCGCAAAACTAGGTGAATCGGGTGCTGTTTCGGGGACCTGTTCTCTCGTTCGACTAACGAATTACGGTGTGTGCTCTGATCGCCGGTGCTTCGTTCCTACAGCAGTCGGTAGGCGATTAGCGTTGCATCGACCAAAATTCGCTGGTCGTAGATTTTGGGTGGCCAGCATGTGACGAGGGTTATCTGGGCGTCATTAGCATTGCTTAAATGAAGATCGTCTTGGTGAACCTGACTCGTGCCAACTACTCGATAAATGAACTCTGCGTCGGGCGTTTCGAGGTACACATCGACGGGATCTTGCTTTATCAATTCAGCAATTTCTGGCAGATGGCGGAAGATGTTGCCTTCTCTAGCAACAAAACTTTCGAGATGTGCAAAGAACCAGCCGCTTCCCTGTTGACCGGGTGCGGCTGTTTCGGGAATGTGACCAACGGTGTTGTCAGGTGTCTGATACGCCTGCTGATTACCGAGGTCGACGATTCCAAGTTCTACCACTGTGGAATCGACGCTGATCGCGGGGATTTTTATACGTACAGCGTTCGACGTCGGATCGAAATCGCGGAAAAGATCGGTTGAGAGCACTGGCAGGAACTCATCTGGAATCGATGGTCCGCCGTAGGGATCGGATCCGGCCCACTCGGGCTCCGACCAGTACTTCGGGTTGAGAAGTTCGCCGGGAAAGAGATTCGCAAACTGAGCTACGTCGGGTGCTTTTATGTTGAGGGGCACGGGCGGCTCGCCTTCCACCGGAGGCGATGGGTCTGTTGCAACCTGTCGCCCCAGATGGCTGTCGAGCTTTTCATCTGGAATAACGTAGGAGTATTCAGCAGAATCCGATCCGGACTGTGATCTCGAATAGATGTACGTGCCGGTGATTACGATCAAGGCAATACCCGCGATCGCCATCGTATAGGGGACGATCGTGGTGAGCGTGACTCTTAATTTTTTCACCGATGTGCCACTCGGCTTATCGGTGGGTGTGTTGTTTGAAGTAGCCATACCATAACTGTTCCGGTACGACCCTGTACGTACAGGGTCGTACCGGGTTGAATGGCTAAATGCTATCGGACGCGAGCGCCCAGTACGATCGGCTCGTTAAGGTGAATTTCACCGTTTCGGATCTTCAAGTTGTAATCACAGTCGGGATTTGTGCAAACCCACGCCTTGTAATGAACTGCGGCACCCTGAGCACCAAAATCCGAGAGGGGGATCAGTCGACCCTCTCCACAACTAATACAATCTGGCCAAATATTCGATTCCAATTGCTTACTCTCCTCCAGAGGACATTCTGTGGTGACTGAACTGCTCCGAATAGCGAAAGTATGTCAGAGTGTTAATTTCATCTATGTGCACAACACCGTGAGTCTATTACCGATCATGCCAAATGGTACTGGCGGGGCATAGGTAATTTCACGGATTTCGGCGTTACATTGAATGTATTGATATGTATGTATTAGGAATAGAAACCAGTTGTGACGAGACTTCTGTCGGGATCGTCGATGGTGAAGGTCGGGTTCGCGCAAACGTTATTGCGACGCAGATTGACATACACGCCCGCTATGGTGGAATTGTCCCCGAAGTGGCATCTCGACAACACGTACTCGACATCCGACCGGTCTGTGAACAAGCGATCGAAGTCGCGGGTGTCGATTGGGGTGATATCGACGTTGTAGCCGCGACTTATGGTCCCGGTCTCGCCGGTTCTCTGATCGTTGGGCTGAACTTCTCAAAAGGGCTTGCCACAGCACTCGGAGTGCCGCTTGTGGGCGTGAACCACATGGATGGGCACGTCTACGGTGCATGGGCGCGCACCGAAGATCACGGGCTTGAGCCGTTTCAGGACCTTGTTGGTGAACAGCCGATCATGTGTCTGGTGGTATCGGGTGGGCACACCGAACTTGTCCTTCTCGAAGACCACGGGCAGTTTCGTTTGGTCGGGGAGACGAGAGACGATGCTGCCGGCGAGGCGTTCGACAAGGCTGCGAGGATTTTGGGATTGCGCTATCCGGGCGGCCCTGAAATACAGCGGGTTGCCGACGGCGCACCGGACATGGAGCCACTGCCGAGGGCGTGGATGCGAGGTTCTGACGATTTTTCGTTCAGTGGAATAAAAACAGCAGTGCTGAACCGGGCAAGGACGCTGGAGATCTATCCGAGAACAACAACTGACTATACGGTCGATCCTCAGATTGTCGCGGGATTAGCAAAGGCTTTTCAGGATTCGGTAGTCGATGTGCTTGTAACAAAGACGATCGGAGCTGCACAGCGAGAGAACTGCGCAGGCATCGTGCTTGTCGGTGGAGTGGCAGCGAATGGACCACTGCGTGAGACGCTCGTGGTCAAATCACCGCTTCCAGTGGCGATTCCTCCGTTCAAGCTGTGTACGGACAATGGTGCGATGATCGCGATGGGCGGTTTGGTCAACTATCGTAATGGCCGTCGTGATGGTTGGGACCTCGACGTAATTCCGAGCTTGCGAATCGGAACCAGCTTGCTGGCGTAGCCCGCGGCTCGTGGGATTCGAGATGAACTGCAAACAACGGGATCAACTGGAAGGGTAGTTCCGATACGGTGCGCCTACCCGACCAGAAATCAGTCGACGTTTGGCATCTTCGACATCTTGGACGAACTGCATCACCAGCGAGGAGTTTTCGCCTACTTCGGCGCCAATAATGTTGCCGCCCATGGTGTGAAGCTCGACATGAACACCGGCGGGTCGAATCCAGTAGTCGGCCATCAGCAGGAGTGAGATCGCGGCTACTGCTACAGAAGACACCAGGCCAACTGTTGAGTCGGGAGTGATCTGCCACACCCCAATGGCGCTGAACAAGCCAACGATCCCCCATGCGGCACTACGACGAGCTCGCGGTCGGCGTGAGACCTTGATGGCTGTGATGTCTTTCAATTGAGCTGACGCGTAGATCGCGTTGGAATCAGAACTGCCGTTGAAAATGACGCGTGCGTGTGTCAGCCTGAAGCTACCTTCGTTACGGGAGTCGAGTGCAGAAACTACCCGTTCACCGGGTAGTAACCCGTTTTCTTGTTCTTGAGCCGGGGATATCTTCGTTGTGGAAGAGTCAGAGACCTGAACGCACTCTGAGCTAGATTCAACTGCCATGTCTGTAATCGTAACGTGTTATTGGCTGATTTGGATGCCGGGCTAAGCGAATATTTGCCACACAGTTTGTCTTCGAGAGATTTACTGGTTGATCTCTTCTCTCGGTGATCCTAGACGCTGGGAAGTCGAGGCTGTCGCGCCCGGATGCGACGCCGAAACATCGGTCGACACAGCGCGGTAAGACCCTGCTGATCTCTAACAGTGCTGGTCGACCATTTGATTCGGCTCCGACGACGTGCAGCATTACACCGTTATACCCGCGGTCGGCATAGCCCCCTTGGGCATACGAGTGCGACTCCCATACTTGAATTTCGGTATCACCTCGGAAAGCTAGACGGTCGTCTCGTTCGACTACGGCGTCGGTGAAATCTGTACCCAGCGATCCATAGGGCTTGCTTGCATAAGGTGCGACCGTCTCGACTCCGCAACAGCGTTCGTTCCAGTCCACCGTTTCTCAACGCCTTGTGAAGTATTGTCTCGGGCACTAGCGGATTCTTCGATTTTCCGTATTTTCGGTTGGATTCTCGGAGAGACTGATCAATGATCGGCCGTTCGCTATCTCGTCCGTAGCGAAACCCGCTCTATGTGTTACCGACAGATGCCGACACCGTATCTCCTACAACCGTCGGCATCTGAGTATTCAGAGCCAAGTAGTCCAATCCCAGACTGCCTGCTCGAACAGTGGAACGTGCCGTTGGCACAGTTTGATGCGTGCAGCTTACGGCGGTCGCTGCGAACTACGAACCGAGTTTGTCATTCTTGTGGGCTGCGACGAAGGCTCTTGCTTCACTCAGCATCAACTCTGCGATACCTATTCCAGTGCTGATATCACCACCGGCAGTCTTGCCTGCGGCTCGAGCTCGGGTTTCGGCATCAAGCGTAGCTGCAACCCGATCCGGGTGATCCGGCTCGCCAGGGTGACCGAGTGATTGAGCGAAATCGTGCGGACCGCCTGTGATGCCGGTTAGCCCGGGCACTGCGAGGATATCGTCGAGATTATCCCAAGCCTTTTTGTCTTCAATCTGCGCCACAACCAGCATGTTTGCGTTTGACCACTTTGCAAAGCCGAGTTTGCCGCCGTACTTTTCGTCGAGGATAGCCTGGTCGTTAAATTCGGTACCTCGACCACCGCCCCATGAACGCTTGCCATCGGTTGGGAACAGACAGGCATCAGCGAAAGCCTGAGCCTCAGCTCCGGAGTTGATGTGGGGACCGGTTATACCCTGGATTCCTCGGTCGAGATAAAGATTGATCTGATACGCCGCTGAGTCAGGAACTCGGGCGATAACCGACATACCGTAACCGTTCGCGGTACGGCAGATGTCATCGATCGCTTCTTCCGGGAATCCGCCGTGCTCACCGTCGATTGTGATGGCATCGAAGCCGACGTGGGCAGCCATTTCGATCATGTACAGAGCCGGGTGTGCCAGTGCGAACACCGTTCCCTTCCTACCTGCCTTGTTGGCTTCGATTATTGTGTTGTTGATCATCCTGTAGAACTCCTAAACCTCGTTGAGGTTACTTTTTCAATACAGACCCGCTCTTTTATTGACCTAAATATCGTTCGGAAATTCTTGTTGATCGCCAGTGTGGGATGCAAGAGCCTCACCAATGGCGTTCTCAAAAAAACGTGGCAACACCACCCACTTAGATGCCTCGGACTGTGCCTCCTGCCGAAGTAACGCTCTTCAGGGGTGGGTGTGCTGCAATCTCTGCTTCGTTGAAGTCGAGGCCAAGTCCCGGTGCATCGTGTAGTTCAACATAACCGTCTTTCTGGCGAATGAACCCATCGAGAACCGTGAAGTAGTGTTCGGTGTAGAACTCAGCGTGGTATTCCTGGATCTCGAAATTGATGATTGAAGCATCGAGGTGCATTTCGGCCATTGCGCCCACGGGTGAACACACGTTGTGCGGAGCCATAGTGATGTGCTTCGCCTCGGCGATGATCGCAATTTTCTTCAGCTCGGTGATTCCACCGGCGTTGGCGATATCGGGTTGAAGTACATCAACGGCGTGACGGTCGACGATCTCGGCGAACGGGAATTTTGTGTAGAGTCTCTCCCCAGTTGCGATCGGGATATTGACCTTATTGCGAACTTCCAGAAGCTCGGAAACTCGTTCCTGTGAAACCGGCTCTTCGTAAAACAACGGCCGATACTCCTCGAGCCGTTGGCCGATCTGGATGGCGTTCATCACGTTAAATTTTGCGTGCGCTTCGACCAGAATATCGACGTACGGACCGACGGCTTCACGAACTGCAGCGACACGGTCTTCGGCAAGCTGGGCTTCTTCGAGGGAGAGCTTGTAGTAATTATGCTGCCCGAACGGGTCGAATTTGAGGGCTGTGTAGCCCATTCCAGCAACGACCTTGGCTTCTTCGGCGTTCTGATCGGGTGTGCCGGGATTCGTGTACCAGCCATTGGCGTAAACACGGATGCTTTTGCGGTGCGCTCCGCCGAGAAGCTTCCAGACTGGTTGGCCGAGAATCTTACCTTTTAGGTCCCACAGGGCGATGTCGATACCGGAGAGCGCAGTCGATGCGATCCTGCCGCCTCTAGACGGAAAATCCTGGTAAAGATTCGTCCAGTGCACCTCGGATTCGAGGGGGTCTTTACCGACGAGGTGTTTTTCGACCATCGCCTTGACCATATCTTTGACGAGATCGTCGTTTTTCATGGGTGATGCATCGCCAATGCCATAAATGTTCGGATCGTCGGTGTTTAGCTTTACCAGCAGCCAGTTGCGCTGGGCGTTGTGGTGATTTGCTGAAAATTGCCTGAACTCAACGTTGGTAATTGCTGGCATTTTGTTCTTGGATCCTGATGGTTTCTTTTGTGTGCCCGACAGCTTTTGCGGTCTGGAACACGAAAATAACGTTCGCGGCGGGAGTATACGCCGGTTTTGGCCGCGTGTTGGCATTTGAATTCACCCGGTGATACCGACACACCAGTTTCCGGTTGCAGCTATGATGCGGTTCACTGTGATTGGTGCCAGTTTTCTGGCTGAAATAAATTGGAAGGAAGCACTCGTGCCTCGAACTATGCGCTTGTGGGCGCTTTCAGATGCTCACGTTGGAACCGATATCAAATTCGGACGACGTTCGCTGGAAGAGGTGATTCGACACGCCGAAACGTGGTCCGGCCACCCGAATGGCTTCGATATCGCCGTGAATCTCGGTGATTTTTCAGGATCGCAACTCCCACCTGATGACGAAGAGGGCGAACTGGTCGTTTCACAATATGCATCTGCAAAAAAACACGGCAGGGAGCATTTCTACGATGTGATTGGAAACCACGATGCTTCAGGTATCGACGAGCCTACTCAGTGGTGGTTTAAGAAATGGATCGACCCGACAGGTGAAAGCACCGAGTATTCGAGAGTCGACAATTCAAAACGCCCGTATCCGACAAGCGGTACTTGGGACAACTATTCGTTCGAGGTCGGCAATATTGTCTTTCTTATGATGGCCGATCGGAACGATAGCGGACCGCCAATCGGCCGAGGTGATTTCGGCGGTTATCCAGCGGGAGCAATTTCCGAAGAGACGTTCCAGTGGTGGACTCAAAAAGTTGCAGACAATAAAGACAAAATCGTTATTTCGGCTCACCACCTGATGATTAAAGATACGACGACTGCTTCGGGCTTGAACGAAGGTTGCGACGAGGGATACCACGGTCGAATGCCCGATGGTGGTGCGCCAGGGTCATCGTTCATCTACTGGGTGGGTGGGCAGAAGGACTCGGGTCGTATCGAGTCTTTTTTGGAAGCGAATAATCCGGCAATCGATATGTGGCTCGGTGCTCATACTCACACCCATCCAGACGACACGACTGGCGGGCGGACGCATATCGAACAGAAGTGGGGCGTTAATTTCGTGAACGTGTCGGCGGTTACACGCTATCACGGCAAGCGAAATTCGATTCCGATGAGCCGACTGTTTACGTTTACTGAAGGCTCAGACGAGGTGCGGGTCCAGTGTTATCTACATACCGACCAGTACGCAGATCAGGGCTGGTATGAACCATCGGAAAGAACGTTGAAACTTCGCCACGAATTCGAGGCTCCCGGATGACCAAAACAGTCCAGGAATTATTTGATCTCACCGGGCGAACTGCCATTGTTACTGGTGGTGGAACGCATCTCGGAACTGCATTTACGGAAGCCCTCTGCGACCTTGGTGCAAAGGTGTATATCGCTTCCCGCCGGGCTGAGCTTTGCCAGGAAGTTGCCCAACGATTGCGTGGTCGTGGGATGGACGTTTTGGCGATGCGTTGCGACGTTACCGAGGAATCTCAGGTGGATGCGCTTGTCGATCGGGTAATGAACGAAAACGGTCGGCTCGATATTGCTGTCTGTAATGCCGGAGGATCGTTTACGACAGGCTATCCGCCCGATGCCGATATCGACGAATTTCGGCGAACACTCGAGGCCAATCTGACCGGCACGTATATCACGGCACAGTCGGCTGGTCGGGCGATGATTCCGGCAAAAAATGGATCGATAATCACGCTTGGTTCGATCGCATCGACGCTCTCGATGGATCCTCGAATCTACAATTCCGAGTTCAAACGGTCGGGTCCTCCCTACATCGCTGCTAAAGGCGGGGTGCTTAACCTGACCCGTGCGATGGCTGCCGAGTTCGGCGAGTATGGCATCACGGTGAACTGCATTTCACCGGGTCAAATTCCTCGCACCGAGACTAATGCAGATCAGGTTGAGACGTTTCGGAAGATGATTCCGCTCCAACGGACTGGCGTGTCACAGGACCTGAAAGGGACAGTAGCCCTCTTAGCCTCCGACGCAGGAACCTGGATTACAGGTCAGGAATTCCGGGTCGACGGCGGCTGGTCAATTTGGTAGGTGCCGAGCACCTTTTCCGCTCGACGGCGTCGTACACGGATTAGAGAGAGGCGCGCCAGTCGGTCCTGCAGCAATCAATCTCAGGATTGCATTAGTAGTTAAAGGCAACTCACGATTTTTGTTAGATCAGCCTTGCTTGCTTCATCGCTGCTCGAATAATCTCGCGTTCTTCACTTGAAGAGGGTAGATTTGGTGATCGGGGTGACCCACCGTCGTAGCCGAGTAGGTCGAGAGCTGCCTTGATACCTGCGGGTCCTCGGTCGAGGATCTGTTGGTCGGCCTCGATGATTCGGGTTTGGACTTCTTGAGCTGTAGCGAGATCGCCGTTCATCACGCTCGAGATGATCTGGTGGCACTCTACGGGTGCGACATTCCCGAACATCAGACAAGCACCGTTTGCTCCGATGGCGCTCATGGCAAGAAGCAGTAAGCCATTGCCGAGCCAGAACGGTTTTTTGCTGGTTACAAAATTGCGTACTCGGGCTTCAAACCGAACGTTTCCTGATGCGATGTAGCCGAATACATTGTCGAGATCGATCATATCGCCTATCACCTCCGGCTGTGCACCGACGGGGGCGGCTCCACCGGCGAACATACCGGGTGCCATTTGGTGGATGATCATTACGGGTGCGGGAACGCGTGGGACTACCTGCTCGAAATACCCGGTTACATTCTCGGTGAGCCGAGGAATCCTGATGCGGATCATCTCGGCTCCTGCTTCAACAAGGTTCCCAGCTGTCTTGATTGACTGCGTTACTGACGAGCTATCGACGCCACCGACTATGAATTTTTCTCCGTTGCGGGCCTTATTTACCGTGCGCACGATTTCTAGTCGTTCAGCAACCGACAAGAACTCTTCTTCCCCGTTTTCTGAGTTCAGTACAAAGCCGGAGAGCGGGGTTTTCAGCCACTTCTGGACGTTACGCTCGATGGCTGCGTGATCGACAGAATCATCAGCTTTGAACGGCGTAGGGCTTGGAGCGACGACGATCGGATTGATGGTTGGGATTGGCATGAATGAGAAATCGCTCGCGTAGCTAATTGTTGAAAACTCTTAGTATGGCTGAGGACGAAGCGGTTTACTTGATGTGTCCCAGCGCGATTTCGAACAACTCGTCGACCGTTAATGGGCCGTCCTGATGCAGGATCGCTAATCTCACATCTTCGGTCTGTCAACTGATTAACTCATTGTGCCATTAGCTTTTCCGGAGAAAATTTTGGAGTATTTGTTCAGGATCAGTCGAGTTGTCAGCACGCGCTCCCGCTCTTCTAAAACTCTAGGACCACGTGCAGTCAAAAAAAAGACGTTGTCGATCTCAAGATCTGCCACCTAGTGAGATCGCATGAACCACCCGTAGATGACGATCGAAGTTTGCTCTTTTGAACGTACCCGAATCATTCGCTCTATAGCGGGCCACATTGCTTCATGCTGTGCATTTGCGTCAGCGATGAGCTTTTCGACGCTACAAAAAGTGAAATGGACGGCATGTTTTGGATATCTATCAGGAACAGACCAGAATGAGTTTCATATGTCGTGATTGCCCGAGCTGCTAATGTGAGGTCGTCTGTGGTTAGCGAAACAGCGTCGAGTCTGGAAACTAATGCGCGACCGAGAGTGGTCTTTCTAGCCCTGGATGGTTCTCTAATAAAGACAACTATCGGTTTAGCCAATGTCAGTCCTTTTTATGGGCTGAGATCAATCGTTCAAGCACGATCGCTACTCCGTATTCGTCGTTGGAGGAGGTTTGATATTTCGCCAGAGACTTGATTTCGGGAATGGCGTTTTCGACCGCGACCGACCAGCCGCAGTCGCGTATGAGATCGATGTCGACGAAATCATCGCCAAACGACAGTACTTCGGAGAGCGATATATCTGCCGATTTCAACAATTCTGCAACTGCTCCAGACTTGCTTGCTTGCGCGGGTATGATGTTCAAGAAATGCACTCGACCGGCTCGTATGATTACCGTCTCGCTTGATAGGTCTGTTTCCAACGTTGTTGCCAGTTCTTCCAGACTTTGATCCATACCGTTGACCGAAATCTTCGTCGGACCGAGTTTGAGCGCGTCATCGAACGGCACAACCATCGTGGGGGTTGCCTTGTTGAATGCCCATAGTTCGTTTATGTCATCGGCGTGATTCACCGCAAACTGCGTTCCGTCAATTTCTAAAGTCATTCTCGCCCACGGAGCATTCTTTTCGGTGATTGTCCAACAGTGTCGAGCGTCGTCGTTATCGAGAGTGTGCTTCAACTTACCGGTTAGCCTGGCTCGACCCGTCGCGACTGTCCCATTCATCTGTACTAGAGAAGTGATTTTGAGGATGTCATCGCCGATCAGCGCCGGGAGTACACGTTCCGGTCGGGATGTTGCGATGATCATCGGTATCTCAAGTTGGTGGACAGCATGGAGGGTTGCGCGAGTTCGTTCATCCAATTTGGCGTCCGAGTTCAATGTTGTTTCATCGAGATCTAGAGCTACTGCTCTAGGGGTTTGCTGTGAAAAATCAGGGAGATTCAAGCTATTTCGTCTCCGGAGTCTGGAACTACCCGCTTGTCGAACAGAGTTCGAAATAGGGCGAGCCATTTTGTCGCTGCAGCCTAATTCGAAATTACTAATCCAGAGTTTTGTCTGGCACTCCGAACGGAATCCTCTCTTATCGAGCCTTTGCCAGAGCTGGTGTGAGCACTATCGAAGTGCCTGCGACCGCCAGCCCACCGGCGATTCCGATGAATAGTGTGGTCTGAATACCGAATGCCTCGATACCCGCTCCGCCGATGAGCCAGCCGAGTTGGTGGGTGAGGACCGTCATGAAGTACAGGCTCATCACTCGACCACGCATGTTTTCCGATGCGGTGGTCTGCAGAAGCACTGGGACAGAGATCATCCACGAAGCGAACGCCAGACCCATCAGTGTCATCGCTAACCCAGAAATGAGAACGTTAGGCGCTATTGCGAATATGCCGATCGATCCGTTGAACACCAGCAAGGCAAATATCAGCAGATAGCCTTTGCGAACGTGTTTTGCAAAGGCGAAGAGCACAACAGCACCGATCAGCGATCCTACGCCATTCAAGCCGAGCATTATTCCGTAGCCAACTTCGCCGAGTCCCAATTCATCCTGAACTTTCACCGGAATTGCCGGTTGGTTCATTCCCATGAAGAGCGCACCCATTCCAACCATCAGCAAAGCCCTGATAATCGGTGTGCGGTATGCGTAGCCGATACCTTCTCGAATATCATTGAACATATTTCGGCTGCTGGGCACCGGTACGCGGCGCGTTCGCACACGGAAGATCATGAAAGCAGAGAATGCGTATAGGCCCGTGAGAACATAGAACGCGGTATCGTATCCGAGTAGCAGAAGCGCACCGCCGACACTTGGGCCGGCGATCGTGGCGATCATTGAAATACCGGTATTCAGGCTCGATGCTGAAACGAGGCGTTCCCTTCCGACCACATCGACCGCGAATGCCTGACTAGTTGGGTTGTGAAGAGCGAACATCGAGCCGGTCAACAGCGATATTGGAATCAGATGCCACCACTCCAGAACGTCGGTAGTTAGCAGTACTGCGGTGAGAAGCGACATCGAGGCGATGATGGCCTTCGTACGCCACAATAGTTGCCAGCGTTCGGTACGATCGGCAAGCGCGCCACCGATCAGAGAGATAGAGATGATCGCTATTCCGGGCATGGCGTTGACCAACCCCATTAGAGTTGCTGAATTGGTCCTTTCGAGAACGAACCACGCCTGAGCCATGTTCCTGATCTGATAACCAGCGAACGTTGCGAAATTCGACAGAACCAACAATCGATAATCGCGTACCGACAGAATGCCGAACGATCCGTGAGCGTTCGGGTCAGATTCGCTTGAGCGACTGTCATCTGTATTCGACGGTTCGACTGTGTCGGCTGTTTTCTCGGTCATAGCGGTTTCCTCTAGTGATCGTTTACAGAGATCGCATAGGATTTCGAATCGAGTAGAGGCTTTTAGCTAGCGAATGCCCTCGCGAGCGTGCGCAGCGCGACGTGACATAACGTGACGAATAGAATATAGAGTGCCGAGGCATCCATTGAAATCGTCGTCGATGACTTTCTTCTGAATAAGTCTAGTCTTGAATTTTGAAAATAGTCGTCTGGGTACTAGTTTTGGCTAGTGCTTCACGATAAACGGTTCGAGTAGAGCTTCGTTGATCTCAACTCCGATACCGGATCGATCTGGAAGTCGGAATCCACCGTCTGCGTACTGCCATGCGGTGTCCGACGCTTTGTCAAGGCGATCGGATAGCCCACCCTGGAATTCCTGTAGATAGTCTGGCGAGGCAACTGCAGCACATTGCAAAGTTGCAGCCTGGAACACCGAAACACCACTGCCCATGTGCGGAGTCGTCTTGATCCCCGCTTTGGCAGCGATCTCCATTTGGACCATGTAGTCGGTGAATCCGGTTCGTCCAATATCGGGTTGATAGACATCGAGAGCACGCGGCTGTTGAACCCACGCTTCCATCTGATAGCGCGACCGGAAGTGCTCGCCGAGTGCAATAGGCGCACCGGGCTTTGCTACGAGCTCCTGGTGACCGACAAGGTCCTCAGGTTGTAACGGGCATTCGAAGAAACGAACGTTGCGTTTACCGTATTCCTGTTTTCCAACTTCGGCTGAATCATGCGAGCACATCCAAAGTGTGTCGACCATCCACTGCTCAAGATCGGGCACACCAGCCATCAGGCCGTCGAGTTCGGTAGTTCCCGCTTCAACGTCGCCAGTCAGGAAGATTTTTGCTCCTCTTAGCCCGGTGTCGATCCACGATTTGACGTGATCAACACGTTCTTCGAGGGTCGATCGACGAACACCTGATAGATAGACATCGAACTGGTTTCTCGGGTTTGGATCGAGTAGTGCGGCCACAGGCGACTGTTCGCGTTTACCGATAGCGTCCCACACTGCGATATCGACCGCTGCGAGCGCATCGAGCCAGTAGCCTGACGAATAACCCCGACCTCGCTGTGTGTTGTACAGGAAATCCCATAGTGCGCCAGGATTTTCGAATTCCTGGCCTTCCATCATCTGTGCGAGCAGCTCATTCACGATCAGGTATACAACTTCGGGCCCGATCCCTGCATTCGCTTCACCCCATCCGACTGTTCCATCGGACAGTGTGATTTTCACTAATGGGGTTTCGATGTACCGGGCATAGACGGTTTGCCAGCCCTGTTTGAACTCGAACCGTTCAGTTTGACGGTCACCCTCGTTTGCCCGATACGACTCCCAGTAGGACGCTGTGTTCTTGAATGAGAGATGAATTGATTCAGCAGAATTGATAGTGAAACTTGTGTTGGTCGGCATGGGATCCTGGCGGGGGTGCTGCTATGTGATGTTGGACTGCGGAATGTTACGTCCAAAACAGCGATGTTGGTGGTGAGAATTCACCCAACCCTAGTTACCGTGAACCGTGTTCAAACACGCACTAATAGTCGTTGACATTTAATTTTGTGCATGTATATTTTGCAGTTGCTCACGAACAGGTGAACTTGCGGGTTTATTCTGCTTGGCCTGCTTTGTGGTGAGGCAATTACGAATCCGGGGCACGGTTGGCAACGAGTGGAAAGTTTACCTATTCACTGTCGCCGCCGGGTAGACCCTGATGTTGAGATTGATCGACTTTCTCGCGAGGTTGATTTTTCTATATTTGGCCTTTCGGAGGAAATAGAATGTATCTTAGTTTGAATAAGCGATGGGCACCGGTGTTTTTTGCACTGGCCAGCTTGCTTCTCGTTGCTGCGATCGCCTGTGGTGGCGACAGCGATGACGGAGACAGCGGCTCATCAGCTGGTGGTGGCGTGGCAGCAACTGCCGCACCAGCAGCAACCGCAGCGCCTGCAGCAACAGCTAAACCTGCTGTCGCCGGTGCCGCCGGTGCCAAAGGTGCCGCCGGTTCTAAAGGTGCCGCCGGTTCTAAAGGTGCCGCCGGTGGAGCAGCTGCAACAGCTGCCCCTGCCGCGACGGTAGCTCAAGCTGCAGCAGAGGCCACGACGGCACCTGCGGCAAGCACGGGCGGCCCAGAAGGCACAATCGTTCGGGCCTTCCGAACTCTTGAGTCTGTATACGGTATTGGTTACGTCGGTCCTTACCGAGGATCAGCCACTAACCAAATCGGTGGAATTGAAGAAGCTCTTTTCAACTTCCAGAACGGTAACCCGATGACCCCGTTCCTCGTGGAAGACTGGGACATCGACGACGCTGGTACTCGAGCCTCCATGACACTCAGAAAAGGTCTGAAGTGGCAGAGTCCCATTGGCTATGAAGACAAGGACTTTGGCGAACTTAACGCCGCAGAACTCGTCGAGTGGTTCAACCGCTCTAACGCAACAACGAACCCCGAATCCACATATGGTGACGGTGGTGACTTTGCTGCGATCTTCCTTGAAGCCAAAGCAGTTGACGATTACACCGTTGAAATTGGTCTTGTAACCCCTGTTTACTACTGTCTCCCGGTTTCGCAGTTCGGTTGTCTTTCAGCCGCACGTGGCGTTCACAAAGTAACGTCAGCCGACACTGAGGGCATTGACTGGGCACGATCCCACCACATCGGTACTGGTCCCTACGTACAGGGCGCCTGCACACCGGGTGACCGCTGCACGATGCACGCACTCGACAGCCACTGGCGACAGGTTGGTAACGTTGCTGAAATCACAGGAATTCAGGTTCCTGAAGCAACAACCCAGATTGCCATGCTGAAGAACGGTGCTATCGACATGACTGAGCTTGACTACAAGCTCCTCCCGGATGTTGTTGCCGATGGCTTCACATTCCTTGAGACGATGCCTGGTGGTTACGTTGGTCAGTCGATTTTGTTCCCAGGAAACCTCTGGGAGCACAGCCACGCACGAACGGCAGAGCCGCTTGAGCCGTGGGCCGGCCCTACTCTTGAAACCGACCGCCCTTGGATCGGTAACCCGTGGGGTCACGCTGGTGATACATGTACCGACGGCGACGGAGATGGCCACGAAAAATGTGGTAACGCTCCTTACACGGACACAGACAACCCGGACGGCATGGACGACATGGAACAGGCTCGACTCGTTCGACTTGCTCTTTCGACTGCCATCGATCGTGGTGCCATCAACGACACACTGTTGAACGGTATCGGTACTCCGATTTACTCTGAGTACATGGGTCCTGAGTACCCAGGCTGGGATGCTTCACGCACCACCGGTTGCTGGGACTGGATCGGCAACACGATTACTTGCGAAGGTACTGTGCAAGATGTTCCGTGGAAGATAGCTGATGGCGACCTCGACGCTGCTGGCGCACTTCTCGACGAAGCGGGTTACCCGCTAGTTGATGAAAAACGTCAGGGCTTCGAGAAGATCACGCTTCAGGCTTACTCAGCAGAAGCAGGCCCTGTTGGTCTTGAAGTTGCTGACACCGTTATGTCTGACTGGGCCCGTCTCGGTATCGAGATCGACGGTCTTGTTGAGGACTACGGTGGGGTAATCAGCCCACGGATGCGTCAGCGCATTCAGTACTTGCCTGTTCTGAAGAACGGTGACGTTCACTCGAACGTATACCCGATTGACTGGCCGCTGCCGACGGTGGATACATCGTCATCACGACCTGGTTGGGGTGTTGGTTTCGAGTCTCAGGCTGGTGCGAAGTGGTTGTTCGAAATTCTTGGTGAACTGGATGCTAGTGTCCGTGCTGAGAAGCACTTGACCTGGGTTGACTACAGCATGTTCTGGCTGCAATACGCCGGTGTGTTCCAGGTTCCGAAAGGAATCGTGGTCAATGACCGCATCAAGGGTTGGAGTGGCTACCAGCAGCACTATTCAAACGTGTCTGGTAACCCTGAGTTCATTGAACTCAACTAAGAACCAATGTTCTTAGGAAGCAATTAGTTTGCTTACTTAGGCGGGGGTCGGTTTTACCGGCTCCCGCCTTTCTTTTTCAGGTTTTGTAACAAACTTCCAATTCGATGCAATTAGGAAGTGCGACCGAGTGTGGTTACTGCTCGTTAGTGAGCGTTGACATGGATTCTCCTGAATGCTAACTTTCCGCTGTATTTAATTGCGATTGGGGTCGTTTAGATACCTGAATTCGAGTAAGATGCTGGTCTGCGCGACGAGTCGGCAGGGCACATGGCAACGAACCCTATGTGGAACAAATTCGGAAGTACCCAATAAATGGCTAATTTTCTAGCAAGACGATTCCTATCATCGCTTGTCTCGGTGCTAGGCGCGACGGTCGCGATTTTCGTTCTAATCCAATTCCATAGCGACCCACGTGAGTTATTCATTCCGGACTCTGGATATGGCATTACTCAAGAACAATGGGAAGCGTTGGGTACCCGGATGGGCTTGGACGAACCCCTGTGGAAGCAATACCTCAACTGGATAGGTAATACGCTTCGAGGAGACCTCGGTGTTTCACTCGCACGTGACCGTGCGGTGCTCGACTTGATCAAGGGCAAGATCGGCGCCACGGTGCAGCTTGCAATTGGCGGATGGATATTTGCAATTATGTTAGGAATTCCGATGGGGGTGTTAGCTGCAGTAAAGCGCGGCACCTTCTGGGATTACTTTGGCAGAGGCCTTGCCATTGTGGGACAAGCGGCTCCACCGTTTGTTACAGCGCTGGTGGCCATCTGGTTCTTCGCCGTGTGGCTCGACATACTGCCGGCGGGTGGAAGATCGCCAGATTTCAACTGGAAAGAATATATCCTTCCGTGTATGGCGCTCGGTTGGGGTGCAGCGGCTAGCCTGATGCGCCTGACCCGCTCGTCCATGCTGGAAGTTCTCGATTCCGAGTACATCCGACTTGCCCGCGCAAAAGGCGTGGCCTGGAACTGGGTAATCTACAAGCACGCTCTTCGTAACGCTCTTATCGCCCCGGTAACTTCAGCTCTACTGGTATTTTCTGGTTGGCTGAACGGTGCACTGGTTGTCGAGATCGTGTTCTCGTGGCCGGGTATTGGTTACGACGCTCTCTTCCGTGCGGTGAACGACAATGACTTCCCGTTGCTGCTCGGAACGGTATTCATATTCATTCTGATTTACTTGGTGTTTGCGACCATCGCTGATATTGCCTACACACTTATCGATCCCCGAGTGCGACTCGGCAGTTCTGCGGAATAGCGAGGATTACTCATGACAACGTCTGAAACACAGGAAGAGGTCCAGCACGTCGATTCATCGGTGCTGGACGCTCCGCTCAATCCTGTAAAAGTTGATCGGTCGTTTTTGGGCAAAATCTGGTACGTTCTGCGCAGATACCCGGTAATTCCCTTGATCGTTTTGGCGATCCTAGTTATTGCTGCGGCCGTTGGTCCTTCTATCGCTCCATACGAGCGAGACATTGGTCCTATCGGCGACCGTCACCTCGGGATGTTCAAGTATTCCGAACTTGCAATTGAAGACCAAGATGCACCGAAATACAGTGCCTGGCCTGCCGGGTTCCACCTGTTTGGTTCCGACCACATTGGACGAGACGTGTTCACACGTGTACTCCACGGTGCCCGTATCTCGATGCAAGTGGTGCTAGTTTCACTGGTGCTAGGTATGTTCATCGGTGTTTCGCTCGGCATGATCTCCGGCTATTACGGCGGAATCACTGACGAGGTAATCACAAGATTCGTTGATATCTGGTATGCGATGCCGTTCCTGATGGTCGCACTGATTGTGGTGCTGATTTTCGGGCGTGGATTAACTGTGCTCCTGTTCGTGCTGGCTCTGGTCGCATGGGCGGGTTTCGTGAGAGTTATTCGGGCTCAGGTTCTGGTGCTGAAAGAGATGGACTACGTAGCGGCAGCCCGTGTGAACGGTGCTTCTGACTTCCGAATCCTGTTCAAGCACTTGCTACCAGGAATCCTCAACACCGCGATTGTTGTTGGAACTTTGAACACATCGGGGTTGATCCTTTCAGAGTCTGTGCTCAGTTTCGTTGGTGCCGGAATTCAACCACCGACACCGGCGTGGGGTGTTATGACCAACGAAGGTCGTGACTATCTGTCGATCGCAGCGCACCAAGTACTCGTACCTTCCGCGGCGATCTTCATGGTTGTGATCTCCCTGAACTTCCTGGGTGACTGGTTGCGAGACCGGCTCGATCCAAGGCTCCGCCAGCTCGAATAGACCTCGATACAAGATAGAAACGAAAGAGTCCTTTGACGTTTATACAGAAGGGCTCTTTTTGTGCGAAATGCAAGCCTAGCGTTCTAAAAGAACCGACGGTTCCGGTAGCGACTTGTTTGTTGGAATATCATAGGAGTTCCGTTCGCATCGAACATCCCGGTGTGGCGATCCGCACTGCACGCATTCCTACGCCCAATGCGCCTTCGACGTCGACGAGGCATCACCTACGTGAATAACACTGGAAGCAGCCACACCTAGCGTTGTCAGCGCATGTTCGAAGATTCACAGATTAGGTTTATCTGACTTGAACTCGGATGATACGATGACCAGGTCGAAGAGGGTGTCCAGCGTTAGCCGGCCAACCAATATCGAACGTGTGGGTAGTGATCGAAATTCGTGACCAGGCCGACCGCTAATCCATTGTGCAACTGGGTGATCACATCCTCTGCGCCGCCTACCAGAGACCACTGTGACTCCTCAGTTGCGTAAAATTTTCATTGGCATACCTGCTGATCGATCTGTGCGGAACCTGCACGCCGTTTGCAGTCAGCGAATGTGTCGGTACACCGTTCAAAGTAGGTGAGATTGTCTCTGATCGATATGTCGATTGGAGTTGCGAACATTCCGGCAGCTGTTTTCGCATCCATCGATACCCCATCACGTTGTAATGACTGAGAGAACACAGCGGCTGACAACGCTGTGTGGTCCACGAGCGGCTCATCGACGGGCAGGGTGTTGTAGAGATGGAACGTGACGCAGATACCGATTGCGCGTGTCCGGTGATCCAGAATCTGTCATGTTTGTATTCCGGTTTCTCTATGACCAACTATCTTGGTTAATACAAAGAGACCGCCCTGAGAGGCGGTCGCTTAGGAGATATCTGTTGTGCGGTAAGTCTATTCAACTACGCAGACGGCACCTGTGTTGACGTCACCTGAGAACTGTGACCGGTAAGTGAAGCAACCCGCTATATTGAACGTGTGTTCAAAACTTGCCGGTTCTTTCGCAAATGTTCCCTTGAACAAAGCATCTGAATCCCAAGAATCAGCCTGACCAGGGTGCGATGTTGAACTACTTGCAGCTTTACGCTCGTTGGTCCATTTCACCGTTGATCCGACAGTGATCTTGACGATGTCGGGCACAAATTTCGTGCCTTCAGCACCAAATGTCTGAATGTCGACAATTATCACGCCACTCTCGGCATCACCATCTGGTACTTCGACCTCGAACGCTGCTCCCTGGGCCTGTTCATCATCTGCTGATCCGCCAACACCGGTAAAAACTTTCCCCTCTTTAGCTTCAGCGGTAGCCTTCGCTGCCCTTTTCTCGATGGCTCTTGCGGCCGCGCTGTCGCCTGATATCTGAACCTGAACCGTTGCATCAGGATCACCACCGGCATCAATAACTGCTTGGCGAGTTGCCTGAGCGTTGTCTAGCTTGTTCTGCGCCTTCGTCGTCTCAACGATTTGAACTGTCGTTGGCCCAGTGCTACAAGCGGCCAAAATGGTGGTAAGAATAAGTACTCCCGTTATTACCAGAATCACACGAGTCCGTATCGACATAAACGTCTCCTAAAAAACGAAGCGTTAATCTATACACGCAGGGTAAGAGTGTTCGAGTTCAATATTCACTAATCAGATTATTGAACCAGCAAGATCAATGTGGCGGAAGGATAACACGGGCTGCCGAGTGCGCGGGTATTGAGTTTGTTCGGTTCCGGGTATTTATACGCACTCGAACCAAAATCAGATGCTTTTTCGGTGGAATTTCAGGACGATCACACCGGCCACAACAGCGATACCCGCGGCGATGAAGTACGTGAAGCTGTAGGCCTCGACAAATGTTGATCCATTCGACGATTGTTGCCAGTTGATTAGTGATGTCATAAGCGCGATCGAGAGCACCGTGCCAATCGTTTGCGAAACAGTTAGAGCCGCCGAAATTGCACCCGTGTGCTCGCTCGGTGTACCCCGAAGCGTGAGGGCATATACAGCCGCCTGGTGTATCCCAAATCCGAATCCCAGAACAGCGGTTGCAATGACCACGGTAGCCATTGTCGGCGCTGAGCCGGCTGAACCGGCTAGAATCAGGCCAGTCGCGGTGATGATCGTGCCGATAAACGTGATTGGGCGATCGCCAACGCGATCGGCAAGCCATCCAGCCACGCTAGATCCCGCAAAATTCATTCCAGCCATCAAAGCAAGTAACGCACCCAGTGTTAGCCCACTTCGCCCAATAACGTCGGCGATATAGAACGGGAACAGAAACCACATCACGAACGCTGACGCGGTAAGCAACAGGTTTGAAGTCACCCCGGATTTGAAACCTGAAAAAGAGGTTAGCCCGGCTGGGAAGATGGTGAAACGACCGCTCCGCTTGCCTTTTGTAAATACGAACCCTAGAACGATAGTCGCTACAAACAGTGTCACGGGCAGAGGGGCGAGCCAGCCATCGACTCTGGCGAACGACATCGCAAGTACGAGGATGAAGAGCGCAGCGAAGATTGTGATAGAGCCGGGCAGGTCGAATCGGCGCTCGGTAACGGGGCCGTCCTCTTTGGGAACAGCTTTGGCAAGGTTTCCGTTTAGCCAGATTACCGATGCGAGCAGCAGTGTGATGCCGATTGGAATTCGTGCCCAGAAAATAGCTTGCCAGCCAATTTCCTGACCCAGAAATCCCCCGCCAAGCGTTCCTGCGAAAGTACCTGCTCCCATTGCCGAGAGTGTCACCCCGAGTGCAGCTCCTCGACGTGCGGAACCGAACGCTCTGGCGACCAGCGCAGGTGCCAGTGTGAAAAGGATCGCTACACCAATCCCCTGAGGGATTCGGAGAGCGACGATCGGTGTCAGAGAGTCCTGTAGCGATATCAAGGCCACCGCGACCGTGTATAGCACGATACCGGCAACCAGCGGTCGCTTGATGCCAAACCTATCGGCCATGCCGCCAGCCACAAATCCGGTGCCACTTCTTGCGCCGTGATACATGATGATGATCAGTTGGACACTAATCAGCGTTTCACCAAGATCAGATCGGAACCTTGGTAAGTTGACGTTTATCGAGAAGTCGAGAGCACCGAGGAACAATGATCCGCTGCCGATCGCAATCGCCATAATCTGGACGAAACGGCTGCGGAGCGGTGGTGCGGAATTAGCCGGCTCATTTGGCGGCACCACTGTTGATAATGGCATTTGCGCATTGCTTGTGATGGCTAGAGACCGCCACCGGGGGATTGTCCGATCCCTACTGATGCGCCTCCGCGGGCAGGCGTACGTACGAGATCGGATCTCATCCTATTCACCATGATTTCGATCATCAGTTCGTTGCGCTCCCGAATTGAGTCTTGTGTGGCTGACGATATGGCATTACACAGCCGTGAAGCTCGTCTTGTATTGCGTGCCGGCAGGTACGAATCGTCTGCACTAAGTATCGTACTCATGATCGCAAACTAGCCTGCTGAAACTCTAACCATACTTATTGCATTTTTCTGGTTGAAACCAGCGGTACGCAAGAACTTTTACGGCAACGGTTGCGGTCATTTGATTGGGCGTTCAGAGACTCTTCCGGTGTATTCTTCGCTTATGTAGAGAGTTGACTCGGTTGCGAGAATGCCAGTTGGCGAAACAACATTATCGGCAACTACCGCTAGCTGACTTCCATTCCATCTTAGGACTCGTCCGGGATAGGCTGAGGCATTTTCGCTAAAATCCCCTTCCTCGAAAACGGTCTTCGCATCTGATGAGAATTCCGCTATGAAGAGCGTGCCATCTAGGCCAAATGTAATGTCGGTGATAGTGGTGAGTCCGGTGACAAACGGCTCAACTTCACCTTCGTCCATCGCATCTCCATCACCGTTTAGGTCTTTTACTCTCCAAACAACAGCCTCGCCGCGAGGATATGGAAAGCCTGTCAGCGAACCTACGTAGACGGCACCATCAGCGCCACGCGCTATCCCCGTTGGCACCATTTCAACTGGCACTTCGTGTTTCGGAGTGCCAAAGTTCTGGAACACCACATAATCCTGAATATTGCCGTCCCGGTCGACTGCGAGCAGAGAGTTTCCGCCGGGATCCGACACAATCCACCCATCGACTTCAGGAGCGTTGACGATGTCGTATGGGTTGGAGAATCGGTTTTCAGTTGGAGAAAAAGCATCGGTCGCCGGCGTTACAGGCTCGTATCCTGGTTCATCTGTGATGCGGTAGAGACGCGCTGACTGGCTGCCGAGAAACTCGCCTACGATGAAGAACACCTCCCCGTCGAGAAGGCTGATCGCTGACGGACCGGCTCGGTACGCGCCTGCGGGACCTGTGCTGAGGGAGTGTGGCAGGCGTTTGGTGGTGAGAGAACGGACGTCGCGGTCAGGCGTGACTTCGAGCAGCCGGCCGCCACCAGTTTCTGCGATCAGCAGGTTCCCGTCCTTGTCAAGAGCGAGTCCGCGTGGTGAAGTAAGTCCTTCGATCACAATAATCCCTGCATCGGCGGCTCCTACTTCAACCACAATCCCATCATCGTCGGCTGAATCGTTAGCGCATGCCACCGCAGCTGCGACTATGAGGAGAGGGGCGATGGTCGCTATTCGACACGCTGAAAGACGAAGGTTCCGCGCGACCAACTCTAGATATGGATTCATGGTTATAAACATACAAGCACCTCTGCCGTGCGCGTAGAGCGTAAAGGTCGCATTCGGTGGAACACTTTCAGATCAGACAGCGGTTTGTCATCAAAGTAAAAGGCACGAGCCGCAGTGCCGGTGTAAGTGGCGGCTAGAGTCCACCGCCGAAAAGGCGAACTATTTCGACCATATCGTCTTCGTTTATAAGCGTTTCTTCTAAGGTGGAACGACGAATCACGACGGAGTTGATTGCTACCGCGACCGATCGACCGGTAAATCTCTTCAACTCGAGGAAAGCGTCGATGCTGAGAGGGTCTTCTAGCTCAGAATTCTGTCCGTTTACTGTGATTTCGATCATCAGTCCAATGCGCTCCAGAGGATGCTATTACGGCTGCTTGGGTGTTGCAGCGCGCGCATCCCCGCCAGATCCCTCGGCGGCACTCGGGAAATCGACAAGTCGAGAGTGAACGATTGTTACTGAATCGTTATTGTTAGGAGCGGACCTAGGTTGCGTCGAGTTCGTCTTCGTCTTGAGCGTCGATCTCATCGAGGATGTCGTCATCGTCGACGAATTCCGGTCCGTTGTCCAATTCACCGGCTTGACGGAACGCACGAACTCCGGCTGCAAGTCCAACCTGCCATGCCTTTGTTTCACGTCGTAACGCCGTGCGGAATCCACTGCCATATTCGCCGACTTTTCGGAATTTCTTCTGGCGACGACGTACCAATGTTTTCGTGTTCTTTCCCGCAAGATTGGAAAGCTCGCGCATTAGCGAACGTTTGAGCAAACGGGCGGCTTCCTCAGGCGAACCGTGTGCTCCTTGTTCTGGCTCGGGAACGATCGCGTCAACGATCTCCATATCAACGCAATCGACTGACGTCAGTTTCAGCGCTCGTGCGACATCCGGTGCCTTGCCGGGGTCGCTCATCTCCGATTGTGCGCCGCGTTCGGGTGTGATCGGCGTGTAGATGGCATTTTCGAGCATAAGAACTCTATCGGCGAGACCAAACGCAAGTGCCGCCTCCGATCCGCCTTCTCCGATAAGAATCGAGAGAGTGGGAATACGTGCTCGACCCATCTGATCGATCATTCTGGCGATCGCACTGGCTAGCCCTCGCTGCTCCATGTCGATTCCCAGTCGCGGTCCGGGTGAATCCACGATGGTCACGACCGGAATTTTGAACGTCTCGGCGAGCATTACTCCCCGGCGTGCCTTTCGGAATCCACCTGGTGTGATATCGCCCATTCTTGGTGCGGTGAGATCGTCAATGTCATCTGTGGATTTTTGCTGCGCGACGATCACCACGCTCTGTCCACCGAGCCGAGCGAGTCCGATGATTACCGATTCGTCATCGGTATATACGCGATCGCCGTGGAGTTCGAAAAAGTTGGCGAACACGTTGTCGATATAGAACCTAGCTCGAGGGCGATCGGGTCGTCGAGCTAGGTTGACCATCTCCCACGCTTCACGAGGTCTTATAGTTACGTTCTCGGTCGTGACACGTCGGGATGAGGTTAGCTGGAACTCGGGTGAGAGTAGGTCGAGTATCGAGGCGAGTTCGTGCTTGAGGCGATCGCGTTCGATGATCGCGTCAACGTGGCCTCGTTCGAGATACGCTTCAGCGGTATGTTCAGTGTCGGCGCGCTTGCCTTCGATCGCTCGGAGATCACCCAGCGGGGCAAATCCTATGTGCGAGCCAGGCTCAGCAAAGATAATGTCGGCCATCGACGCAAAGCTGCCGAGCACCTGGCCTGTCGACGGATTGCTCAGAGAAACGATAAACGCCTGCCCTTTGTCTCGAAGGGTACGGGCTGCAAGCGTTGTCTTCGCCATTTGCATCAGCGAGAGCACGCCTTCTTGTATACGTGCGCCACCCGATGTAACCATTGCGACGCAAGGTATTTTCTTGCGGGCTGCGAGTTCGAGTGCCAGCGTGACCTTCTCACCGACAACAACGCCCATTGATCCGCCAAGAAAGCTCGAATCGAGCACGATTATCACTACCGATGTGCCACCGATGGAGCATGTACCGGTTACGGCAGCTTCGGATAGTCCGGTACGAGTTTGGTTTTGCAGAACTCGTACTCGGTACGAGATTCGCGGAGAGAACTCGAGGGGATCGAGTGACTGGATCCACTTGCTGGTTTCTTTGAAACTACCTTCATCGGCTATGGAGGCGATTCGTCGACGCGCCGAGATCGTGTAGTGATATTTGCAGGTAGGGCAAACTCGCAATCGGCGGTATTTCGTCGATTCGGAAAGATTGGCTCCGCACGCTAGGCATTCTTTTCTCGGTTTCTCGAGATCGATCGAGTCGAGTTCCTGCGTCAACATCGCAAGTGCTTCGTCTTCTTGCGGTTGATTTTCACCTGGTGGAAATAGTGGAGTTACATCTGCCAAAGCGGTGTGGGTTGATCCTGAGTTCTGCGCAAGCCCACGAACACTGGCTGGGCTGCGTTTATTCATTCTAAGCTATCTGATACGGCTCAAGACGTGGTCCTTCACCTGTGAACGGGGACGACGATTGCTTCAGCGAGACTCTAAATCGTTGTTGATCGATGCCTGAGTAGTAAAACACCTGATAATGACCGGGGAGACACGGGACCGGTGTACCCCTACGTTCGTCGTAGCTGACATCGAATCACGTTACTGCAGAAATTTCTTAATTGGAACGATCCGGGAATAGTGTGACCAGAATCCATGGCACTGTTGAAGAATCGTCAGAACCAGCGGTCGATCGCTTGTTGTTGGATCGACTGGCAGAACTAGACGACGAAAAGCTCACCGAGATATTTGTCGACGGGCAGCAAGCGTTTGCCGCGTTGTATCAGCGGTACGTGACTCGGGTCTTTCCTACTTCGCTTGGTGGTTCGGACAGCGACATGCGGAGGATCCTGACAGCCGACGTGTTCACGAGGGCGCTGGCTGCCAGATCGAAATGTCAAACCGGCAAGCTGTGGCGGCCGTGGTTATTTGGTATCCCCAGAAATCGAGCGTTGGATCATCTCAGAAGCCTGAAGCGTGATTCTGCTGAGCCTGTACTACAGAAATCGGTCATTCGGGATTACGTCGCCGAGGTTTCAGGTGGGACTGAAGGAGCGTTGCGAGTTCAAATTCACCGTCCGTTGCGGACGCTTCGCGATCAGATCGAGGGAACGAGATGAGTATTTTCAAGTAGTTCGAAGATGTTGCGCGGAAGTTTTTCAGTGCTTCCGTCAGTGGTGATATTTCTTCGTAAAATGACGACAACTATCCAGACGACCTCGCCGGAATGGAGATTGCTCTATCGGTGATGATCGAATCGAGAGTTCAGTTCGTCGATTCGCTGGGTCAAATCTTGAGTTCCTCAACTTCCCCCGTTTCGAGTACTCGAGAACCGGTACAGCCCAGTGTGTTCAGATTGCGCAAGGTCGTGTTGCGCGCCGTTTATGCCGTGATCGCACTGGCTATTCTGGGATTACTTGCGGTTTATTTCCAGAATCTGTGATGAACAGTTATGGTGGCGTTTCCGGAATTCGGCGGTGGACGAGTTGTGGCTAAAGCACCGGTCGTGGCTTGCCGGGTTCGCCGGCGCCTACTACGCCTTCGTCTTCTAGTTCGTCCATGAGGCGGGCGGCGCGTGGGTAGCCAATGCGAAGTCGACGTTGGAGGAGGGAGACCGACAGGGTCTGTTGCGATTGGGCCAGATTGGCTGCTTGATCGAACAGCGAGTCACCATCTGCGGCGCTTGAGGACGTGCCGTTATCTGCGCCGGCATCGTCGAACGATACGACCAGCTCAGGCAACGCGGGACCGTTCATGTTTTGCCACGACGAAACAACGCCTTCTATTTCATGATCGTTCAGGAACGCTCCCTGAACACGAGAAGGTTTCGGCTTGTCGATCGGCATGTAGAGCATGTCGCCTCGACCTAACAGCTTTTCAGCGCCCACAGAATCGAGAATGGTTCGCGAGTCGATCTGCGACATCACGGCAAACGAAATTCGACTTGGGAAGTTGGCCTTGATCAATCCGGTAACAACGTCGACGGACGGTCGCTGTGTGGCGACAACGAGATGCACGCCGGTCGCACGACCAAGCTGCGCCAATCGCACGAGCAGGCGTTCAACGTCGCCAGCGGCTGTCAGCATGAGGTCGGCAAGCTCATCGACGAGTATGACGAGATAGGGCATCTTCGCGTCCTGTTTCTCGTTGTATGAGGAGATGTTCTTCACTCCGGCCTGTTCGAGTTGGCGGAATCGACCCATCATTTCATCGACCAATGATCGCAAGACGATTACGGCGCGATCAGCTTCAACAATTACTGGGTGATAGAGATGCGGAATGCCCTGGTACGGCGTTAGTTCGACGCGCTTGGGATCGATCATGATCAACCGCAGATCGAGCGGTGTTTTGGTCATAATCAATCCTGTGATGATGGAGTTCATGCAGACGCTTTTGCCTGACCCGGTCGATCCAGCGACAAGCGTGTGAGGCATTCGAGAGAGGTCAGCCATCACTGGTTCGCCACCGCTGCCGAGTCCGAGCGGGACTGGTAGTGCGGCAGATTCGGCGAACACTTTCCACTCAGGTGAATCCATCACCGAGCGTAGCGTCACCTGGGTTGGGTGTGCGTTCGGGACTTCGATTCCGACAACCGATTCGCCCGGAACCGGAGCTTCGAACCGCAGGTTCGGGGAGGCAAGTGCAAGCGCGATATCTTTTTCTCGGTTCAGAATCGTGTCGACTCGAACGCGCTGACCGGTATTCTCCTCGGACCTACCTTTCCAGCCGGGACTGAGTCCATACATTGTGACGGTCGGGCCCTGTCGAACCTGATCGACACTGACATCAATTCCAAACTGGCCGAGTGATTCTTCGACACGTCGGCTAGTGGCGGCGATTTCTTCTTGCGTGATACCGCCCGGTTTGGCGATCGCCAGCATATCGGGGTTGGGTAGCTGCCATCGGAATCGGTGGGCAGCAGAATAGTCAGGAAGCGGAACACCTGCATGTTCGGCCTCTTCGACTTCAGCGTCCGTCGGGAATGCCTCTGTAACCGGTGTAGCCGAATCGCCGGATGCGTCTTCGATAGATTTGGCTTTGGCTAGCTCCGAGTCTTCTTGCGGTTCATCTGAAACGACCGATTCACTATCGGTAGCTGCGGGTGATTCTCCTGCGGATTGGACTGCTGCAAGTGCAACAGCTTCGTTCTCAGCGTCGATAACCGATTGTGCAGCCTGATCGGCCTCGTATTCCGCAAGATCGGCCTTCTGCAGTTCCTTCATCTGGGAGCGTTCGTATCGCCAGTTTTCGAACTTGCGGTAGAGGGTTTGCACCCCGGTCGCCAGAATTGCGTAGACGAAGGCAACCGCTTTCACCAATTCGGAACCTATCAGTTTCGCCCATTTCGGTGAGGCAACCCCGAATGCGATGATGAGAAGCGCAGCTACTCGTATCCATGCGATTGCGTAGTCGGTGATAGCGACATCGAAGCGATCCCACTCAAGCGGTAAGCGCGATATCGCCATTCCAACATCGCCACCGTAAGTCTCACCACTGAATGCCGTGCCCGGCGCGTAGAAAATTCCGAGTCCTCCAGAAACGGCTGCCGCCAGAGAGAGCGACGAGAGAACCCATCGCCATCGCGAGAATAATTGAGATCGATTGAAGATCACTAGGAAGAGCGTTACAACCAGCCAGAGGCCAAGCGGTATTGCCGACCAACCGACGAGTTTTTCCGATTCATCTTGAAACCTGAAGTAGGCGACGGCTGCGATTGCGGATGTTGCCACTGCGAACCAGAACTGTGCCGGTGCAGCAACCAGAAGTCGCCCGATCACCTTTGCGGTCGAACCAACAAACCGTCCATATTTGACGGCAGCGTTCGGACCGGATTTACCAGCCTGCGACTTCGGAGTTTTGGATCTAGACGTCAATGGCGCTCGTGATTATCAGCGGTCGCCGTTTCGTTCGACGCCCGAGAAAACTCCCCACGGTAGTTCGTACAACATCTTCGAGTTCGCCCCACTCTATTGGCTTTTTCAAATGTTGGTCAAGCACGGGAGTCAGAGCGTCCTCAGTTTCGCGCAATAGGCCATCGGCGTCCTCTATGTGAACGAAACCGGCTGAAACGATTTTCGGCTTGCCAACCAGCGAACCGTCGACGGTGTCTCGCGAGAACGCAACTGTTACGACGCCATTGTGCTGGAGCGATCGTCGTTCGACTACGACGTTGCCCGATTCGTCCCACAGGCCGAGACCGTGGACGAAGATGTGCCCGGCTTCGATACGGTCGACAATCCCACCCGAATTGGCATCGATCTCAAGAATGTCGCCATCAGTAAGAACAAAAGCGTTTTCTGGGGCAACTCCCGTCGAAATCGCCAGATTGGCGTGGGCTTTGAGCATTCGGTATTCGCCATGAATTGGAACGAAGTACTTCGGGCGTGTTGCATTGAGCAACATCCGAAGCTCTTCCTTACGAGCGTGACCAGGTACGTGCGTGCGCGTTTCGCGATTCGTGATCACTCTGGCACCAAGCCTGACGAGTTCGTTGATTGAATCGTTTACAGGAACCTCGTTGCCAGGAATTGTACTCGCCGACATGATGATCGTGTCGCTGTCCTGAATCTTGATGTCCCGGTGGTCGTTGCGGGACATTCGCACGAGACCCGACTGTGGCTCACCTTGGCTTCCGGTTGTGAGGATCACGACTTTGTCGCCGGGGAGGCTATTGGCTTCGGCGGCGGTAATGATCAGATCGTTCGGAACATCTATATGCCCGAGATCCCGCCCAATCTTGGTGTTGTTGATCATGCTGCGACCAAGAACGCAGAGCTTGCGACCGTGCTCGATGCAGGCGTCGGCTACGATTTGGATACGTGCGATCTGGGATGCAAAGCTCGAAACGATCACTCGATCACTGGCGGCTCCGATGAGATCCGGCAGATTTTCGACGACTTCGCGATCGGAAGGCGAATACCCCTCGTATTCAGAGTAAGTCGAGTCTGCCATCAAAAGCAGTGCACCGTCCTGGCAAATATCTGCAAGCACTCCAAGGTCGGATGGTGGTCCGACGACAGGCGCGTTGTCGAGCTTGAAGTCGCCAGTGTGGATCACGACGCCGGCTGGCGTATCGATTGCGATACCTGTCGAGTCGGGCACTGAGTGGCAGACCGCGAACCATTCGACTTTAATGTCGCCTATGTCGTGCTGTTCACCGGGGTGAATCACCGTCAGTTCTACTTCGTCACGCATTCGTGCCTGACGTAGCTTTTCGTGGAGCAGTGCTTCGGCCATTGCCGGCGCGTATACGGGCACATTGACCCGTTTTAGGAAGTGTGGGACAGCTCCGATGTGGTCTTCGTGACCGTGCGTGATTAGCAACGCCCGAACGCGATCTGCATTCTCTTCCAGATAGTCCATGTCAGGGATAACGACGTCGATGCCGGGCATGTTCCATTCGGGGAACAGCACGCCTGCGTCGATCACGACGATATCGTCGACGGTCTCGAGGACCATCATGTTCTTGCCGATCTCACCGAGACCACCAAGGGGTACGACGCGAATCCATGGTGCGTCGTTAGTTATTGATGTCATACGCTTGAAATGATGCCAACGCGAACGTTAAAGGGGCACTACGCGGGAGTTACGCGACCGAATATCAGTCTGCATATGCTCGAATTATTTGACGCAGTTCTCAAAACATTCCCAGTTGGCGATCTCCTTGTTCTTTTGTTGTTTCGTTCTTCAATATTGGTTCAGATAGTTGGGCTTCGGCGTTTTCAGCTTCAGCAGTTTGACTCGATAGGGAATCCACGAGTTGAGGATCGGTTTCGTTTCTCTGTTCTTCGTTTTCTTCTTCTGGTTCTCGTTGGTTTACCGATATTCGAATCGACTCCTGCAGCGCTTCGGGGAGTCGTAGCACGTCTTGCTGTAGTTCTTGCTTGATTGCAGGGTTTCGAAGTCCTGCTGCCGGGTGGTACAGAGGGAAAAGGATACGGCCTTCCCATGCGAATATCTTGCCGTGGTCTTTTGAGATTTTTCCTTCCGGATAGAACCTGAGAAGCGAGTGGCGACCTAGTGTGACTATCACTCTAGGGTCGAGTAGCTCCATTTGTCGCTGTAAATATGGACGGCATGCGGCGACTTCGTCGGGTAGGGGATCCCGGTTATCGGGCGGGCGACACTTCACCACGTTGGTAATGAACACGTCATCTCGTGTGAGTGGTACCTCAGCTAATAGTTCATCGAGTAGCTTGCCGGAGCGCCCAACAAACGGTAGACCTTGCTGATCTTCGTTGAATCCGGGACCTTCGCCGATGATGAGTATGCCTGCAGTAGGTGATCCGCTGCCAGAAACGGCGTTCGTCCGTCCATTGTGGAGCGCACAAGCGGTACAGGAACGCACTGCGGTTGCGATAGCGTCGATTGATTCCCAGGAGTGCTGAGTATCGGTTGTGGTCAAAACGTGGTAGTCATGGTCCGGGGTGGGCCCGGATACGGACGTGGATAGATGACCTCAAGTTATCACACTGGGGCGCCCGGAGATGGTTCTGGCAATCGATCGTCTTCGGAACATTGATTCCCTACCCGCACACTCAATGCGCTAAGCTCCCGGTAGAACAATGCTGCCAGCACTCGGATGCGTAGTCCAAAGGAACAGAAATTCTCGATCCGGCATTGGAAACAGTGAGTGGATGCCTGATCGAAACGAAAAACATTGTTTGAAGCGCTGAAATATAAAGATTTCCAGTGGATATGGGTGAGCCAGACTGCTCATGCATTTACGATCTGGGCGCAGATGGTCGCTCTACCGTTACTGGTGTTGGAAATTACCGACAACAGCGCCGCCCAATTGGGAGCGGTAATTGCCGTCAGAACGGTGCCAACTCTGCTTCTAGGTCCGTGGGCTGGTGTCGCCGCCGATTGGTTTGATCGTCGGACGATTCTGATTTTGACTAAGTGGGCAAACCTATTGCTCAGCATTGTTATCCTCCTCCTCGTAGCATCAGGGCGCATCGAGCTGTGGCATATCTACGTCTGGATGATGTTGCGCGGAGCCACGCAAGTATTCGATCAACCCGCCCGATACTCGATGATCCCGGCGATTCTTCCTGCCAACCTGGTTACTCAGGGCATGGCACTGTTGAGTTCGACGCAGAACTTCATGCGTATCCTGGGCGCGACGGGCGCGGGATTTATCGCTGAATATCTCGGGCTGTCCTGGACTTTCGGGGTGATAACGGTCGCCGCAGTGACAGGGCTGTTGGCGACTTACCAGATTCATGTCGAATCGAATGAACGAGCTGGCAGTGCTGGATTTAAAGGAATGACGACCGGCTTAGTTGAAGGCGCTAAATTCTCAATTCACAATCGCACGATCCGCGGAGTTTTAATTATCTCACTGATCTACTTCACTTTCGGCATGTCGTTCATGCAGGTGTTCGCCCCGTTGTTTGCCGTCAAGGTTCTGGAGATCGGACGTGATGGTCTGGGCGTAATGCTAGCTCTGACCGGCGGTGGTGCTCTCGTTGCATCTCTGGTTATTGCGCGGATACGACCTTCAAGACTCGGGGTGGTGCTTCCAGCGACTGTGGTTGCGATCGGCGCCAGCCTGTCTCTATTCTCACTTTCGTCATACCTTCCCAGACCGGCCGGACTCGTCCTCCCGTTGGCGCTAGTGATGTTCGTTGGCGCATCCCAGACGTCGTTTATTGCACTTAGCCGGTCGGTGTTGGTGCAGTCGGCACCGTCGGACATGCGCGGGCGTGTGCTGGCGTTCATATCGATGGACCGGGCCATGATGGCTGTGGGCGGTGCGGTAGGAGGGTTGCTTTCGGCTGTCTATGGAGCTCAGTCGATCCAGATCGTTTTCGGCCTGACCTGTGTCGCCGGAGGCGTGATTGCCGTGCTTTCGCTGCGTGAGTTGAGGATGTTCAGGACAACAGACGAAGTCAAAAGTTCGGAGCGAAGCCAGACAGCACCAACCTAGGCGACGAGCTGCACGGTTCCCTTTCCCTGCGGGGCGGAATCGAGTAAATTCGCTCCAGCGAAAAGATCGCAGCGTTCTCGAATGCAGATTTGCTCGCGAGAACGGATGCGGTCTTTTACTCAGATGCCAAAGCGTTGGAGGACGAAGCGGAACCGATTAGTCGGTGATACCGCGATCGGCCAGATACTTCACAGCATCCTGAACGGTCTTGATGCCTTCGGCATCTTCGTCTGAGATTTCGAGAGGCTGGTCATCTGAACCAAATTCCTCTTCGATCGCCATGATCAACTCGACCACGTCGAGGGAGTCGGCATTCAAGTCTTCGGTGAAAGAGGATTCCGCCGAAACTTCTGAGGCATCAACACTGAGCTTGTCGGTCGCAATAGCGCAGACTCGATCCAACACACTGGCCATTTACTTCACCCCTCGGAGGTCATGCGGAACCGCCGTCCCGCTCGAACTTGTAAAAACTATTTTCAAATCACGTTAACCGTTACACACGGTCGAACGGCAGCCTATGCTAGCAGAGCCCCGAGCACTCCGTTCACGAATTTTGGCGACGAGTCGGAGCCGAATAATCGTGCCAGCTCAACCGCTTCGTTCGCTACAACGTTTTGTGGGGCTGCGTCGTCCATCTCCAACTCGGCCATTACGACGCGTAAAACGTTGCGTTCTACGAGTGGCATTTGGTCGGAAGGGTACTGAGACGCGAGTTTTGCGATACGTGAATCTAGCTTGGTTCGCTGTTCTTCACACACCTGCACCAGTCGGGTTGCAAAATCAATGTCGTCGTCGGCTAGTTCGCGCTCAACCGCAAGACGCTTCACGGCTGCGACGGCGGGGTGTCCGGATGAATCGGATTCGTAGAGCGCCTGCACTACGGCTGCACGGGAACCGGTGCGACCGCCACGGATCGGCGGATCGTTTTCGCCAACGACTTCGCCATCGACTAGCTCGTCTAGCCGGTCGGGTTCCTGTGGGGTGAATTTGGTATTAGCTGCAGACATGTTTAGTTAGCCCTGAAGGCTTTTTTAACTTGAGGGTGGGCTATACGAATTAGTAGCTAGGGGAACTTTTCTACGAAGCGCTTGCGTATGCGAGCACCGATGCGAAGTCGCCAATGTTGGTGACGGTCGCAGCACGGTCGATTCGTTTCACCATTCCGGAGAGGATTCTGCCGTGGCCGATTTCGTAGAAGTTCTGGATTCCGTCGTTCATCATGAACTTGACGGTGTTGTTCCACTGCACACACGAAGTCAACTGCATGCGAAGTTCTTCTTTGACTTCCTCGGTTGTGCCGAGTGACTTGGCGGTTACGTTACCTACCAGTGGGACCAGCGGATCGTGGAACGTGAGTGAATCGATCATTGCATTCAGACCGTTCTGAGCGGGGCTCATCAAGCCTGAGTGGAAAGCACCGCCAACCTGTAGCGGGATTGCCTTCTTGGCACCTCGGGCGCTGGCGATATCGATTGCCATTGCGAGGCTGTGGTGGTCGCCAGCGAGAATAATCTGCTGCTCGGTGTTGATAGTCGACATCTGTGCGCCAGACTCTCGGCATATCTCTTCGGCGGTTACTTCATCGAGACCGATGAAGGCAGCCATGCCACCGGGTCGTTCTTCGCAGGCACCCTGCATAAGGCGACCTCGCTCTAGAACGAGTTTTACAGCGTCGGAAATACTGAGCACCCCGGCGACTGCCAATGCTGAATATTCACCAAGTGAATGACCGGCTGTTGCATTTGGAATTTGGAGTACGCCAGTGGCTTCCTCCATCGCACGCCACGTTGCAACCGAAGTTGCCATGATGGCGGGCTGGGTGTTTTCGGTCTGTCGCAGTTCGTCATCTGGGCCCTCGAACATCATGGTGGAAAGCTTGCGACCCAGTGTGTTGTCAATCTCGTCGAACACCTCGCGCGCTGCGATGGAGTTCAGGTAGATGTCCTTTCCCATGCCAACGGCCTGTGAGCCCTGGCCCGGGAAAAGGAATGCGATCTTTTCAGCTGTCTGGGTGGTCATGTTTGAACGACTCTCCTGCTCGCGCAGTTCTTACTTACGATTCTGACTCTTCAGTTGAAGTTGCCGCTGCTGCGATTGGCTCTACCTGTTCGAGAAGGTTCACCTGAGGCCAGTTGCCTGGCATCGTGCGACCCATGTGGTTTCCACACTCCGGGCAAGCAATGTGCGGTTGGATTCGTTCCTGCCGTGAACATGGGCAAACCGAAGATGCCGGAAGCTTAATAGCGTTGTGGGCGTTCCGGTTTCCCTTGCGTGCTCGGGTATGTTTTTTCTTTGGAAGTGGTGGCATATCTATGTACTGTCGGGGCCCGCGCCGATCATTCTGCGGATTTTGCGCCTTTTTCCAGTAGTCCCACAAGACCCGCCCAACGCGGATCTACAGAACTTTTGGCGCACGAACACTGGAGTATATTGCGATTTACTGTGCAAATGGGGCAAATTCCAAGGCAATCGTCTTTGCAAACTGGTGCAATGGGGATAGCGCTGAGAAGAGCCTGGCCTAGGCCTTCGGTGAGATCTAAGAAATTTTGTTCATCAATGACAAGCGCGGGATCGTAATAATAATCTTCGTCTGCAGTGCGGTTGTTAGGGCCGCTTACCAGATCGGCGTTTGTCGGAGAGAACTCCTCTTCCATATTCACGATTACGTTCGCAGTTGCCGGTTCAAGGCATCTGCTACACGAATCGTGCGTTGTAGCTTCAACATCGGCGTTCACGAGCACAGTTCGGTCGGTTCGCATGAGGCGGACAGATCCATTGATCTTTCTTAGCGATCGCCCGTTTGATTTCAGGCTTTCGTTCTCAATTTCATGCTGCTGAATATCACCGAGTTTCCCGGTAAGCAGCCCGGCAACGTTGTAGATCATCTAGATTTTGTCCAAATCCCCGCTGAAAGGACCCGAAAAGAACCCTGCATGCGCACTATAAGGATGCACACACAGCTAGGCACTGTAATAACGACTATCCACGTGAGCAAGCGTTTACGTAGGTGGGTTCCGTTTGCTTTAAGGTGGTGGAGTCAAATTGGTTCGTAGACAATGCCCGTATTGGACTAATAATTTGGATTGTCGGAATCGTAATTGAGATTGCAACTTCCGTCGGGCTTAGTACTATTTTTGGTCGCTCCACAGCATCTCTATAAATTGTCGGTTTTTTGACGATTTGGTTTATTTGGAAGCTGCTAACAATAAAACAGTGTGATGGCTGTGGAATGCTGATCAAACCGGGGCATAGCTCTGAAAAACTCCAAGTGAACACAAGAGACATATATCTGCACGGAGGGTGTTCGTTCACTACGTAAATAACCTCCCTTGTTTGCTCGTTAGACTCTGGCACTATGCTGGGATTCATTGACCGACATGCAACCTTCTTCGAGTACCTTACCGTGTGGATGTTTTTCGGTGGAATGATCGTTTTTTGCTGAGGCAATGATTATCAATGCTGGAAATTTTCCATTGAAGATGAATCGGGATTCATCACGTGGGTTGCAGTTTCAATCCACCCTGACCTGCCCCCCTCCCTCAAAAACCAGAGTTTCTAACATTAACGCTGGAATACTTTTTGGTGGTCAGGTCATTCTTTTGATTTCAATGGGGCAGTGTTAAATTTGTCGATAGACCGCTATCTAATCCACTGCTCGATCGTGTTCGCTGACCGAATGAAACCCAATTCGATAACCCTTGCCGACAATCTCGACTTTCTTGCGAAGGTTGCGGATGACTCAGTGAATCTGATCTACATCGATCCTCCGTTCAACACGGGCGGGAAGCAGTCGATGACAACGCTCAGGACTGTTCGAGATGATGAAGGTGATCGAACCGGGTTTGGTGGCAATCGCTATCGCACAGAACGTGGTGACAGCAAGTCGTACCTCGATACGTTCGACGATTACTTGGGATTTCTCGGTCTTCGGCTCAGGGAAGCCCGGAGAATTCTGAAACCGAATGGCTCGCTGTTTTTACATGTCGATCAGCGCGAATCTCACTACTGCAAAGTTTTGCTCGACGCGATATTTGGACGAAATTCGTTCATGAATGAGATCATCTGGTCGTATGACTACGGCGGGCGTTCGAAGCGAAAATGGCCGGCAAAACACGACACAATCTTCTGGTATGCGGCCGATCCGAATAACTACTCGTTCAATGCCGAAGCTATTGATCGCATTTCGTATATGGCACCGTCGCTTGTCGGTAAAGAGAAGGCGAAACGCGGCAAGGTACCTACCGACGTATGGTGGCAGACGATTGTGCCAACTAACGGCAAGGAGCGAACGGGATATCCAACCCAGAAACCTCTCGCGATCCTTGAGCGGATCGTGAAGGTCCATTCAAATTCTGGAGAGGTTGTAATGGACTTTTTTGCAGGGTCTGGAACGACTGGTGTTGCTGCTGCGAATAACGACCGACAGTTCGTGCTAGTAGATACAAACCCAGAGGCAGTTCAAGTCGCGGCGAAACGGTTGACGGAGTACGGACCGGAGTGTGTTGGTTTCACGCCTGAGCCTCAGATTGTCTAGCTATTTGCTAACCGGCTCTTGACCGCCTGTTCGAGCTCTTCTGCTCGCTTTGAGCTGATGTAGTAGGTGCGATCTTTGCCGCCTTCGGTGAGCTTCACCTCGACGCCGGTGTGCAGGAACGGAATCGACCAGGCTCTATGGCCATCCCGAGCGTAACGGATACCGGCACCTCCGTACTTGTAGAACGAATACGGTGTTAATTCGACCGATTCGATTTGATCGAACGTAAACCGTTTGCGGAACTTACCGTAGCCAAACGCCAGATAGGTGTCATCAACCCACACGATTAACTTTCGGAACCAGAACGACACGACAGCCATGGTTATCGTCCCAAAAATCATCGCCGGGTAGTAGACCCAGATCGCCCATCCAGTGAGGTCGTCATCTTGAACAATTGAGGGAAGAATGATCCCTGTGAGCATCGCGACCACCGACAGATAAAAGATTGTTCGAAGCCCCCACGGCATAGGGATCGCTTCGACGAACGTGTTTGATGGTGTTTGATATTTCATGTTGGTCAGTGTGAAGCTACTACCGTGACCTCGGATTGTTGCGTTCACCGTGGAGAGGTTCCATATTTTTCGGAAATGCGCTTGGTTGTACGGTCGATAACGGCAGCCAGTAAATGTGGGTTCCGGGCTTCGATCCCGATCGCATCATGATAACCGTGAGGTGTTTGGTCGAGGAACATTGGTGGATCGTCGTGGAATATTTCACCCGCTGCTTGGCGTTACGGCGTCGGCGAATTCGTTGTATGCGATGTGATCATGTGTTGAACAGAAACTTACTCTATGATTTCAGCACCCGCAGGATTTCGGAGTCTCCGGCCATTCGATCAGGAAAGAACATCGCGCCGAACTTACACACCACAACGTCGGACACATTGTCGGCAAACGGAAGTTTCAGGGCGTCCGCTTGTTGCCAGATCATCCGAATCCTGTATTGCACCAGCACGATCGGGCATCGGCTGATTTAGGTCGGCGTACGATTCGAAAATCAGCGGAACAAGGCCCGTATCGTAGATTTCAGGTACGGAACCGGTAAAAACGTGATCCTGATCGGGCATCTTTGGTTCCTATCTCAGGGACGGCGTAGTGATTCTCTTACAACTCTCCAATTAGTGCCCGAGAGATAACCAACCGCTGTATTTCTGAAGTACCTTCGTAGATTTCTGTAACTCGCTGATCGCGGTAAATGCGTTCGACAGCTGATGGCTTGAAGTAGCCGACTCCACCGTGGATCTGGAGTGCCTTACTGGCAATACGACCGGCGGCTTCCGATGCATAAAGTTTAGCTATCGCCGACTCTTTTCCATGTGGCAGACCTTCGTCGTAGAGAGCGGCGGCGCGGTAGGTGAGTAGGCGAGCGGCGTCGAGTTCGACCGCCATGTCGGCCATCATGAATTGAATTGCCTGCCGGGTTGCGATCGGCTTGCCGAACGTAATTCGCTGTTTCGAGTAAGACACCGCAGCATCCAGTGCTCCCTTGGCGAGACCGAGGCATTGAGCGGCGATCATAATGCGGCTTGAGTCAAGGATTTTGAGAGCCAGCTTGTAACCTTCGCCCTCTTCACCGAGCCGATTGTCAACAGGAATACGGCAGTTATCGAACACGAGTTCAGCGGTCGCACAACCCTTCATACCCATCTTGCCGTGCTGGGGATTGATCGTGAAACCGGGCGTACCTTTTTCGACCACGACGGCGGTGACACCTCTATGACCGGCTGACTTGTCATGATTGGTGAAAACGGAGAATACGTCGGCAACCGCGCCATTGGTGCAGAAAAGCTTGGAGCCATTCAGGATGTACTCGTCACCGTCTCGGGTGAGTGATGTCTCCAGAGCAAGCGCATCAGATCCCGTCCCGGGTTCAGTGAGGGCGAACGCTGCGATTTTTTCTCCAGTTGCGAGCGATGGTAGCCAGCGTAGACGTTGCTCGTTGGATCCGCCGTGATGGATCGTTTGCGATCCGAGCGAGACATGAGTGATCAGTACCGTGCTGGTCGATCCGCAGGCGGCTCCGACTTCTTCGAGCACCACCATGAAATCTTTGTACCCACCACCAGAACCGCCGAAATTTTCGGGAATTGTCATACCAGTAAGGCCCAGTTCGGCGAGTCCACTGAACTGGTTGATAGGAAATTCGGCCCTTTCATCGACTTCATCGGCTCGGGGAGCCAGATTTTCGACAGCGAATTGTCGGACCGTTGTTGCCAACATCGTTTGCTTTTCGTCGTAGAACGGCTGCATGTTTGAGTGCCTCTAGATGACTGTCTGTTCGTAGTTTTCGAGCGCGACTATGCCGATTTTTGCCGTGGCGTAGGCGGTGGAACGTAAAGATACACCGACCGGATGATTTCGATCAGGTCGCTAGCGTCACTTCCGCTTATAGATTGGGTAGGGATAACGTTAGACTTCGTAGCTGAATTCGCCTGAGTTTCGCGCCTCGATTCTCGTGTTAGATATTGAGATTATGGGTGCGGCAGCGCAATGTGATCGGATTATTTTCTTGCGAATACTTGGTATCGATCCCGGACTCACCAGCACTGGTTACGGTCTGATCGACGTGATTGATCGGGATCTAGAGGCTGTCGAGGGTGGTGTGGTTAGGACCAAATCTGATCAACCTATGGAACAACGGTTGTATTCGATATATTCCGTTATTCGCGACGTGATTAAGGAATTCAAACCTGAGGTTGTCGCTATCGAAGATCTCCACTCAAGGTTCGCGAAAACTGCTCTGCTTCTCGGGCATGCTCGTGGAGTTGTGGTTCTGGCGGCTGGAGAAGCGAAATTGCCTGTTTTCAACTATCAACCAACCCGTGCGAAGAACTTGGTAACGGGATCGGGTAGGGCAGATAAAGAACAGATGAAGCAAGCGATAGCTGCTCATCTGGGCACTCCAGATGCTGCCAAGAATGAGCACGTTGCTGATGCGTTCTCGATCGCAATTGCTCATGCTGTGATGGCGGGCAGCTCGGCGGTTGCGGCGATCGAAGCAGCCAAGTAATCAAGTATTCAGTTATTTTAGACAGCAATGATTAGTTACATCACCGGAACAATACGAAGTCTCACACGAGAACCGGGACGCGCCGTAATTATTGCCGGCGGAGTTGGTTACGAAGTTAGCCTGCCTACTTACGTTTATCAGTCGCTCGCCAACGATGGCATTCGAGAAGGCTCGGACGTAGAACTTGAGATTTACTACCACGTAACTGAACGTCAACCGAAACCAATGCTGGTCGGATTTAGGCATCCGAGCGAGAAGCAGTTTTTCGAGCAATTGATTCAGGTCGAAGGTATTGGACCTGCAAAAGCGGCATCTGCACTGGTATTTCCGGTTTCGACAATTGCTTCGGCGATTGAAACCGAGGATCTTGGTTCACTCCAGCGCTTACCCGGTATCGGCAGTAGGGCGGCGCAGAAGATTGTTGCGACGCTACGGGGTAAAGTGACGGCGACTGCACTTCTGCAAGACGCAGGTATTTCGGAACAAGGCCAGACTCCACCAGTCGCTGATGCTCGTTCCGAGGCGATCGAGGCGTTGGTCACACTCGGCTATCGCCCGACCGAGGCACAGGATAAGGTCGAGGAGGCGATTCGTCGGACTCCAGAAGTTGCGGACGATTTGCAGGACCTGATGCGAGAAGTGTTCAAGGCACAGATTTCGGCTCAGGATTAGATTCCTGCTGGTCGAGTAATGTCGTAGTTTGAGTAGAACAACGGAGTAGATGAGTGGCTTCTGGGCCAGACGAAAATGGACGCGAGCGAATCGTTCAGGCGAGTAGCCCGGCCGATGATGCCGAGAAACTTGCTGGAGAGCAGGCACTCGGAGAACGCGCACAGGAACTGGACGCTGATCCAGACGTCGTGGTGGAAGCAGTCGCTAAAGACCTTCGCCCCCGTCGATTCCAGGAATACGTTGGGCAGCGGCCTGTCGTCGACAGTATTTCGATTGCCGTAATCGCTGCGAAAAAGCGTGGGGACACTCTCGACCACGCGCTCTTCCACGGACCTCCTGGGCTTGGTAAGACGACTATTGCACACATCATTGCTAGGGAGTTGGATTCACAGCTTGTTCATACTTCTGGACCCGCACTTGAACGTCCCGCCGATGTCGTTGGGCTCCTCTCGAATCTCAAGGTAGGCGATGTTCTATTCATTGACGAGATTCATCGTCTATCGCACGCTGTCGAGGAGTATCTCTACTCAGCAATGGAAGATTTTCGGGTTGATTTCATGACTGGCTCAGGTGCGTTCGCCAAGAGTATAAATTTGCCGCTGCAGCCGTTTACTTTGATTGGTTCAACAACACGAGCCGGGATGCTTAGCGCGCCGCTTCGTGAGCGGTTCGGTCTGGCGTATCACCTCGACTTTTACTCCATAGAGGAACTTGCCCAGGTTGTCACGAGGTCGGCTGGAATTCTAGAAGTTGATATTGACAAAACAGGCGCTGCTGAAATCGCTCGCCGCTCACGTGGAACGCCGCGAATTTCAAACCGTTTATTGCGACGGGTACGAGATTTCGCCGAGGTACGAGACGCGGGACCGATTGATAGTTCGGTGGCTTCGGAGGCTCTCGAAATCGAGGGAGTTGACGCGCTTGGGCTCGATCGTCTCGACCGGTTGTATCTGACCGCTCTTTCGAAAAATTATCAGGGCGGACCTGCGGGTATTCAGGCGTTGGCGGCAACGATTAATGAGGATCAGCAGACGTTGGAAGATGTTGTAGAACCGTTCTTGCTTAAGATTGGCTTTATTGTGCGGACGCCGCAGGGTCGTCGAACTACCTCTGAGGGTTTTGAGCACGTTGGATTGCCGCCAAGACTTGATGGTCCGACGGGTCAGGGTACGCTGCTTTAGGGAGAGCCGGGGTGTTGCCGCTACGTGCGCATCACCCGATCCCGCCGAAGATCCCCTACTTCGCTTTTCTGCGGTCGGGATATTGAATCATGCGAGCGTCAGAGGCTACGTCGATGTGCCTTCAGTTGCTTTCGTTGCCTGGGCGATAAGTTCGTCGGGAATGTCGTCGAACGAGGCATAGTTCATTGAGTACAGGCGTGAGTAGAGACCGCCGAGTGCCATCAGTTCATCGTGGTTTCCTTGCTCGATGATTTCACCGTCTTGCAAAACGATGATTCGATCGGCACCGCGAATTGTCGCCAGACGGTGAGCGATGACCATACCGGTGCGCCCTTCCATCAACCGCTGGAGCGCCTGCTGAATGAGCATCTCGGTGTATGAATCGATGCTTGCCGTTGCTTCGTCGAGCACGAGAATCTTCGCGTCGGCGACGATGGCTCGAGCGAAAGAAATCAGTTGACGCTGCCCAAGTGAAAGGTTTCCACCACGCTGCTCAAGCTCGGTTTCGTAGCCATCGGGTAGCTTCATGATGAACTCGTGAGCACCGACGGCCTGTGCTGCGGCGACTACGTCTTCTCGGGTCGCTTCATCCTTGGCATACCGGATGTTTTCGAAGATGGTCTCTGAGAACAGGAATGGTTCCTGAAGCACCATCGATACATGCTTTCCGAGCGAGTCTTGAGTCACATCTCGAATGTCGTGCCCACCGACCTTCACCGATCCCTCCCAGATGTCGTAGAAACGGTGAACAAGAGCCGTTGTAGAAGTTTTACCCGAACCTGTTGGGCCAACAAGTGCGACAGTCTCGCCAGGCTTCACCTCGAAGTTAATATTTTTCAGAATCGGCTGATTTGGGAAGTATCCAAACGTGACATCTTCGAACTTGATCGAGCCGTCGATCTCATCAAGATCGAGCGCGTTCGGCTTATCGACAATATCGACTGGGACATCGATAACTTCGAAAATTCGCTCTCCCGATGCCATGGCCCGTTGCAGAACGTTGTAGTGCATCGTCAGCGATCGAATCGGATCGAAGAACCGTTGCACGAACAGAACGAACGCAACCATTACACCGATTTCGATCGAACCACCAAGTACGAAGAATCCGCCCATGATGACGATGATCGCCATAGCCGCACCGGTGAGGGTATCAACGATGGGAAGCATCATTACACCGAATTTCGAGGCCCGGGTTGCTGCCTTCAAGTTGTCGGATGCACGAATGTCGAACAGGTCGTAGTTCACGTATTCGCGCGACATTCCTTGCACCGCTCGGATTCCGTTGATGTTCTCGGCCAGAGCACCACTGACAATCGAAGATGTAACGCGGGCACGCAGGAACGATCGGCGTGCGTACGGAAGCCAGATTATTCGAATGACAAATAGCGCCGGTACCACGGCGAGCGTCATCAGTCCTAGTCGCCAGTCCATCCACACCATCGCACCGATAATTCCGACCAGTAGTACCAGATCGCCAATCGCGAAAACGGCAGTCTGAAGGAATTCCTGTAGTGCCGCGACATCGCCCTGGAGCCGTGCCATCAATTTGCCGATTTCGGTCTTATCCATGAACGAAAGTGACAATCGCTGGATATGCGAATACATCGCTCTTCGCATATCGATGAGGATTCGCTCGGCGACCCTACCAACTATCAGTTCTTGCAAATAGTTGGCGGCAAAGTTGAAGCCTACAGCGACGAGGAAAATGATCACCATCGTCGCCAGTTTCGAGCGATCCGGGGATCCTAATTTCAGGGCGTCGTCATACACGTTTCGGACTATCAGCGGAATTGCGATTGAGGAAATGGTGAAAACGAGAACGGCCGTGATGGCAACCCACAAAAGTACTTTATATTGCGCAACGTATTTGATGAAACGACCAACTACTTGGCCGCTGAAGGCATCACCAAAGACTTCCTCGTCCTGAGTCGGTCCGAGTCGAATGGATGCTTTCGGCGGGATTTCGTGGCTGCGTTCGTGAGTGGTTTTGGTTGCCATTACGAGAGGCCTCCCCCGCCCACGTCGCTGCTCGATTCAATTTCAGTTGGTCGGATCTGCAACTCGTAGAGGTCGTTGTAGTGACCACCGAGGGTCAGGAGCTCTTCGTGTGTACCGCGCTCGACGATTTTGCCCTGCTCGATGAAGAGAATTTCGTCGGCGTGCATGAGAGAACTTAGACGGTGGGAGATGATGATTGTTGCCCGATCTTTCGTGAGGTCGGTCAGTGCCGCACGAATCCGCTGTTCGGTTGCCGCATCGATAGCTGCCGTTGAGTCGTCAAAGACGATTAGCTGTGGTTTGAGCATGATCGATCGAGCGATAGAAAGTCGCTGGCGTTGTCCGCCTGAAAGCGACACACCTCGCTCGCCAACCATCGTGTCGTAGCCACCCGGTAGCCGTTCGATGTAGTCACCGAGCTGGGCATACTTCGACGCCAGTTCGATACGGTCGTCAGGAGCCCAAGGGTCGCCGTAGGCGACATTGTGTTCGACCGAAGCGGTGAACAGGAACGTGTCCTGTTCAACAACACCAACGATTTTTCTCAGGGAGTCGAGTGTGATGTCACGCAGGTCCTGACCATCGATTGTGATGTAGCCTTCGATAGGATCGTAGAACCTCGGGACGAGGTGCGCGATAGTCGACTTACCGCTTCCGGGAGGACCGACAAGTCCGACAGTATGACCGGGTTTCGCCTTGAACGAAATACCCTCAAGAGTGTGTTCGCCCTCGTAGCCGAAGCTGACGTTGTGGAATTCGAGAGTCCCTTCAGTGATTTCGAGATCTTTTGCACCGGGCTTGTCTTGAATTTCGGGATCGAGATCGAGAACAGAGAAGAGTCGTCCACCCGTGGCTGATCCGCGGGCGTAACCGTTGATCATCATTCCGATTTGCCGGACGGGTTGTAGGAGAATGCTCATGAACGCTAGGAACTGCGTAAGTTCGCCGGGCGTCATTTCGCTATCGATTACTTTTAGACCGCCAACCCATAGAACGGCTGCCATAGCGAGCATGAAGGCGACACCCATCAGCGAGATGTTTGAAGCCCGGATTCCTACTTGAACATTGGCGAGGGCGAGGGTTTCATTGGATGCCTTATCGAACTTTTTCATCTCGTGGTCTTGAGAAGCAAACGTACGTACTACCCGTATACCACCGAGGTTTTCATCCATCACTTTCGTTAGCGCCGAAAGTCGTTCTTGAAGCTGGTACCAGTTGGATCTCAGTTTCAGGCGAGCGGCAGTGGCGCGCCATGCGACAAATGGAACAAAGCTGAGACTTATTAATCCGAGGATCAAATCTTCACCCAGCATCAGGTACATACCGGTGCCGATTAGTACGACGAGGAAGACAGTACGGAGCAACGCCGTCTGCACGAACATTCGGACGCCTTCGACATCGATGATTCCGCGGGTAATTAGGTCGCCAGTGTGGACGCCGGCGTGGTAGCTGAACGACAGTCGTTGCAGCTTTTCGTAGTACAACATGCGCAATTCATAGCCGATGTTCTGACCGATCGATTCACCCATGTAGTTCTGGATCATTGCCGAAAGACCGCGTCCCACCGAGGCGATAAAAAGCAAAACAGCAATGATGATGAGGGCAGTCTTGGCGGGATCGGAACCTTTGCCGAAAATATCGGTGGCCTCGCCAACCGCGCTGGTCACGACTCCGTTGGCGATCTCGACGTTGTTACTGTCGAGGCTTCTCGCTGCGTCGACTGCGCTCCCGATGAGGATGGGGATCGCAAGCTGAAATCCAGAAGCAAGAAAAATCGCGGTCAAGCCGAAGAACAATCGCCACCTATACTTGAGCGCCATGCGGGTGATACGCATGAATACTCCGACAGAACTCGATCCTTCGACAGGTCGTGATGATGTGCCGGCGGCTGTTCCTATTGGTGCGGCTTGGCTGGTGGCCGTGACTATTCCTCCGTGTTCATTTCTACAGCGTGTAAGCATCGCGCACCCGTGGCGGCCGTGCGCATGAATTGCATAACGATTTTCCGCGAGTGTAAGAACGGATTCGTGAATCGCGCTAAACTCGGTGAGACTGTTGCGGCCTCCCTCGTTCATTCGGGCTATCCTCATAGCCAGTGAACCTGTCTAGAATTACTAGCGATGACCCTTTCCGATCCTAACGACATACTTGCCGATGCGTTCGCAGATCTTGATGCAGGCAATCTCAGTTCGAATACTCAAGCCAAGAGTTCTTCACAAGAATCGAAGAGCGAAAGCAGGAATGAGTTTTCAGTGCGCCGTGCATCACTCGGCGATTCAATGATGCTCGAGAGCATTGATCGAGAGGCGTTCCCCGGTATGACACCGGTCACCCACATCGAACGTGATCTCACTCGACAGAATGGTCTGTACCTTGCCGCCGTTAGGGATTGGCAACCGGGCGAACATGAACTCGGACCCCGGTTTGCTATCGCCACGCAATCGGAGAAGGAAGACGATAGTTTCTCGGCAAAGGTGAAACGAAACGTTTATCGATATTTGCTGGACTACGTGATCCGACCGAAGTTACCTCCTGACTACATCGCAGGGTTTGTTGGATTGTGGTTTGTGCTGGATGAAGCGCACGTCGTGATTATTGGTCTGCGCGAGATTGATCGCCGTAAAGGCATCGGTGAGCAGTTGCTGATCAGCGCAATTGAACAGTCGGTCGAGAACGACTCGCGAGTGGTTACGCTGGAGGTTCGTGAATCCAACGAACCAGCGATCAAGCTATATCGAAAGTATGGATTTCAGGAAGTTGGTTTTCGTCGTCGTTACTACTCAGACAGCGGAGAGAACGCGGTGATAATGACTACGCCCCCGATTCAGAGTGATGACTATCAGGAGCGGTTTTCTGAATTGGTCGAGCTCCACGCTGACCGCTGGGGTTGGGTTTCACGTCTAGGTTATTCCAGAACTGAGAGTCCTGATCCAACGATCGAAAGCGACGACTAGGCTCCACCGTTCGCCATGTAGTAGAGCAGCAGGATTACGCCGACCGCGCTCGTGATTACTACCCAGGATGTCCACCGCTTTTGGAACGCATTGAAGTGTTCAACCGAACGCCACTTCTTGCCTTTCCACGCGAGTTCATTCCCTCGTGCGCCGAGATAAAGACTTGCACTAATCATGACAATGATTTGGGCGGGTAGCGGTAGAAATCCGGCCCCGAACAGCACCGCTGCGTACGGAACTCCCGAGAACAAACCCCAAACGTGTGGCATAAGGAACGCGGCCCAGTTCCACTTTTTAACTTCTGCCGGGACTTCACCGCTTCGCGTTCCCGAGGTGTTTTCTTCTGGAGAATCGGCTGAACCGAAAGGATTTTGCTGGGAGATCGTAAGTTCGGGATCTGTGTTTGTGCTGGAATCTGCCGAGCCGCGGAGATCCGATGGATCAGCAGGCTGGTCAGTAGCGGGTTTGTTTACCGACGTCGAAACCGGGTTCAAGTCAGGGCGATATGTGCGCGGTGCTGCGGCCGACGGAATTTCTAGCTCCGGGGCAGGTGTGGGAGTTATCCGGATCGACTCTTTCATCTCCAATCCACAGCCCCAGCAGTAACCGGCCTGAGCGTAGTTCGCTCCACCGCAGCGTGAGCACGAATTTAATCCACCGGGCGAGACGCTTTCGGCCACAACTTCAACCAAACGCTCGCCGCAACGCGTGCAGGCATATCCACCTTTATCGTTCTCTGTGCCGCAATGGGCGCAGAAGTGGTGATCGCTAGTTACAGGTTTTTCCGTTTGGTCTGCCATGCAGAGTTAAGTTTAGAGATATTCTTAGGTTGTGTCGCCGGCAGGCTAAGTGGTATTGGTTGTCTGGTGTTGCCCGTTACAGATCGGAAACGTTCAGATCGAGAGAGTTCATGAGATCGTCGAGTTCCGCTCTTGTCGAATCGTCGATCGGTGGGCTTGGTGGCCGGACGTCGGCTGTGGTTGTGAATCCGCGACGTTTCATTATCTCTTTACGAATGGCGAGGCTGATACCGACTGAGTTTTCGTAGCGAATCAGCGGAATCCACTTGTAGAAGATACTTCGTGCTCGTTCAACATCGCCCCTTGCGATGTACTTGTGAACTGCAACCAGAACTTCAGGGTAGGCAAAGCCGGTCATGGTTCCAATCGCACCTCGACGAAGTTCTTCGAACAGGAAGGCACCGCCGAGACCACCAAATATTCCCATGCTACCGCCAGTGGCTTCAACAACTCTCGTTATCTTCTGGGGTGTCGGTGGATCTTCGAGTTTCAGGTATTTTGCATCAGGTAACTCTTCGTGGAGCTTGCCGATGAATGCAGGATCGAGATGAACACCCGTCTGTTCGGGCAGATCCTGCACGACGATCGTAATCTCGGTCGCTTCCTGTGCCGCAGCATAGTAGGCACACGTTGAAATCGGGTTGGGCTTTGCCATTTTCGCGGGAGCGACCATTACGGCGGTAGCACCAGCAGATTGGGCGTCTCGGACTCGCGACGCCAGTGCTCGTCCACTTTCGGCACTGGTACCGACTGTGACCGTCAGGTCATCTCCGGCTGCTGCAACTACAGCGTCGATCACTGGCGCCCGTTCTGCGTCGGTGAGGCGATGGGCTTCACCCATTACGCCCAACGTTACGACTCCGGTGCAGTGAGCGTTTCGGGCCACTTCAACAAGCCGCGTAAATGAAGCTGTGTCGACCTCGCCATTGGTGTCGAACGGCGTTGGCAACATGAAATGAACTCCGTCTAGTTTTCTGTCGTTTGCCAAGTCGAATTACTCCTAAGAATCTTGTGCTGTAGTTGAAAACCGTGTGTATGTTGACCTCGTTCGAGGATGTACGCAAGATATCTGGAAAGGAGTTTGTCATTTTGATTCGCGCCAATATTGACGCGATGAGTGCTAAAATTTTTTGCATATGATGAACGTGTATACAATTCATGGTTGCTGTTGTACTGGTCGCTAAGCGGGGCCGGGCTTTAGTAGCGCGTGGATTGAATTTGTGACCCTGCCTCCCGACGATGTGGCGGGGTTTTTTGATCGTGCAAACCAACTTCAACTTTGACGATTTATTTGAAAGAGGACCGAACGGTGACCACTGGAAGAGTTGATACGAAAGACTGGATTCCGAATCCAGACAACGCTCACGTACTGAAGATTGACGGTCCTGAGATCGCCAACTTTGAGGACCAGGTAAAGCTGTTCCAGTCTGGTGCGAAAGATGAAATCGAATTCCTGCGATTCCGACTTCGACAGGGCGTCTACGGTCAGCGTCAACCCGACCGCCAGATGGTTCGTGTAAAGCTTCCATTTGGGGGCGTTACGGCGCATCAATTGGATGTGCTGGGTGAAGTCGCGGAAAAGTTCGCTCCCCTTAAAAAAGGTCACATCACCACTCGAGAAAACATTCAGTACCACCATGTTCCGCTTGGTGAGTCGACCGATTTGTTACGCACTATCGGTGACGCCGGAATGTCATCACGAGAAGCTTGCGGAAACGTTGTACGAAACGTGGTCGCTGCTCCGTCGGCGGGTGTGTCGAAAGACGAAGTTTTCGACGTGACGCCTTACGCAGGTGCGTACGCACGTTATTTCCTACGACACCCCACCACCCAGAACATGCCCCGAAAATCGAAAGTCGCTTTCTCTGGTTCAGAAAAGGATGAGGCGATGGTGCTGATGCACGATGTTGGCATGGTCGCTCGAATTCAGGACGGCAAGCGTGGCTTCAAGATCGTTGTCGGTGGTGGACTAGCCACCGATGCAATGATGGCGGAGACGTTGAAAGAGTTTGTTCCTGTCGAATATTTGATCAAGAACTGTGAGGCTATACTTCGTATTTTCAACCGCCAGGATGAAGAGCGGAAGAGCATTGCAAAGGCTCGAATCAAGTTCACCATCGCTCGGCTCGGCATCGAGAAGTTCCGGGATATGGTCGATGAAGAACTGAAGGGTGATTGGGCGAACAAAGTAATCGACCTCGATTCGTTGATGTATGTCGATGACGAATCGATCGATGCTCCTGTGGTACCGACCGACGCCACTCCCGAGCCGACTGATGACGCCGTTTACGACAATTGGAAGCGAACGAACGTCGAAGCGCAGAAACAAGACGGTTTCAACGTGGTTTACGTCCGAGTCGAGCGTGGAGACATCTACGCCAACCAGTGGCCGTCACTTGCCGACATCGCCCGCAATTTTGCTGGCGGTCGCGCTCGATTCGATCAACAACAGAACATTGTCTTCCGATGGGTTCGCACCGAGTCACTATTCGACATTTACAAGGCACTTGGAGCTATCGGTCTCAGTGAAGCGGGTCGCGAGACGATTCGCGACGTTGTGACCTGCCCGGGTACTGATTCCTGCAAGCTGGGTATTACTTCTTCGATGGGCCTGAATCAGGCTCTTGGAGAGGCACTCGATGAGATGGGGGATCTCGATCCTCTGGTCGAGAAAATGCACATCAAGGCGAGCGGTTGCCCCAACTCCTGTGGTCAACATCACATCGCCAGCATCGGATTTCACGGTGCGGTTGTTAAAGGCCCCGGTGGGCAGGTACCGGCCTACGAATTGTTCCTCGGTGGCCGCTCGAATGAAGAAGCAGGCACCAAGATTGGTGAGCGTGTGAAGGCTCGAATTCCTGCTAAGCGTGCCCCTGAGGCGCTGAAATCGGTTCTCGATACCTACCTTTCCGAGCGCAATGACGGCGAAGAGTTTGCTGACTTCATTGAGCGATTCGGCGTTGCCAAGTTCGAAGAAGAGTTTGGCAAGTTGAAAGCTGAGCTTGGCCCGCTCGATCGGGACAATATCCAGACCTACATGGACTGGGGTAAGACCGTGGTCTACAAGCTGGAACGTGGCGAGGGTGAGTGCGCAGTCTAGGCTTTTCAATCACATCGAAAACCGAAATGTAAACGGGCGGTTGCACATTAGCAACCGCCCGTTTGTTTTAACATTCTGGAGTGAACGAGGAAGGGGAATGGCTGCCCGTTCTAGGAATCTTGATCGTCATCGCCGGGTGATCCGAAGTCGATGATCTTGTCGTGATCCGGTGGATCGGGCTTTTCTTCGATTCTGTGCCTCGTCAGTATTTCACCGGAGGGCGTATCCGACGATCGCAAAGGCAATCCCGATGATTACGTTCGGAATCATCGGGATAGGAGTGAAGGCAGCGATTGCGGAAGAATTGGACGCTATGGGATAAAAAAAGCCCCGGCGAATTTGCCGGGGCTTTTTTTGTTCGAGGTTACTTACGAGGCGTTTGCGCCTGGCTCCGAGGAGTCGTAATCGTATTCGTAATTCAGATTGATGAACTCTTGCTGATCTGCGGGGACTTGATCTTCAGGGAAGATAGCGTTTACTGGGCAAACCGGTTCGCAAGCTGCGCAGTCGATACATTCATCCGGGCTGATGAAAAGCTGGTTGTCACCAGGCTTTGAATAGATACAATCAACTGGACATACGTCTACGCACGCACCATCCATTACGTCGACACATTCCTTGGCGATGATGTAGGTCATCCGATGAAGCTCCTGAGATGTTGCGACCAGCACTTCTGTTGGCTGACCGACTCTATGGCAAATCTACGGCAGATTACACGTTCCCGCTATCTGGCGTAAATAGGCTGACACCACCGCTTTTGAGCGGGAAATGCCAGCCATTTGTTATCTATCTAACTAACTCACGAGTAACGGATTAGTGTCCGCCACAGGCGCAACCGCCGCCGCCGCCGCCGCAGCCACCGCCACCGCCACCGCAACCACCGCCGCCACAGCCACAGCCAGATGCGAAGTTGGGGTTGGAGATTACGAAACCTGAGCGTTCGAATCCTTCGACATAGTCAATGCTCGAACCCTCAAGCATGGGGGCGCTCTCGTCATCGACAAGTGCTTTGACGACGCCTTCGACTACTGTATCGGATTCGGAAGGGGTTTCTTCCAGCCCGAATACATATTCGATGCCACCGTGATCGGCTGTTGCAACAGCGACACGAAGGTACTGACCTTCAGCATCCTGTTCCTTGAGAACTTCTAGCAACTTGTTTGTTGCTGCCTCGGTGAACTCTATAACGGTCGTAGAACTGACCATTTGGTACTCCAGATTGCCTTACGAAAGGTGAATTTGAGTTGCATTTACTACTTTACGCGCAATTTATACAAAAAGTACAGATTTCGAATATAGGGAAATATTGCCGAAAATTCACGTAAAGCACACAGCCAATCGTCCCTGATACGCAGATTCCGCCGGTATCATTTATGTTCGTGATGGTAATGCGCTAACCGTTAATCAATTAGGCTCTTGCGTCACGAAACGAAACTAATACAGGTCTTTCTGGAAAATGCTCTAATCGAACACTCACATGTTCAGTGTAAACCTAAGAATCTTGTTAGGAAAATTGGAAAAACTCGAATGGACGAACTCGATCGAAAAATAATCAACCTTTTGGGGCGTAATGGGCGAGCTTCGAACGCTCGAATTGCTCGTGACGTTGGTGTCAGTGAAGGTACGGTTCGTCGACGCTTGAAGCGACTAATCAGCCAACGGATCATCAACATAATTGCACTTCCCGACCCACGGAAGTTGGGATACAACTCAGAGGCTCTCATCGGTGTTCAGGTTGACCCAGACAAGGTTGATGGGGTCGCAACGAAAATGGCTAACCTTGAGCACACTCGCTGGGTCGCCGTTACAACCGGTACTTACGATGTGTTTGCCTGGACAACACTGGCCAATGCTGAATCGCTTGGGCGGTTCTTGCGTGACGAAGTTGGTGCTATCGATGGCGTGCGCCGAACAGAAACCTTCGTGAATCTTCAGGTCATGAAGCGTGAGTTCGGAATTCCTGCCTAGAGAATCTGATCCGGATAGCGTGTTAGCTAAAACGAGGCGTCCAATGAAAAAGGCATCTCGTTTTAGTTAACACGCTTAAGGGGAATGCGAAATATAATCAGCTTCTCCCGCCGTCTTGAGAAGGATTGACGGGTAGTCTGATACGAGCCAATTGCGCTAATGTTTTTGATGTAGTGCGAGACCTACCTAATGGAGTAAGCGATGCAGCAATCAGCTGTTACAACCCGGCGGACCGAGCCGTTCACCCTTCTGGGCCCTGCGGAACTATCCCTTTTTGATCGACTCGTACCGTCGGCGACTGCCTGGCATAAGAGTAGTGCGGTCGTGTTGGGGATCATACTCGTGTCACTTCTGGCGCAGGCTCGCTTCTTCCTTCCCGACAATCCGGTACCGATCACACTTCAAGGCTTTGGGGTATTGATGCTCGGGGGTATTTTGGGCTGGCGATTGGGTCTTGTATCGGCGATCGGATACTACTTCGGTGGGCTGGCTGGTCTTCCCGTATTTGCTAACGGTGGCGAAGGTTGGGATTACGTGATCCATGGGGTGACCGGTGGCTACCTGCTCGGATTCATTCTTGCTGTGGGGGTAGTTGGCTATCTTTCTCAGCGAGGTTGGAATCGGGGCCGCAGCCTGTGGCCGATGTTGATTGGATCGTTGTTGATCTACGTTCCCGCTCTAATCTGGTTGAGCGTATTCGATTTTTCCTGGCCGGCTGAAGGCAAGCTGTTCTCGGCCGCCCTCTACCCGTTTCTTCCTGGTGACATTTTGAAGCTGATGGCTGCCGCTGCGTTGACTGGTGGTTTGTGGCGACTTGCCGATAGGAGGCGGTAAACCCGCTTCTATCTATGGCCCCGGGTTTCAATATCTTTGGGCCGCCACATTCATTATTTGAACGAACAGGAAAACTACGGTGTACAAGGACACGAACTGCGGAGAGCCACGGGAATCGGCGGCTGGCTCGCAAATCACCGTTGCAGGGTGGGTCCATAGACGACGAGACCACGGCAACCTGATATTTATCGACCTGCGAGACCGAAGTGGTCTACTACAGGTTGTATTCAATCCCAAATATTCGGAGAAGGCGCACGACCTCGCCGGTAGCTTGCGATCGGAATGGGTTGTGCAGGTTACCGGCAAAGTGGTTACCCGACTTCCCGGAGCTGAAAATCCCGACCTTCCTACCGGGATGGTTGAGTTGTCGGCTACTGATCTTGTGATTCTCAACCGGTCGGTTACGCCACCGTTTGAGGTGTCGGACGAGGTTGAGGTTGATGCCAACACCCGTCTGAAGTACCGATTTATGGACTTACGACGGCCGCGGATGCAGGAAATTCTCAAGCTTCGTCACGAGGTCATTCACATCATGTGGGACTACCTGACTGACAAAGGATTCACGCAGATTGAAACCCCGATCCTGATTAAGTCCACACCCGAAGGGGCGCGTGACTATGTCGTGCCGAGTCGGGTGCATCCTGGCAATTTCTACGCCTTGCCGCAATCGCCTCAGCAACTGAAACAGTTGCTGATGGTTTCGGGAGTAGAGCGTTACTTTCAGATCGCGCGTTGCTTTCGTGACGAAGACCTTCGCACCGACCGCCAGCCTGAGCATACACAGCTCGACTTCGAGATGTCGTTTGTTCATCAGGACGATGTGATGACGATTGTCGAAGAGTTGTATACACGCATCGTTAAAGAGACGTCTCCAGATACCGAGATATCCGCTCCGTTCCCACGACTGACCTACGCTGAATCTATGGAGCGATTTGGAACTGACAAGCCCGACCTTCGGTTTGGAATGGAGCTCACGACTATCACCGAAACGGCCGCGACATCGGATGCCCAAGTGTTCCAAGCAATGGCCTCATCGGGAGGGTCGATCCGTGGATTTAGTGTTCCCGGTTGCGGGGACTACGGACGTCGGCAGACGGACAATTTGACTGAATTCGCGAAGTCGAGTGGTGCGCAGGGACTGGTTTTCATAGCGCTCGACGAGAGCGCAGCTTCGATCGACGCACTGGAAAACGATCACATCAGATCACCGCTCAAGAAATTCTTGTCGGTCGATGTTGTGAAGAAGATTGCGACAGAGATGGGTGCAGAGCCGGGCGACCTGATGCTGATAGTTGCCGGAACCGAGAAGCTTGTGAACACGGTACTTTCGAACCTGCGAAATGAGATGGCGAAGCGGTTGGAAATGGCTGACCCGAAGCAGATTGCATTCGCCTGGGTTTACGATTTTCCGTTGTTTGAATGGGACGAAGAACTCAAGAAATACGAACCAGCTCACCACGTGTTCTCATCACCTAAAGCGGAGCACATGGACTATCTGGAAACTAATCCCGGAAAGGTGATTGGATTCTTGTGGGATCTTGTTTGCAATGGCTCGGAGATGGGTTCGGGGAGTATTCGAATCCACGACAAAGACCTCCAAACGCGGCTGTTCAACATCATCGGCTACACCGAAGATCAGATTAGCGACCGGTTTGGCCAGTTGCTCACGGCGTTTACATACGGTGCGCCACCGCACGGAGGCATGGGGCTTGGTCTTGATCGACTGGTAGCGATTCTCGCTGGCGAAGATGCCATACGAGAAGTGATTGCATTCCCGAAGACACAGTCGGCAGTCGATCCATTGTTCGAGGCACCATCGCCAATTGAAGATCAGCAACTTGAGGATTTGCACATTCGGGTGGTAATGCCGAAATCGTAGTACCACGCGAACGTGTAGACGTTCTCAAATTTCAGGGGCCAGAAAACGTGACCCTGAGTTACAATTCAAGTCAATCAAGGAGCGTCCAAAGGCGCTCCTTGTCGTGATCCTGATACGGAACCTCTGTGCAGGCGCTCACGCCTTACTGGCTGACTAACTGGTTGTTTCGGAGAACGCGTTGAAAGTTACTCGCGACGATGGAGAAGATCGTCAGGCTATTCTGCACATTGAAGTAGAAGAAGATCGCGTGGAGAAGCATCTCCAGCGAGCGCACAAGAAAGTTGCGGCGCGTGTAAACATCCCCGGATTCCGTAAAGGCAAAGCCCCTCGGAATATCGTTGAGCGGTTTGTCGGTCGTGACTATCTGCTTGAAGAAGCGATGGAAACACTCGTGCCCGAGGCCGTTGGTGTGGCAGTTGAGGAGTCGGACATTGAATCGACTCACACACCTCCCCGAGTAAAGGTCGTCGAGCGCGATCCGATTGTGAAGATCGACGCCACTATCGCACTCCCCTCCGTAGCCACACTTGGCGACTACAAGAAGCTTAAGTTCGACGATCAACTTGAGGAGGTGACCGAAGAGCAGATCGAAGAACAGCTGACACAAATTCAGGAATCTCAGGCGACCTGGGAGCCGGTACCGCGTGCAGCCAAGTTGGGCGATATGCTCACGATCACTTCGAAAGGTTTGGTCGAAGGCAAGGAATTTGCCAATGTCGATGGTGGCGAGTTCCTCGCCGAAGTTGGAAGCATGAATCCTGTTCCTGGATTTGCTGAGCAGTTGAAGGGCTTGAAAGAGGGGGGCTCTAAGGAATTCGATATTGAAATTCCAGCCGATTATCCGAACGAAGAATTTGCTGGAAAAACCGCGAATTTCTCCGTTGACGTTGCGGAAGTGAAGAAGAAAGAACTGCCAAAAGTGACGAACGCACTGGCGGCTTCACTAGGCGAAGATTTCAAGACCGTTGCGGAATTACGGACTCGGATTAGCGATAATCTCGAAGCGCAAGCCCAAGATGGTTTGCGTAGATTGTTAGAAGAAAAGATTGTAGAGGCACTTGTTGAAGAGGCCGAATTTGAAGTTTCTCCGATGATTATTGAGCACGAAGCTGAACACGTGCTTGAAGATCAGCAGCGGCAATTGGCTCAGTACAACATCGATTTTCAGCAGTACATGCAAGGCATTGGAAAATCGACCGGAGAGATAGTTGATGAGGCAAAGGATTCTGCGGAGCTTCGACACAAGCGCATGCTGGTGATCGATACTCTGGCTGAAGATAGCGGGGCGTCGGTAAGTGACGAAGAAGTCGCTGCTGAAATCGCTCTGATGCAAGAGACACCTCAGTACGCAAACGAAAATCTTGATACCGATGAAGCGCGTGATGCAGTGCAGCGAATTCTGCGACGACGAACGGCGATAGACCAGGTAATCGAAATTACTCACCACCCCAAGGCTGCTAAAGCCTCGGCGAAGAAATCCAAAGCAACCAAGAAAAAACCTGCTGCCAAGGCGAAAGCCAAGCCAGCTGCGAAAAAGAAACCGGCCAGCTCTGCAAAAGCGAAAAGCTCGAGCAAAGCCGCTAAGGGCGACAAATAACCCTCTGGGGGCAACCTATATGACATCAGGACTAATTACACCAAACGATTTCGGATCCGGTACTGCAGCCCAAGGCAAGGACAGTCCCCTACTGAATCTTCCCGAGAGCATCGTTCCGATGGTTATAGAGATGGGTGCGCGTGGCGAGCGGGCATACGACATCTATTCCCTGCTCTTAAAAGAGCGAATCGTATTTCTTGGAACACCGATCAACGCGCAGGTTGCGAACCTGATTGTTGCGCAGCTGCTGTTCTTGGCTCGGGAAGATCCTGAGAAAGACATCAACCTGTACATCAACTCACCCGGTGGTGAGGTGTACTCCGGTATGGCTATTTACGACACGATGCAATTCGTGCCATGTGACGTCGCAACATTCTCAGTCGGTCTTTGCGCCAGCATGGGTACGGTGTTGCTGACAGCCGGTACCGCAGGTAAGCGGTTCTCGATGCCGAATTCAACAATTCACATGCATCAACCGTTGAGTGGAACTCAGGGCCAGGCATCGGATATCGAGATTCATGCTCGTGAGACACTACGAATTCAGGACCGTTTGCGTCAAATCATCGCGGACCATACGGGCCAATCCTATGAGCGCATCGCACGAGACTCTGACCGAGATTTCTGGTTGAATGCAGAACAGGCGGCTGAGTACGGGCTTATCGACGAAGTACTTAACCCCGAGTCTATGAAGACTGAATAGAGCCTTTTCGTTCATTCAGATTAGCGGTAATATCGTAGAAGTTAGGCACTCAACACATGACGACTGATCAAACAAACGGTGGTGGCGACGACGGTACAACTACCGGAGATGCCTATTCGTGTTCGTTTTGCGGAAAGCCTCAGGAAAGCGTTCGACGGCTGATCGCAGGACCCTCGAAAATTTTCATCTGCAACGAATGTGTTGGTAGGTGTCAGCAGATCATTGCCGATGATCTGCCCATTGTTAAGCCACACACCAAGCCGACTACGCCGCGTGACATGTTCGAACTGCTCAACGAGTACGTCATTGGACAAGAGCGCGCCAAGCGGGTTATCTCGGTCGGTGTGTACAATCACTACAAGCGCATCTGGTTTGGTACGGAAGATCCCGATGTGGAGCTTCAGAAGACCAACGTAATGCTGGTGGGGCCGACCGGTTGCGGCAAAACTCACCTCGCTCAAACCCTTACTCGAATTCTCGATGTTCCGTTCGCGATTACCGACGCTACCTCGCTCACTGAGGCAGGTTATGTCGGTGAAGACGTTGAGAACATTTTGTTGCGCCTGATTCAGGACGCAGAATTTGATATTGCTCGAGCTGAGCAAGGCATTATCTACATCGACGAGATCGACAAGATCGCTCGAAAGTCTGCCAACCCCTCGATTACTCGTGACGTATCGGGTGAGGGTGTGCAACAGGCACTTCTAAAGATCCTTGAAGGTGCAGTTGTGAACGTTCCACCGCAGGGTGGCCGTAAGCATCCGCATCAGGAATTCCTGCAGATCGATACCTCGAACATTATGTTCATCCTCGGTGGTGCGTTCGATGGTCTCGGTGAGATCATTCAGGGTCGCGAGACCAAGGATGCTACATCGATTGGTTTCAACTCTCATAGCAAGACTCAAGAGGATGACGGCGCAGATTTCACAGCAGTCGAGCCCGGTGATCTTCTCCACTTCGGATTCATTCCAGAATTTATTGGTCGAGTTCCGCTGGTGGTGGGTCTCTCCGACCTCGACCACGACGAGCTCATTCGGGTTCTTACCGAGCCGAAAAATGCGCTGATTCGTCAGTACGAGGCGCTGTTCAAGATGGACGGTGTTGAGCTCGAATTCTCTAAGGATGCGCTGGATGCGACGGCTCGAATGTCACGTGACCGCAAAGCCGGTGCACGTGGATTGCGAACGATCGTTGAAGAACTTCTTGTCGATGTGATGTACGAGCTGCCTTCCATGGAAGGCGTTGCGAAATGCATCATCAGCGAGGGAACCGTTACTGAAAATGCGTGGCCACAACTTCTCGATGAAGATGGCAATCGCATGGATGGCGATCTTCCTGAAGGCAAACACACGGCTGCTGCTTGAGTAGCAAGTATCGACATAGAGATTACGAAAAGGCTCGACACTACACTGGGGTTTTTATGTTTAGCGGTTCGGGATTGAACGACACTCGAACATCCGAGGTGGTGACATCGTGGAATCACGTTCAGTCGGAGAGTAGATCAATAGCGCAACAAGTTCTGAACGCTATAACGTAGTCACTGAATAGCTCGTCACGATATCTTCTATGGGGGAGTAAATGATGTTTGGAGGTAGCGGAGAGAATCCCACTTCTATTCCGAGTCGCCAGCCCTCGGAGTTGCCGATTCGCGGCCCAGAGCAGCCATCCGGCGGCAGCTGATATTTCTGGGAACAGGTGCCCAAGTAAGGTGCCATATCGATTGTCGTGTTCTTGTTAATGATAGTGTTCGCGATGATTCTGAATTGTGAAACTGAGCCGACGCCGCGTCAGATTTAGCTCACCGCGGTGGCAGGGTTGGCTGAGGCCACAAGAGAGAGGCGAACTGCTAGTTCGCAACCGTATTCTCGACCTCAGGTGTGAGGTCAAGCACGTCTCCCGATCCGCTCGGATCAATGCGTCCAACGGAGACGGCTTTAAGAGTTTCGATTAGGAGAGATCGTTCTCGGAGCAAACCCGCCTCACGAATTGCCTTGAACAGCGACAGCTCCTCACCGGGATCGGCTTTCAGTGTCGCGGGATCCAACCCGGAAATTTCGTTCCAGTATGAATCGAATTCCTCGCCCCTAACTGAAAATTTTGTGATCGCCAGCGCAGGGCCTTCGTCGACTTCTTCCGTCGATACGTGGATCATGGCGCCGGTTTCGTCGAGTCCTTCGGTAATGACGTTCCAGACTGCCTGCTGCCACATACCAATCGTTCCGCCGGGCAGGGCAGGATGGAGATTCAGCGTGAGGTACTCAGAGCAGAGCAGCGGTGCGATGAGCATGTATCCCGCGTGAACTGCGATATCTGCGCTGTGCGGGGCAAGCAGCTCGATTACAGCACGATCAAAGTCTTCTCTGAGTTTTGCCCAAGGTTTGTTTTCGTGTGATCGCCGAAAGTCTATGGAAGAAAGAGTGACTAACGGAATATTGCGGGATTCAACAAGCTCAAGAAATCTGTCGGTGCGTTTCGTTTGGCCTTTGACCCGGTTGACGAAAACGAACGCCAGTTCTGCTGCGAGATCTCCGGAGTCGATAGCGTCGAGAGCTGACTTCAAGAGACCGAGTGAGCCTTCACCTCGTCCGGTTGAGAACCATCCGATTTTCAGTGGGGCATTATCGTCTGAGGCTGCTTGCGCGGTCAAAGGCTAGGCGTCTTCGTCATCGTTTTCATCGAGGTCTGGAACGAGGTTCATCTGCTCGGCGAAGTTGGCCTGGAGGCGAGTGATCTTTAGCTCCGAGGTGGAGAGAATTTCGTTGCACTTGGTCGCCAGTTTCATGCCCGATTCAAACAGGCTGGTGGCTTCATCTAGCGATAGACTACCGGCTTCGAGTTTGCGCACGACATCTTCTAGTTCAGAGAATGCATTCTCAAATGATTTTGCGGTAGGTTTTGAATCCTGATTTTCTGGCGATTCGGTCATATCAGTTCCGTGTTTGGATTTGCGGGATTGATTGTAGCTGTTGTCTTGATAAGTTATGAATCGACGACGATGGATTTATTGTCGACTTCGTCGACTGTCGTTTCGACCGTGCCATCAGCGAACATCACGCCTAACTTGTCGCCTGCTGCAAACTGACCAGCGCTATTGGCGGCGTTACCATCGGCAAGCCGTGTGATCGTGTACCCGCGACCAAGGATTTTCGCTGGACCGAGAGCGTTTAGCGACGCCTCGACCGTCGCCAATCGCTGTTTCGAGGATTCAACAAGTCGTTGCCCAGCGAGGCGGGCGCGCGTCAGCAGGTCGTCGATCCGCTGTCGTGGCTGGGCGGTGTCGGGGACTCGAAGGTTCATGCGGTCGATTGCCATTTCGAACTGTGAACGGCTATCGCGCACACTTCTTCCGATGATCTCGTCGATACGAGCCGCATATCCAGCCACATATTCCGCAAGATCACGAGCGTCTGGAGCGATAATTTCCGCCGCAGCGGAAGGGGTTGGTACTCGACGATCGGCAACCCAATCAGCGATCGTCGTGTCCGTTTCGTGTCCAATAGCGCTGATGATCGGGATATTTGAAGAGAAGATCGCTCGGGCTACGATTTCCTCGTTGAATGCCCAAAGGTCTTCGAGCGATCCACCGCCGCGGGCGACTATAGCGACATCGATGTTATCGAGAGCGTTCAGAGCCTGGAATGCCTTGACTATTTCTGGCGCTGCTTTCTCGCCCTGTACCGATGTCGGAATCAGGACAATTTCTGCGAGCGGATACCGCCGGGTTAGAACGTTCAGTATGTCCTGAATTACTGCTCCGGTGGGAGAGGTAATAACGGCGATTCGTGATGGCAACTCGGGTAGTGGGCGTTTTCGGTCTTGCTCGAAAAGCCCTTCGGCTTCGAGGCGTTTTCGCATCTCTTCGTATGCCTGTTGAAGCGCACCAACACCATCCGGTTCTACGTGGTCGACGTAGAACTGTAGATCGCCCCGTGCTGTGTAGATCGAAATACGGCCATGACAGATGACCTGCGTACCATCGGTGAGAAACCGCCCACCTCGACCAGACCGGAAAAGTACGCAACGAATCACCGACTGCTCGTCGCGAAGCGCGAAATAGTGGTGCCCGGATGAGGGGTTGCGATAGCCGGACACTTCGCCGATTACCGTGAGATCGGCGAGTCGTGGATCTGACTCCAGACTGGTTTTCAGGTAATCGGCGACAGCACTTACGGTGTACGCAGTTTGTTGGTCTGATTGCTCTTGGCCTGAATCGTAGTTACCGGTCATTAGGGCATTCTTCCACAATGGTTCGGCAGCTACCAGCGCGGGCGTCGGAGAAATCGGGTGGATCGAACTCCTTCTCCCAGCGAGAGAAGGTCCGGATGAGGGAGAGTTGTGGGCTGGACTCGGCTTGCCGGTTCTCTCACCTAAATCCTCTCTTTCGCGAAGAGAATCCGAACGCTTTCGCCGGAAGGCTAATCGGCGCGGCCGGTGTATTCACCGGTTGTGGAGTTGACCACGATTCGGTCGCCTGTTGATATGAACAGCGGAACTTGCAACACGAGACCGGTCGTCGTGGTCGCTGGTTTCGTTGCGCCGCTCTGAGTGTCACCTCGAAGACCAACTTCGGTTTGACCAATCTCGAGAGTGACCGAGGGTGCCACTTCAACCGAGAGTGGTACACCTTCGTACATCATCACTTCGATCGTGTCGCCCTCGGCGATGTACTTCAGCGCGTTGCCCAGCACTTCTTCAGTGATCGCAAATTGCTCGAAAGTCTCGGTGTCCATGAAGTTGTGCATATCACCGTCCGGGTAGAGGTACTGCACGGTTGGTGAGCCGACTTCAGCCATGGTGAGTTTCTGGTTGCCCTGGAGCTTTCGTTCGTAGACATTTCCAGTTTTTAACTGACGGACTTTCAAGGTGAGAGTCGGTGGAGCCTTTGGTGCTTGGCGGTGCTGCCAGTCGAGGATCTGATAGACATCATCGTCCAGAATGATTGTCATATTTCGACGAATTTCACTTGAAGAGATTGTCATCGCGGTCTTGAAGTTCCTTTGGTGCTAGCGGTCAGCTAGTTCGAGTTGGCTATCAAATATACGGGAAAGCACGGGTTAGAACTTCATTTTAGCTGCGTGACTCATGACGCGAGCTTCGCCGTTCTCAAGAACCACGACATCTTCGATACGAACGCCGCCCCATCCGGGGATGTAGATGCCGGGTTCGATAGTGAATGGCATGCCGTTTTCGAGCTTGCCTTTCGAGTTGGGACCGACCCCGGGATTTTCATGGACTTCAAGACCAAGACCGTGACCCAGGCTGTGGCCGAAGTCGTTTTCATGTCCCGCCTCGGTGATGATTTTTCGGGCAATTGCATCGCATTCTTCACCGGTCATACCAGGCTTTACCATGTCGATGGCAGCGAGTTGAGCGGCAAGGACGATGTCGTAGACGCGTTTCACTTCGGCGTCGGCTTCACCGAGTACGATGGTGCGTGTAAGGTCGGAGCAGTAACCCTGATATCGAGCGCCACAGTCGAGGACGATCGTCTGCCCTTCCACGAGCTTACTATCGCTGGTGGCATGGTGCGGACGGGCGGCGTTCGGGCCGATAGCGACGATAGTTTCAAACGATATCGATTCAGCACCGCGTTCACGAACCGCTTTCTCGAATATCCATGCGGTTTCTTTTTCGGTCATCCCGACTTCAAGTTGTGATGCTGTATCCTCGAACGCCTGGTCGCCGATATCGATGGCGCGTTGGAGTAGTTCTAGCTCTCCAGCATCTTTGTAGGCACGGAGATCGAAACCGATGCCAGAAGTTGGTTTTAGTTCGGAACTCGAGTCGTTTTCGGCAAGTACTTTTTTGAATCGCTCAAGAGTACCGACGGTCATGTCATCGGCTTCGAATCCGAGAGTCTTGATTTCGAATTCCATGACCAGATTCGCAAGCCAATCGGACTTGCCAGCGATCCGGTCGACTCGCCAACCGGGTGCTTGCTGTGTGGCTTGTTCGGTGTAGCGGAAGTCGGTGCAGATGACTGCATCGTTCTGTGTTACAAGGAGATACCCGGCGCTGCTGACGAATCCCGAGATGTATCGTCGGTTTTCGCCGTTGCTTACTAATATCGCGTCAAGTTCGTCCTTTGCCAGACGTTCACGAAGTTTTTGGACACGCGAAGGAAATCGGAAATCGCTCAATGCGAAAAGTCTCCGTGCTGATTAGCCGTTGATGACCGAAGAAAGATGGTCGAGGGCGTAAATGTATCCGGATGGACCGAATCCTGCCATCTGACCAATCGCATTCGAGGCGAAAACGGAACGCTGTCGGAACCGTTCCCTAGCGTGAATATTCGAGATATGGACTTCGATGAAAGGTAATCCAGCATCGAGAAGCGCATCCAAAATCGAGTAGCCGACCTGCGTAAGGGCTCCGGCATTGATGATGATCCCATGGGCTCCGGTAGAGGATTCCTGAATGAAATCGACAATCGAGCCTTCATGGTTCGATTGGAAGAATGTCACTTCAACTCCAAGCTCAGACGCTTGTGCCGAGATGTCGTCCTGAATATCGGCCAGCGTTTTCGTGCCGTAAAGAGACGCATCTCGCTTCCCGAGATTGTTCAGGTTCGGTCCGTTTATTACAAGAATCGTTGCTGGCAAATTACTCTCCCGATTATCGGGCTGTCTTCAGGGATCGAAGCGATTGCGACGTATTCCCAAAATCGCTCTTGTACTAAGCCTACTACGTGGAGCTTTCAGATTTCTGCTTATTTTGCCTGCGCGATTTGTTAGCTCTTGGATGAGCACCCAGATAGACCTTACGTGCCTGTTCGGTTGAAACGTGGGTGTAGATCTGGGTTGTTGCCGGGCTGCTGTGACCGAGTAGATCTTGAACTACCCGCAGATCGGCACCACCGTCGAGTAGATGGGTTGCGAAACTGTGGCGTAGTGAGTGCGTGTGGAACTCGGGATCGAGTCCGGCTGCCTCGGCATATTTCTTGACGGTTCGTTGGATTGATCGCGTTGAGAGTCGGCCGCCTGACTGGTTCATCCAAACAGCAGAATCCGATCGACGGCTGACAAATTTGCCACGGACGTCGGTCAGGTAATTGTCCAGCCATCTCGCACCTTGTTCACCGAAAAGTACCACTCTGGGTTTTGCGCCTTTGCCGATGACACGGACTTCTTTTGATTCCACGCTGACATCTGCGAGGTCCATTGCGTTTGCCTCGGACACTCGAAGCCCCGCGCCGTACAAAAGCTCAAGTAAGGCACGATCTCTGATGCCAGCGTCGGTTGCGGTATCGGGCTCGTCTAAAAGATGATCTATTTCGAAGCTAGAGGCAATTACAGGAAGTTTTTGTTCTTTTTTTGGACCGGTCACCAGATCGCTCTGGTCGAGTTCCACCACACCCGAGCGGCTCAAGAATCTGAAGAACGATTTCAGGGCTGAGAGTTTGCGCGATACACTGTTGCGGCTATAACCGTGTGTGATCAACCAGGCAAGGTATCCCCTCAGGAACAGACGATCTACATCGCCGAAAGTGGAAACGTTTTGTTCGTCAAGATATTCGATCAAGGGAACGAGATCGTTTATGTAGTTCCGAACAGTATGGTCGGCGAGTTGGCGCACAACGGTGATGTGCGCAGCGAACTCACGGATCAGTCGAGGAGCCTCAGCAATATTCGCTTGACGCAGTGCGTCTTCCATCGCTGGCGAAGGCAGTCTAGTGGTGGTCATTTCAGAACCACCTGTCCCGAACTGCTTTCGTTTCGAATTCGCCAGAACAGGTGAAGGTTATACTTTTGTCTTGGACTTTTTAGCTGCGGACTTCTTTTTGGCAGATTTGCGGCGTAAACCGCGTTTTGCTTCAGCTTCGGCTGCTGCCGCCGCCGCTGCTTCTGGGTGCACGATTGCGCACTTTTCCATCGCAGTTTTCCAGGCGATCTCCCAGTTCTCTTTGACTTCACCGGTAGCTCGCTCGCTAGGTCGGGTTGAGATGGAAACACGGCATTCTGGGAATCTTCCGCACGCCAGGAACTTGCCGTAGCGTCCGCTACGAATGACGAGATCATCTCCGCCTTCGCATTTTTCATCGCTTTTCTGGACGAGTTTCTTTCGATCGACCCGTTCAGCCTTTTCGATTGTTTCTCCGACCGCCTTATCGAACGGCCCGAAGAATTCTTTCAGCATCTCGACCCAGTCCTGCTCACCTGCGGCTACCGAGTCGAGTTTCGACTCCATACCAGCGGTGAACCCCATGTCCATGATGTTTGAGAAATGCTCGGTGAGCAGATCAGAAACGGCAGAACCGAGTGGAGTTGGCTTAAACCGTGATTTTTCACGGTCGACATACTGTCTTCGTTCGATTGTGCCGACAATCGATGCGTACGTGCTAGGGCGGCCGATTCCCTGTTCTTCCAAAAATCGAATTAGATTGGCTTCTGTATAGCGGGGAGGCGGCTGAGTGAACTGCTGATCGGCGTTCACGGTCTGCTTCTCGAGGTCGTCACCTTTGTTCATCGCAGGTAGCTGTTTGCTGTCTTCATCTTTGGCATCTTCATCTTTGGTTTCGATGTAGAGCTTGCGGAAGCCATCGAACTTGATGACCGAACCGGTCGCACGAACGGTGTATTCAGATCCGTTCGGTGCTGTGGCGATGATGTTGACACCTGTGTTATCGACAATTGCGTCGGCCATTTGGCTGGCGATTGTTCGCTTCCAGATAGCCGTGTACAAGCGGAGCTGTTCGCTCGAAAGGAACGGAGCCACACGCTCGGGTGTGTTCGAAGCAGAAGTTGGCCTGACAGCTTCGTGAGCTTCCTGAGCCGACTTGCTTCGCGTCTTGTAGCGCTTGGGTCCGGTTGAGTATTCATCGCCGTAGGTCGACTTGATGAACGACTGTGCTTCGTCGAGTGCATTCTGAGAGAGGTTCACCGAGTCGGTACGCATGTAGGTGATGAGTCCGACAGGGTCTGCGCTTCCCAGTTCGATACCTTCGTAGAGGTCCTGAGCGATACGCATAGTCCGCTGCGCGCTGTAGCGGAATGAACGGGCAGCCTGCTGCTGGAGCGTGCTAGTGGTAAATGGCGGACGTGGACGCTGCTTGGCTTCTTTTCGAGTGACTTTCGACACGGCGTAGGCAGCGGAGTTGAGATCAGATTTGATCGTCATCGCCGTCGTTTCGTTGTCGACGACGGGCTTACCTTTTTGGTCGGGAACCGCGATCAGGTTGGCGTTGAATGTGTATTTTCGTGTGCCAGATTCAGTTTCGAGATCGACAGTGATTGCCCAGAATTCTTCCGGTTTGAATGCTTCGATTTCTCGTTCTCGATCGACGATGATCCTGAGGGCGACGGACTGGACTCGACCTGCTGAGAGACCGGTTCGGACTTTTTTCCAGAGGACAGGGCTGAGTTTGTAGCCCACGATTCGGTCCAACAGACGGCGCGCCTGTTGGGCATTGACCAGCTCCATATCGATATCACGGGGGTGAGTGAACGCTTCTTCAACAGCCGAATTCGTGATTTCGTGGAACACGACTCGTTTGAGATTCTTCGCTTTACCGAGATCTGCAGCTTCTACCAAGTGCCAGGAAATGGCTTCGCCTTCTCGATCCGGGTCAGTTGCGAGGTACACCGAGTCGGCCTGTTTAGCGGCCTTTTTAATCTCGCCGATCAGGGTGGCTCGGCCGCGTACGTTTACATAGTCCGGCTCGAATGTCAGATTCTCGACATCAACACCGAGAGAGTTTTTCGGGAGATCGCGTACGTGTCCCATTGAAGCCTTGACGACATATTTGTCGCCCAGGAATCGTCCAACAGTTCGTGCCTTCGCCGGTGATTCGACGATAACCAGATCGCGCTTTGACGTTTTCGCCAAGTGTCTAATACCTCAAGCCCAGCACTCATATTGATACCACCAGGCGTTCTCTATCCGCAATGAATTGCATCGAACCGACTTGCCGGGCAGTTCCCCGCAATTCCAGCATCACAAGAACGGAGCTAACGGCGGCGGCTGCCTCGCCAGTGCTCGGGTGACGTCGTCGACGTGCATCGGCTCCTTTGAACTTTCAAGAAGATCGACAACACGACGTTCGATACTTAATACATTGTCTTCACGCGCGAGGTTGTCAAGCGCGTTTTGCCAAGCTCAGTGCGTTTATCGACCGAATCTTGAGGATTTAAAGGCTTATCTTGGGATTTGGCGGATCGAGATTCAATGTTCAGTTCTTCGAGAATATCGTCGGTATGAGTCGTCAGCTTTGCTCCCTGTTGGATCAACCAGTTAGTGCCTTGCTCTTCTCATTCAACGAACTTCCGGGCACTGCAATTACGTCGCGATCCTGTTCGAGTGCCCAGTTGATGGTGAGCATGGCACCACTGTTGAACGCTGCCTCGGCAACGAGAACTCCATGGCGCAGCCCGCTAATCACGCGATTACGCCGCGAGAGTTTCAGCGAGTTGTCCTGGGTAGTCGGTGTGACGCAGGTGGAGTGGAGTGATGCCAAGGGGTTCAATTTCCCAAGGATTTCGTCGGGTTCGTTCCCGTCGCGGAATCGCTAGGTTTCGCCTGCGACCTTTCAAAGTACATCTGCTGCTACGAGATCTGACAATGGTGCTCGCCAGGCGGTTTCCATATCGCCATAACGTGCCTCGAGTTTTGCGAACGTTGCGGGTCCGAGTTCGTATACCTGGCGGAACGCAACCCAGTACTTCAAGTCATTCATGCGGCGAATAGTGACTTATTCGGGTGACTTAAGGCATGTTCAGAATGACAAAAAGCATAGAATGGGCCTTCAGGAACTGGTTCGCGCGATCTCTATAGCCGAACGCCCGGGGCAGTAGTGAAAATGGCGGAGAGGACAGGATTCGAACCTGCGGTGAGCTTGCACCCACACACGCTTTCCAGGCGTGCCCATTAAACCGCTCTGGCACCTCTCCGCGGTAGCAACTGCAACCGGCGATATGCCAGAGCGTGCTCATCGTTATTGGAAGGCCGCGAACCAACTCCGATGTGTATATGGCGGAGAGAGCGGGATTCGAACCCGCGATATGCGGATGCATATACCGGTTTTCGAGACCGGCGCCTTCAGCCACTCAGCCATCTCTCCGAACTCATCAACTATAGCAATCGAACAGGGCGTTTCGGCTACTCATTTTGAAAGAATCCTTGGATATTTGGTTTTCGTATTGATCACTACGTGTAGACAGATATGTTGACGTAGAAGATTTCGAATACATACGATTTAACCTATTGTCGACCAATATAAGTTCCTATTTATACGGCTTCACCACAGCCTTGTTCGTTCTCAATGGGTTTTATCCTTGGGAGCAAAACGCAACGGATTCAAATACATCGCGATGTCATTCAAAGGTGGTCAGTAGATGACCACTGCAGGAATAATTCTCGCTGCCGGAAAAGGTACGCGAATGCGGTCGGCGACACCAAAGCAACTCCATAAAGTTGCGGGTGTCGCGCTCGTTGGGCACACAGTTCGTATCTTGCGAATTGCTGGAGTGAACGACATCATAGTTGTCGTTTCACAGGAAATAGCTGATTCTGACGAACTCAAAGCGGCATTGCTGCCTGATATAAAAATTGCGATACAAACCGAACAACTCGGTACAGCTGACGCGCTCAAAGCGGCTCGAGAGAGTGTAGAGAGCGCTGATTCGATAATCGTCGCGCCCGCCGACATGGTCCTTGTTGGCGACGACATAGTGCGGCAGATGATCGATCTGCACGCCGGTTCAGGCGCGTTAGCGACGGTACTTGGCGCCGTAGTCGACGATGCATCGGGACTTGGCAGGATAAAACTGGGTCAATCTGGTCAGCCAGAATCGGTGCTCGAAGAGCACGAAGCCACTGATGAACTTCTCCAGAGTAATCTGATTAACACTGCCTGGTACTGCTTCGACAATAACTGGATCTGGGGTGCTCTCGATGCTATACAGCTCGCGGATACTGGTGAGGTGTATCTTCCACGGGTGATCGAAGTTGCGGCCGCTGACAACCGTTCACGTGTCGTCGTCTCGGATGACAACGAGGCCGGTATGGGCATCAACGACCGCGTGCAGTTGGCGAGAGTTGAGAAGGTCATGCAGAGGCGTACAAATGAAGCTCACATGGCGAGCGGTGTGACACTTCAGGATCCGGATACGACGTATATAGATATTGATGTTGAAATCGGAGCTGACACATCAATTGGTGCGGGTTCATATATCGGGACGCGATCGACTATCGGTGCGCGAGTTGTGATTGGTCCAAACAGCCAGATCACCTCTAGCAAGATTGGAGATGGCGCGAATATCGATGGAGCGAGAATCATCGATTCGGTTGTTGGCGAGGGCACCTCGGTGGGTTCAAATTCGCTTGTGCGTGGTGGCGCCGAATTAAAGCCGAAAGTGAAAGTAGGGAATCTCGCCGAAATCAAAAATTCGGTAATCGGGTCTGGATCCCAGATTTCACACTTCAGTTACGTGGGCGACGCCACTCTTGGTGAGAATGTGAATATCGGTGCGGGGACAGTTACCTGCAATTATGACGGTGTAAACAAGCACCCGACGGTGATTGAAGACGATGCCTTTATTGGATCGAGCACCATGTTGATCGCGCCTGTGATCATCGGGAAGGCAGCACGCACGGGTGCTGGTTCGGTTGTGCGATCCGATGTTCTGGCAGGTGACACAGTAGTTGGCGTCCCCGCGAAATCTGTAAAATCATCGTGATGGCAAATTGTCCCGGAGTATTGTTGGGACAGGAATCAGAAGGAATGATTAGAAATACAGAAGATCCCAAAAGTACGGGGCATCCTCCGGATACGAACCGGCAGACGATAGCTGTTGAGGCGAGTGCTTGATGTCACCCGAATGGTTATCACTGTTGGCGTTAATTGTTTCTGGTAGCATTTTCTTCCTTACCGCTCTGGCGATTTCTTCGCTTGGCACGCGGATTAATCCATTACCGGCCTCAGTTCGCAACCCTAACGCGAATGGGAACGGCAATGGCGATTCAGAGCACGAGCACGACCACGGATTCTCCGGTCGCTTAAGTGCCGAGGCAAGTTTGATTGGACGAAGCCTCCAGGCCGCTTCGTTAATGACGTCGGCTCTTGCGGTATTCGCCATTTTTGAATCGGGGGCCGGCACTACCGGATCGGGCTACGGAGTGGCTCTGAGTGGTGTCATTACCGTAGTTGGCGCAATATTCGTGCAGCTCGTCGCATCCGGTCTTTCTGGATACCACCGAAACTGGGCACGGGCTATCAGCCGACCGACAGGAACCCTGTTGCGCTGGACGAGTGTGACACCCGGTATTTCGCTCATCGTGGATTTTTCTCTTTCAAGAGGACGTGGTGACGATGCTGTAGGCGAGGATGTTTCGGCAGCCCTTCAAGAGAGTCTCGATTTTCTCGAGGAGTCGGTGATTCCCGCCGACCAGAACGAACTACGAATGATCCGCGGGATACTGCGGATGGATACAGTAAAAGTTCGTGAAATCATGGTTCCGCGTGTTGATATGAACACTTCATCTGCAACGGCCAGCATCGGAGCGGTGGCTGACCTGATGTCGGTAGGCGGACATAGCAAGATTCCTGTCTACAAAGATGATGCCGATTCGTTCGCAGGTGTTGTTTTTGCTCGCGACGTGCTTTCCGCGCTGGACAACGATATAGATCCCGATAGCGCGGTTGAGAACCTTGCACGCCCTGCATTGCACGTACCTGAATCGCAGAGTCTTGAAAGGCTCCTCCGGCAGCTACAAGAACACCGAACCGGTCTCGCGATAGTTATCGACGAGTACGGTGGGGTGTCCGGACTGGTTACGGTCACGGATCTCATTGAAGAAATTGTCGGAGAACTAATCGACGAGTTTGATGTCGAGGGTCCTGAAGTTGAGGCGGTTGATTCCCGAGAGATGTTTGCCGACGCCGGTGCCTCGATCGACATTATGAATCAGACTCTCGGTACGTCTATTGTTCCGGAGGGCTTCGATACGGTTGGCGGTCTGGTATTCCGCGAATTGGGCAAGATGCCATCGCCGGGTGACACGGTTTCGGTCGATGGCGTCGTTATCACTGTTCAGTCAGTAATTGGGCGAAGAATCCGACGGGTGAAAGTCGAGCGCACAGAGACTGATGCCCTGGAGATCGATTAGGCTCATGATTTATAGAGCGACTCACTGCGTCAATTGGCGAGTCGATAGATGACGATGGGAACTCCCTTGATACTGTCAGGCAGTTCTCGCTCCAGCACCCATCCGTGGGCCTAGTAAAAACGCCGTGCTCCCAAGTCCGACGCGGTGACATCGAGTTGTACTCGCTTGAATTCTCGCTCTGCAATGAACACGAGTGCTGCCCGCATTAGCAAGCCCCAATTCCCTGACCGGGGAGATCGGGTTCGACGTGCATGCCACTCATCTGTGCATCAAACTCTCGTGCCCCCATTGACGAAACTCTAATCGTACCTACGATGGCCTCGTCTATAACCGCCACGAGGATTGTAGAATCTGCGGAACCTGTCGCCAGATTTTCGTGCCATTTGGAGTGATATTCGTCGAGTGATCGCGATTCAACCCATTCTGCCGATGCGAACGGTGCGAACGATTTCGTGTGACGCGGTGTATTAATCCGGCGATCATTTCGTATTCGTCTGGCTGTGCTGTACGGACTACTGACAGTTTGGAAAACATTTGAGGAGACCGCTCAATTCGATACAGAAGCTCGGGTAAAAAAAGACGCCCCGGCAAAAACCGGGGCGTCTCAAGAATCAAAGGATTCAGAGGGCGTTAGCCATCAATCTTGTCAACGAGAAGGAAAGCTGAAGCGCCTCGGTGGCCCTTATCGCCAGTTGCTAGAACCGTGTACAGACCAGCATCCCAACCTTCGAGGTCGACTGTGAGCTCAAAAGCTCCATTCTCGTTACCAATGGTAAGCGAGTCGTTTGTCTTAGGGGTTGAGCTTGAGAGCAGTTTGTCGAAACCACTCTTCTTCGCTGATACAGAAATCGATTCACCCTTGTCGAAACCACCACCGATTATGGTGATAGAGGCGTTGCCACCAGTGAGTTCGGCAGCACCGGTCGAAGGACCGCTGGCGTCGAACACAATAATCCCAGCGATCTGAGTCGTACCGTCAGCGCCATCAGCGCCATCAGCGCCATCAGCGCCATCAGCACCGGCGGGACCAGTTGCACCAGGGTTGCCTGGGTTACCAGGAGCACCGGGGGCGCCATCGTTACCGTCGTTACCATCGTTACCATCGTTACCATCGTTACCATCGTTACCATGGTTACCATCGTTATCATGGTTACCATCGTCACCATCG